>Ga0116231_10011928_pt1 | contig 13077 bp, 11 predicted proteins | sample S1TSphgellanicum_2_FD_89695 | JGI IMG/M metagenome (GOLD analysis project Ga0116231, IMG submission 89695) | Host-associated microbial communities from peat moss isolated from Minnesota, USA - S1T2_Fd - Sphagnum magellanicum MG | ecosystem: Host-associated > Plants > Peat moss > Unclassified... | reverse complement strand
CAGAAGGCCCCATGCCAGATTTTGCTGGACTCCACAGAGGGGTGTAACCCCAAGGTAAGTGGGTAACTGAAGCACCTAGGTGGCATCCTAGGTGGCACACACCTGTGCATTAGGCACGGGGTTTACACTCGTACTCTTAAAAGCATAACAAGGCTGGTTGGTCAATAAAATGCACCAGAAGATACACCACATGGGTGTGGTGTGATGATGATGTACTCCATAATAGCAAGAACCACATGTATGGATATCAGTGCATCTATCACATGGAATTATTGAGTACACGCTGCACACCAACATGGGAATTTTTTTTGGTCATATTAGTGAGAGATGATGCATAGTGATGGTAGTATAATTAGAGTCATAGAATCTATTGTCCACAACGCAAGTGTTTGCAACACCTAAATGTTATAACTTATTTCATGTGTACCTCAGAGACCAGGACCCCACCCACTGTCACAAAAGCAACCACCAAGGAGTGGAATCACCAGTCTTGGGTTTGATCTAACACCTGACCTACAGCTAGCAAGAACACGGGTCACATACACACACACACACACACACACACAAGATCAGCATTGACATCAACTTCTGTAAATACTGTCCTTAAAAAAAAAGATAATATAGTATGGCCCCGCAAATCTCACCAGATCTAACCACATATTGAGACATAAAAATGCAGGAACTGGGAGGTTAAATGAGGCCTGAGCATCAAGACTTCTTTGTGACATGTTCTGATTTGCTCAGGGCACAATAATATCCCTTGACAACAAAAACATGGTCTAATTCCAGAGCTGGAACTGCAATTTTCTATTTGATGTAAACACAAAAGCATTTCAATGTGGCACAAACCTGCCTCCTGAGAATTAACCCCACATGGCATGCATAAAATTCTTTTGAATGAATGCAGGTAGTTTTCTTTGACTTGAAAAGGACATGCTCAGAATCAATAGTCTATCCCAATGGTCTTGCCTGCCTAAACAATCCTAACTTTTGTTAAAACTTTTACCAAGCATGAACAATCAATCCTATTGCTTCCAGAGTTGATTGTGGCATCAGTCAACCATGTCAACAAATGTTTGTGTATTGGGCAGCTGGTCCATCCTTCTTTGTGTTTGAGTTGATAGTAGCCGCCAAAAAAGTTGTCAAACAAGGGATTTTTGCCTGTGTTAGTCCCTTCCCATCTCTGCAGCTCTGCAGCTCATACAATTGGAGCTTTTCTCTACATGAACCCTGCCTTACCTAGGAGCTCCAGAATTGCATTATCCTGAAAAGATGAGGCAAATCTGACTGATTCAGCCCAATCTGACTAGCATTTTCCTCTCTTAGTTGTGCACCTTGATGGCCCACCACATAGCAGCAGCCACCCTGGCAGCCAAATCTCCAATTCCTTCTAAATTTGGAATCCCTTGAAGTAAGCCATACAAGATACCACCAGCATAGGCATCACCAGCCTCATGTGTATCAATTGGAACACAAGGAGCAGGTGGGGTATAAACAATTTCTCCTTCCCAATGCAAAGTATGAACCCGAAGCTCCTTCTGTTACTGAGACAAAGTGGGCAATACTTGCTAAGGTGATTTGTTGCATGCTCTGGGCTCATGCCATCATCAAACCCGCAAAGAACCCGTGCCTCATCACTATTGGTAAACAAAATATTTGCACTCTTACACATTACATCCATGTGAGAGAGACAAGGACAGGTCTTTAGATACCTTCATTTTTGTTGTGCAAATACTCTCTGTGAAATGAAAAACTGAAACAATTGTTGAGCTTCTCCAGAAACTGTAACGTGCAACCAATGTCACTAGTCTATAGACTCTAGGCAAGTACATGTAATAAGGTTTGGCTGCCACATTGTCAAGCTGGTGCACACTCCACTTCAGTCACAAATCACACAGTATACATTTGAGCACACCTAGTCACTAAGATGGATTCACTTGAGGAAAATGTTCATTACCAAAATTGAAGATGGTGTCGCTTGACACAATCACTGGCAGTGAGAGTAACCAACACTTCTTGGTGACATGCAACCTCACAAGCTTGTGCTATCGCCTTGATTGTTTGAGGAATTTCTCAAAGATAGCCCTCCACTACTGGGACTCTACTGTTGCCTATGACACTGGCCAGGTTTGCGTCAAAGTGCACAACTGATGACATTCCCTGAAAAAAATGCACATTTACTCTCTAAGACCATGCTTGGCAACACACTATTCACTTCTCCCCTCCTACTTGTGCCTCCAAACCCAAAATGGGACAAACCACTTATAGATAGTGTAAGTAGAATAACTGTAGAATGCAGGTTCTGGTTGGATGAGGGATAGTTCGGGAGCATCACCTGGTAGGAGAACATTGTGTGCTGGGCATCAGGTCTGGTTAACACAATGATACTGCTAGTAGTACCAGATCAACAATAGGCTGTGACAAGAACTCCATGTTTGATTGTTGCAGTTCCTTTCTGCAAGAGATGAACATAACAGTGGAATTTCATGACAATGAAATAGGAAATCATTAAATTTACTGGCACCACTGACAAAGTGCTTCAAGTATTTCCTGATCCTTTGACTTCTAATGTGATAGTACCCTGCAAAAATAACATTGCATTAAAATCTTACAACTGGGGAAAGGGATCATCAGAAGAAAATCACCTGTAGAAATCACCGAAGTCATCACCTCCAGCACTACTAGTCATTGCAACATTTTTAGATGAGTTGTGGCAGGTAACAACCCCTAATTTAACTAGGGCAACAAGACTTGTGTTGGACAATAATCCTCCAGCAGCAAGCTTGTAGCTGTAGCCATCAAGTGCCTGCAACACAATTCCCCTTTCCACATGGTTGACAAATTTTCTAGAGCCTTTTTTCTAGACTTAATTTCTCTAGCAAGTTGTCGCCTAAAGAAGTCACCCTGCAAAAATCCTCCCCCTTCCCCTGCCAACACAAATTTCTCATCACAAGTTGTGGAGTGCTGTGGTCTTGGGTTCAACATTCTGCCGAAACATTGATGTGAAAGCTCAATAGAGCATGAAGAAGAAGAAGAAATGTGTGACAAGCTTTGGTTAGCCTGCCTGCCTGCTGCTGCTGCCAACAACATAGGAATGGAAGAAAGAGACTCACCATCACTTGGCCAAGTCCCACTACATCCCAGCAATCTGACACAACTTTCATAGGAATAATACCTCATTAGAATGTAAACTCTTAATGAAATTTTGTCAAATTTGTAAATCAAATGATCATAATACTGATCATTGCCTGAGTAAGGTAATAAGTGGGAGTTGTCCTTCAAGAGAAATTGTACCAGTACATGTAGTGCAAGTAGAAGTATCGGTTGTTCAAGAGCAAAAACAATTACAGAATTATAATGTGCCAAATAATCAAAATCAATATAATGATCAACAATATAATGCAAGACCAAATGAACAAAATTGGCATAATAATAATCAACCAAATTGAATAATAGATATAATCAATGAGGCTATAATTAGAACATTAGATTTTGGCAGAATGGTATATGGTGTTTTTATTGTTGTAAGGAAGGGCATGCCAAGAATGATTATCAGGTGTGGAAGAAAGTTATGGAGGAAGAAGAGAAGAATTTCAAACCGAAGGTTGGACTTAATGTGGTGATGATTGAGTGGGACTAACCAGTAGTGGATGTTTTTGTGATTACAAGAGGTTAGAAAGCTAGGATGCCAAAGGCCGATTTGTTGACTAAAGAACCTCAAGAGAAGGAGGTTTGTCCTTGCAAAGGATGTTGAACCAAATTGGAGAAGGAGAAATTAGTTCATAAGGATGTAGTTAATGAACTATGGAGAATTCAAGAAGTGGAAAACAAACCACTGGAAATGTGTATGGATGTTCCCCTTGATTAGAATTGACCAAGCCAATTACTTAGTTAAAAGGGTTGAACAAAGAAAAGATATTACAATTAACACAATGAGTCAATTTGATGAAAGATGACAAGAGGTTAGCTAAAAGTGGCCAAGGAGAGTGATGTGCATGTCAAGCTAATAGGAGGAGCTAACATGTTGACACAAAAATATGTGTCAACCAAAGAACTCAATTTATTGAAAAGGAATAGTGAGTTGGTGGTACTAGTGGCAAATCAACAATGAGTAGAAACATGGCATTAACTAGTGAAGTGAGTGAGAAGGACATGAAGATAGACAAGAGAAAATTGAATTGTTTGAGAAGAGGCATGCAAGTAGAGTGATGTGTATTGCCTCAAGAGGCCAATGTTGAACAAATGGAGAAGAATGGTGGTGAGTTATTAGAGTTTATGATGAACTCAAAGATAGAAATGAAATTAGGGCACTTATTAAAAATTTGTCCTTAGTTCAGAGAAATGAATACAAAATCATTCATGAAAATGGAAGAAGTTCAGATTGTTAATGTGTGCAAAATCATAACAATGACAATAAAGAATTTTGATGAAGTTATGTTAGTTGTTCAAGTTCGTGTTGGAAAGTTTGTAGTACATCAAGGATGTATTATTGAATGGTGGATCCAATGTGAATATCATTTCTGAAAGTTCGAAGAAGCTTGGATTGAGAAAGCCCAAGCTAATTCCTTTTGTAGTGAAAATGGTTGACTAGAAGAAGGTGCAACTAGGTTGGGTCGATAAGGAACTTGAAAATTGATATGGTTGGCTGGTACAAAATTTTTATTATAATGTTGAATATGGAGAATGGAGTAGAAAATTATTCAATGCTTTTGGGAAGGCCTTGATTGAAACAAGCCAAGACATATCACAGTTGGGTTGATAATACTCTTACCATCATTTCAAAAGAAAGAATAGTAATTGTGAATACAATTAAAAAAATTCCATTAAGACCATCAGAAAGATTGAAATATGTTCATGATGGTTATGACTAGGAAAAAAGATTGTTAGAAGAAGAAGAGGAGGAGCAATTCTATAATGCGGTGCTTGAGTTGTGACATGTAGGAAAATTGGCACCTAAGGAGTTTCCTTGTCTAAGAGAGATTGATTGTGGCATGTTCTAGCCAAAAGAAAAACTTGAATACCCAATTTATTTTAATAAACATCAACCTGAAAAAGTTTTGATGTTGGATGAGGCTATTGACATACAGTCAAAATAAGAAAATTGCGAGATGGGCAATCACGACTGAGAAATAGCTGATAAAACTTAACTTAGAAAGTGAAAAGGTTCCAAAGAGCTACTTATTGATGCAGTCTTACCAATACCTTTTCAAACACAAATCAAAGAATTGTTGGTTGATTATTGTGATGCTTTTGCTTGGAGTTTCAAAGATGTGAAAGGAATACCCAAAGAAATTTGTGAACACAAAATTGAGTTGATGATTGATGCCTAACCAATTAAACAAAGACAATATAAAATAAACCCAAACTGTGCATTAAAAGGGAAAGAAGATTTGGATAAATTATTTGTATTGGATTCATTTATCTCATTGAGACTACAAAATGGTTGTCTCCCTTGTTAATTGTACCTAAGAAAAATAAAAAATTATAAATATGTGTAGTCTATCATAAATTGAATGCACAAACCAAAAAGGATCCATTCCCTTTACCCTGGGGAGAGAAACATTAATCAAATCATGTCATTTTTTTTCTTTTATTCATTGTCAATAACCAATTGGATCTTTATCTTTATTGTCGTACTTTTGAGCAGTGGCATTTGAAATTGCACATTTTGTAAACACGAGAAATCTGCTGTGCAAAAGTCAGTAAGCTAACCTTGACAAAGTATTGACTTGGAATGGTGTTTACTTGTGCGAGATTGGTCAATACTGGTGTGGGGTATTCGCAAACCAGCTAGTAAGGAGATGTGACATACTATCTCCAATACTTGTAAACAACTCTCTTTTTATTTCTCTGTGTATTTTGAGGGATCTCACCCAGCAGAAGAACCCCCAAGGCATTTTGCTGGAGGAGCTCCCCCAATTTTATATGTTCCCACATTCCTATGGAAATATTTCTTTTTTATGGAACATGAAAAAAGCCAGGAAATAAAAAGAGAGTTGTTTATGTGAGGGGAGGTTCCAACACTCTTGCATTTCCTGAGGTTTGGGAACACCCATGCTCATGATCAAGAAAGCCAAAACCAGGGTAAAACTTCAACTTTTTAATCCAGAGAAAAACAAAGACTATCAAACCACTTAGTATAGCAACTTCTCTATCGCAACTTTCCCACAGACTTTGTCAGCTCCCTACAGTGGGTGTAAGCTAGGGTACAACTAAAGCCTTCAATAGACTTTCTATACCATATCACCACAAGAAAATATGATGAAACATACACCCAACACCAGTATTGACCTTCTTGCCCACACATCTAAGCATCTTATGTATAAGTTCCAAAGCTTCAACCTCAAATCATGCACCTGTGGCTCAGTATGCACACTATTTCACAACAATCATGGATTTGTGGTACAGGAGATGATGTATAAAAAATTTAGGGATGTAGAGTTTGCTGTCTTACTGCATTCAAACAACAAGAAATGATCTAAGTTTTGTCTAAGTTAAAAAAACAAAAGTTAATGGGGAAACTGGTTTGGACAGTAACAATAGACATTAGGATTGTGTCAAACTTGATGGGTCATATGTTTTTGCCCATCATGTCCAGCACACTGTTGTCCATCTCTCCCAAAAACATGCCAAAGAAAACTCAGAAAAGTCCTAACCCATTTTCAGGAAACTAGTTTTGATGCCCCTCTTTTGAATTTTTGGAATTCAACAATCTGAAGGTAAGATTTCTGCTTCCGAAAGTGTTTCCTAGCTACAAGATGGTAAACACCTTCTGGTTCCATATTGGCAACTTCAAATGTCCAATGCAGTGCTGTGGCTATCTTTGATATCCGATGAATCATCTCCTCAGTGTCCCGCACAACCACCATCCCGCCAGGTCGGAGGATTCGATCCATCTCTAGACCAACTTCAGCAAGAGAGCACCTGCAAAATACTCATATTAATGGGTGACTCAGAGTGTAACAAAAGGTCATAATGGATTAACTTTTGCACATCTGCATTCCCCTGTCTTGGACAGATTGCTGTGTTCAGAGATACATTTCTACAACTGTGAGATATGGATAACCCTGAAAGGATAGAAGTAACAGAACCTTTGTGCAGTGCTTTGCATCAAGTTGGAAACATGGATGAGATCATAAGTGCGCGGGTATGTCGAAAATGGCTCACACCTACAAATAAACAAAAAAAAATAGCAAATTTTAGGTCATCCTCACTCATGTTTTTGTGTTTCAATCTGTGCACACTAAGAAGGTGCATAGAAAATTTGTCAGTGAGGGATACTTGCCAGTCGTGAAGAACTCCAATCAGTCCACGGTCGAATATAGCATGAAGGGTATTAGGCACCCCAAAGGCTGGCACAACATTCATAACCCATACAGGCTCACTCACAAGGTTGGCAGCAAAGCCTCCATATCCAGAATTCATGTCCATGATATTCCGAAACTCTGGAGATCCAATCTTTAAATGAAGAGTCTGCAAAAATTATAGATGGACAGAGAAACATATCCCAAACCACAGAGTTAAAGTAAACATCAGAGAAGTACCAATGATACACCTGCGCCTACAAATGGTCAGAAAAGCTCTGTAACTATTGATGATCAAATGGCATGAAAGACACTGCTAAGTACATAGAGAAAAGGTGATTAGTGTTCATCCTTGCTTTAGTCTTATAGCCTCCCTGTTATAGCTTCTGAATGCTCCAAGGCAATGACTACAACTTGCCCACTGTATCCATTTATTTTATCACTTTACAATGGCAGACCATTAGATGATTTCTTTTGTTCATATGGAGGTGAATAGTACAGAGCAACATCACCTTTCAAGCCAACATTGCAGGATAAAATCAGGATGACCTAGGTGAGTAGCACTAACCTTTTTGTAATAGTCCAGGATACTCTTCCAAGTATGTATGTCTGACTTAAACTGCTCTGATTCATGATTTGACATAATGAGTCGCAGAGGCACTTTCTCCAGTCGTTCAGGCCATTTGGGAAGTATTGGGTTCATTCCCTCTCCCAAATCATCAAAAGCTGTTGGTCGGGTGATGCAATAATCCAATGGGACATACCTAGGGCATCAGAACAACACAGATTATAAACTACTTAAGATCTTGACAGTATATATGTTTCTCTAAATTCTGCATATGCTGTTGTGCTTTCTTTCTATCCATTGGATTCTAAAGAAAGAATAGGTAAAATGTCTTATAAACAATTTGATAAACATGTATATGTCCTTGATTGAGATGAAACACTACTTCAAGAAATTTACATGCTTCACTTACCTCTCACTGGTTAGGACTGGTTTACATTTACATGTGAACAGCTGGATTCAAACAGAAGATTGCAGGCTCAATACTCACCAAGCTTTGTCAGCATCATTCTCTTTAGGACAAATTGCTGGTTGCTCATGCTGGTGGCTGTGACATGAAGAGTTCATGGGCTTCTGCCAAATAACAGTACTGTCTCCAACTTCAACCTGAGTATAGCATAGTCTTTGTGTCACAAGCTCTTGAAGCTCCTCCAAGCATGTCTTTTGAAATGGCTGGAGCTCCAGTGCAACAGAAAACACAAAGAAGCCACCACCCCGAAGCAGTCGGTCCACTTCCATGAAATATGAGCCATCTGCTCACAGTCATCTGCCATTTCAGGTTGATTACAAACACGGGTTGCCTAATTGTCCTCTCCCTCTCTCTTGTCCAGGAAGAACCCTTTTAGCAATGTGGCTTTGTCAAGCTAGCCTCATGAGTACATTCTTTTTCTCAAAGAGCTTCCACTTTACACATGCGGGGAGAGCAACAACTGCACCTCAAGATTTAGATGGCTCATAACAAGCCAAAGGTATTCATAGGGACAACTATACACAATTCTGTTCACATACAATTGAGGTGTAACTCCTACTTTGAAAGAGTAATTGGGGCATTTAGGGGTGCAGTCTGCAGTCACATTGTGCAGGCTGAGCATTTATACAGATGAAATGACAAACAGAGCAGAGCTTGATTTTCGCAACTTATTCCAACAGCTCTTCATGCATTGTAACTGTTGCAAATCCAGAGAGAACAGTCCAACAGACAGAGAGAGCAGCAAGAGAGATGAAAGAGAAAATGTTTTGTAAGGGAGGGGGAAGGGGACGCACTATTGGCAGTGAAATATAGGAGACAGCGAGAGCAGTGGACAAGATCATAGGAGAATGATGGAAAGGGAAGACGTAGGGTGCCCATTGCACCCACAAATGCAGGTATCCCACGCTCCAAAGCAAATTGCACCTGGGGCTTGCGGGAGTCTCGGGGTGCAAATGACATTGTAAGGACATCCTTGCTCAGCAAATATGCCCCAAAACTCGCATCCTGGAGATATTTATCAGAAAATAAGAAGCTCAGATGGATGCTTTTCCCTGTTGACTGTCTAACAGAAGCTCAAATCATAGAAATCAGAGTAAAATGTTGACATGTACTGCTCTAGGATTGTCTAACTGAGGGAACACCACCAAACTGCACAGCAAATCAAGATTTTAAGTCAAGCCTAGTACACTCCTCATGCTGTTGTCAATGCTGCTGACATATCACTGTGGGTAGAACACAACATGAACAAATTAAACAGGCCTTCTATATGCTGGCATGGCACTTTCAGGCATTGGCAGTTGAGAGTCAAAAAGTACAGATACCTCCATTTTAGTTAGTCCTGAACTGCCTACATGAGTCTAATTTCGGACAGAATATTCTCAGTAGTTCCACCAAACTAGGGAACCACAATCTCCATTCAAAAAACTCCCCCTCTATTTTGGGTAATGTCAGAAAGGTTGTGTGCTTTTCATATAAATTGTAGGAGCACAATGACCAGTCCATAAAATTATTTGTCAAGAGAATTTCAGTTTGAAAGTCAATTTCCCCTGCAGAAAGCTCACTGTTAGATTCACAGCTAAACCTATGCAAAACAGAAACCAAACAAAGTGGCAAAGTTTACATACCCCACAACCAATATCAAGTGCTGTACGGACTGCCCCCGTGTCAAAGGGAATGTATTGTGCCAGCTGCTGGACATAGGTTCCCACTCCATCAGGAAAATTAGTCTCATCAACTGGAAAGACAAAGTACTGGCCCTCCTTCTTGACCCAATGTCTGCTGCTTTTGCTCTGGACAACCTCTGTGTGAGGAATGTTGCCATACCATATCTGCACCAACTCCAGAAGACAATACATGTGATCCCTCATCTTCAACCCTATGTGTTGTAAGTCCAGAGTGATGATCACCAAAACTTGCACATTACTTTAAATGAATCCTTTCGTAGACAATCATCACTCATCCCCATGAAAGATGCATCATATAATGTATGCAAATACAAACATATTGCTCTAGGGACATCTGTAATTACCTTGCGAAGACTCTCAGGCCATGGAATTGGTCTTTGATACTGAGGTGGAGAGGGGATAAGGCAGTTCAGTTTCTCTGCTGCAGGTGGGCAATGTCTCTCTTTGTAGAAATTTCGCTCTCTGCTCAGTTTCACTGCTCGTTTTGGGTCATGGCACGGCATATGGTCCACATATCTGTCTGAACAGAACTCCACAAGCTGCCCATTCTCTACTTGCTCCCAAAAACTTGAACTCACAGTACTCCCTGTAAAATCAGACTTCACTGCAGTTCAAGCAAAACTGGATAAGCATAGGCAAGCACAAACTGCCACAAAAAGCAGATTGACTGGATGGATATAAGGTCTTGCATCATAATGCTTGTTTAAGTCCTTAAAAAAGTAATTTGCTGCAACAAAACACTTCACAGTCATCAACAAGAACAAGTCCCCCAGCCTCCCCTACTTGTAACTCTAGGATGGATGGCCAGGCATCAAAGGATTAGAAACCTTCCCACAGCACAGCTTCAAATATTTTGTTTAGGTTATGGCCGTCTCTGCTCCTGCTTGGAACTTCTAAGGCTGCAAAAGCAAAGTAAAACACGTTTTCTCTGTCTGCAAAGCGTCTGCCTCAAATCCAAAAACAATCAGAAGAAAGGGTGTTGATCATGCTGCTGTAGTCCTAAAGCGCACAGTGAAATTGTCGGATGATGCATGACTTCTGACATTGATCGCGGTCCAAGTCGAAGGCTAGTTGACAGTTTCTATTGTAATGACACACGCAGCAGCAACTTGGAGGCAGCAGATTAAAGTTCTGCAGAGTAAAAGAAATGCACGCTCCAGAGCCCTTCCATCACAGGAAAGCGTACTGGCGACGACGGCATTATTGCCTGTGGAGGTCGAAGAAAGAGAACAATGGCAGCGGCTGCAGAGAGCCAGATCCTATAGATACATTTGCAGCTGCAGACTGACTGTGTGTGAATCAAATGTAATAAACACCTGCTTTGGAGGAAGAGAGAGAGATTCGTTACCAGAGCTGGACGTCTTGGCACCGGCTAGCTGCAGTTGGGCGGCGGCTGACTCCTCATGATCAAGGTAGAGCTGACCCGAAGCTGCTAACGAGTCTCCCAGCGAAGTGAAGATGAGAAGGAAGAGGATGACAATGCCCGCCATCATGGTGAGAGAAATGAAGTCTAGCAGTTTCCATTGCCTCGATGGCTTCTTCGCCAGGTCTATTGACCCCAGTTCTGTCTCAATTTTCTTCTCCGCATGCCTCTTGGAAGGATTAGTGGATCCCATTGCCGCTGCTCCTGCCGGTACTGCTGCTGCTGTTGCCGTCTATCTATTTATCTGTCCGTATGTCTGTCTTATTCCTGTTTTACAACTGCTATCTTCCTTCTATTTCCTCTTCCTTACGACAATATTCTTAACAACCACCGAACCATGACTTGATCTTCCAAGTATCTGTCTACCTATCTCTGTGTGTGTGCGCGTCTATGTCTGACTCTCTTCCTCCTGTGTTTCGCAACTGCAATCTTCTTCCTCTTTCCTGTTCCTCACGACAATATCCTTCACAGACACCGAACCATGACTTGAGCTTCCATCACCTAGAGGCTGCACGGCCTAAAAAACCAAAACAAAACCAAAAAAACGAAAGATCGTCGTCAGCTCTACCGTTCCTTGGACAAGAAACAATAACTCGTCGTGCCTTTTGTCAACACGAGAAAAGCAAAAGGCTGCTGGGCTGCTGCTGCGGTCTAGATCCGCTAACCAAAGCCTCGTGCAAGCTCTTGTAGCTCGAGCGTAAGACGAAGAAGAAGAAGAAAAAAAAAAGACGAAAAGACAACCTGACAACAGCCCCACCACCCTCACAGAAGCTCCGAAACCGACCCCTCGCCACCCACCCCTCGCCCCAAAAAAACAATTCAAAAAACAAATCCCTGCCCTTACCGAGTTTCCTAAGCGTTTTGTTTTTTGGCGGAATTTCGCAACTTGGCGAATTGTTTTTCAGAAAATGAAAAGAAAAACAAGAAAATTTTGTGATTTTCAAGGATTTTTCGCCATTTTTCGAAATAATTTTTTAATATCAAGTTAGCCACATCCAGACCTCGCCACTTCCCAGGTCGCCACTTGTAGCAGCACTTTTGTAAAAATGCTACAGTTCCGCCTAGGACAGTCGCCATTTACTGCCAATTAATGCGGGGATCCTGGCCAGTGGAACTGCATGAGGAATTTGAAAAGAAAAAAACCCTGAGACACCGACTCCCTTCCAATCACCCAAAGAATAATCATAAGTAATTAATTAATTAATTAAAAAAGGAAAAAAAGGGTAGAAATAAATTGCAAATTGATGGGCTCTATAGTTTACTACAGCATAATTAGTTAGCTAAAAAAAAAACATTAATTAGTTGTATATGCAAATAGTACCTAGCCTGGTTAGGCACCAGCGTTTTTTTTTTTTTTCCTGGTTTTTGGCGCGATGTTTCGCCAATTTTTTTTTTAAATAAATCAGAATATTCTGTCCCAATATTCTCGATTTAAAAAACAATTCGCCAAATTTCCAGGAAAAAGTTTGTTTTTGAAAAAAAATTCTCGCCACACTTGGACTCTGCTTCTTAGTTTGGTGGCAGTTTTTAAACTAGTTTTTTTTTTTTTTTTTTTTTTTTTTTTTTTTTTTTTTTTTTTTTTTTTTTTTTTTTTTTTTTTTTTTTTTTTTTTTTTTTTTTTTTTTTTTTTT
>Ga0116231_10011927_pt1 | contig 13079 bp, 18 predicted proteins | sample S1TSphgellanicum_2_FD_89695 | JGI IMG/M metagenome (GOLD analysis project Ga0116231, IMG submission 89695) | Host-associated microbial communities from peat moss isolated from Minnesota, USA - S1T2_Fd - Sphagnum magellanicum MG | ecosystem: Host-associated > Plants > Peat moss > Unclassified... | reverse complement strand
GGCGCAGCCCCCCCTTGCCCCGTGCGTCAAAACCGTGGGAGAGGGGGTTTGCCCCCCCCCCCCCCTCCTCCGCCCTTTGCTCCCCCTCTCCTCTTCCCCCCCCCCCCCCCCCCTTAAAACCCTATTTTTTTCCCCTTCACCGCAACACACTTCCGTCCAGTGTTTCTTGATCAAAGCAACAACCGAGCACCGTCGAATCCCACGAACACAAGGACACAAGTTAGAACCTTTCTTTTTGTTTTGTTTTTTTTTTTTTTTTTCCTCTGTTTTTTTTCCCTCTATCTTTCTCTCTCTCTCTCGCTCGCTCGCTCGTGCTCCCGCACACACGATCGCTTTTCTCACAAAGCAAACAAAAAATGCAGCAACGACGCTCTGGAAACCATGTCAGGAAGAAACGAGGGAGACAACGGAAGCAGCGAAGAAGAGCAATTCCAGCAACAGCACCAGAAGCAGCCCCTTTGAAAAAACAAATAAAATAAAAATAAATAACAAAAACTTCAAAGAGCAAAGAAAAAACCCCCCCAAAAAAAAAAAAACAAAGGCAAAAATTTAAAAATTCCAAAAATATCTCACAAAAATACTTACAATAGGCACGTTATTATATGGTACCCTACTGCCCAGCCCGGAAAGGAAAATTTTCAAAAGAAAATGAACAGCAGCAGCAAGCAGGATCATCATTATCATCCGTGCAGCAAGCTGATGACCCGGGAAGACCGTTGAAAAAATAATCATTGGTTTTGTCTAGGTACCTACATTGTGTAGCTATGTTTTAGTTATAGGGTAGGCTGTTTTAGCCAATAATAATTTTGGTAAAAAACAAATTCCTTCCATGTGGAGAGCGAGAGAGAGATCCATTGCCAATTTATTTAATTTATTTTCTTTTTTGGGTTTCTTTTACAAATTTGTGAGATACATGATCAGGCTATCATCCACAGGCTTGTGGATGATAGCCATATTTGGCTACAGATCACACAGCAAACTAAAAGTTTTGGCTACAAGTTTAGGAATCCTGCTATGTCTTGGGTCAAAAAAAGAAAAAAAAGAGACGTTATGCAGGCATTTGAAGAAGACCCATTGCCATTATTATTATTATTATTATTTTAAAAGTCCAATATATAGGCAATTGAAGAAGTCCAAATTTGCAAACCCAAAAAATAAAACGTCTGAAGAAATATGAAGGCATGTGAGTGAGGTCAGTTCCATCAGTCCAGTTGAACAAAGGCCCCACCACAACCAGCAGCACACCATGTGCAAAAGAAACCCAGCAACCGGGCTAAAGCTTCTTTGTCCCCCATGAGATAATAATAATAATAATATCTTCTTCCTTTCTTTCTCCCTTTGTCTTCTTCATCTAGTTATTAGTGGCTTGGGGGGGGGATGGAGCCTAAATGATAATCATCCATAACAAGATGAAGTTAAAAATAACCATTCATCCATAAACCATTCAAGGTTATCTTTAGCAATATTTAACAAACCTAAAATGTAGAGATCTTGTGATATGTCTAGCACAACGAATTCCAAATCTGGCAAATAACAAACCCCCTCCCGCCCCCCCCCACCCCCCTCCCAAATAGGTATTTCTTTGAACTTTGGACCTTTAAATTTGCCACCACCATGCTAACCATCTCCCTAAATTGAACTACCTATTGACTTAATGGGATGTGGGATGAACATTTATGAAAAGGAATGGATGAAGAGATCCAGATTCCGGAAGGTTCTAAAGACTTGTGTTGGCTTGTGAATGAGAGAGAGAGAGAGAGAGAAAACTTTGTTGAAAGTAGTGAAGTTAATTGGATGTAGGGTCAATGAAAATGTTGTGTAAATCAGGCGGCAAGAAGGGATGGATTCAATCCAAACATAACAATACCAATATTTGGGGGCGCACCAAAACCTTGACTTTCTTAAAAGGTTGAACTTGAGAGCCCATGTTAACCCCAAGTTCCAACTTAACTCACTACGAATTCTTTTCCCTTCACCTTCATTTTTGACTTTAGGAAAAATTAATTTAAAAATTCCTCAGTAGAAAATATTATTTGACTTGACTTTGTATTTTATTGAGAATTTTGGGGTCAAATTTTGTCTCTTTTTTTTGAGGGGACAAATGATGGAATAAATTTAAATATTTTTTTCTAATATTTTTGGGAAATTTTCATCATATCATAAAATTGATCCATCTTACAAAATTCCCTATAGTGTCTATGGTCAAGCCCTAGGGTCAAGCATTATGAAAATAATGGGCCTAATAACTAGCCAATTGGGGGGGGCATTTTTGGGGAATGGCCCCCACCCCTAGGCATAAGCACAAAGGTTTAAACCATGTATTGATTTTTGCTAAGCATGGTATTCATATGCAAATATGTTGCACTAAAAACATTTTATTGAACAAAACTAATTTTCACTACTCTACATCGAAAACATGTTCTTACCAATGTGTGAGTAAGGATGCTCTAAAGGGTGCGCATTCACACTTGGTGTTAGGGACTCTAGTGTTGAGTTCCCTAACACCATGCTAGTAGTCATTTAAGACCTACACCTACTTACAATGAAAATTTTATGTTAAGTTAACATTCACTTCAAATTCAGCTATCGCCCATTTAACATTAAGTGCCACCTAGGATGCCACCTAGATTTTCATTTAACAGTGATTTAGCATCAAGTGTGAATGCACCATAAGAAAGACTTATAAGTATGGATATATGGTGCCCTCCAAATACTTGCCTATACTAGGGAATCTCTCCAAGGTTGTTATGAGCAAGCAAATGACCTCACCCTACTAAGTGGTCCCATGCTGGTAACAAATAACCAAGCATGGTGGTACATGGGTACACACATAAAAATATTTCCAAGCACAAAATCTGATCTCCATTGCACATGGCCAGTAGTGTTGGGTTGGCTGGTAACTAACTCTGATGGTAGGTACTAGACTAGGTACCAATTGTGGTGGAAAGGTAGAGAGACTAGAGACAACATTTTGAATAGAAAAGTCTTGTACTAACTTCGACCCATTTTCACACTAGGAGTCAAGGCCACCAAGGTTGGACTCAAATCCAAGCATTCCTATTGGTGCAATCACTGAAATCAGCCCCAAGGGCTTTACACTAGGACTCAAGGCTGAAAGGAAATCAATTTTTTTAATCTACTACTTTATGACCCTGAATTGTCCTCTCAAGGCAGGAAAAAGGATACCGATCAACTTGACAGGCCATTTTGCAACGCTTGGGGCCAATGTTGTTGCAATAAATTTTTGTTGTTTTGATGAAATCCACTATGTAAAATCAAAGTATTTCCTAAACCAAACCCTATATCTTCTATTTTTTCATTTCATCTCTTAACATATGCACATGAAGGAGAATGCGCAACAAATGTTTGTCTACCATTGTAGCTCCCCTTTCTGGCTCCCCCTTCTACCCTACCCAAGAATTGCGACACTCCTTTTAACACCTTGCATGAGTTTTTCACAAGTTTCATTGTTCACCTTTGTGCTCACCTACATTCACTTGCCTAGTTTTTGAGGCGCCCATCTTCCATAGCCATTTTATCACTACACATTGTACATACACCATGTTTCTCAATTTATATCATATTTTTAATCATGTTTTTATCGTCTTTTCATCGTGGAACCATCTCAAAAGTCAAGTTTCCTATCCCATATGATGATGGTTTCATGCTCTCCACTTCCCTTATCCATTGTGCTTCACATGGGACCTTTTGTTCCACCCAAATCCAAGAAAGATTGGAAAGATTATTCTACAACATTATTGATGGATTTGTTTGAAAAGAGTTTTTTTTGTTAATAACATGAATGACGTAACACAACAACAATGGCAAGAATTTTAATCAAGATCATATAAGCATTTACATTGACCCCTCCATGTACTTGGGCTCAAGTTTAGTCCAAAATACATAAGATGCAAAAAAAATTTAATGAGTTGAAACAAGAGCATGGAAAATGTGGCACAAGTTAATGCAAATGGCCATGGTTTGAAAGGTGTTTAGTGATTTGGGGTAAGATTATACTAAGGTTTGAGACATTGTTAGAAGCATGGACAATAATGTTCTAAATGATTTGGTGTGTGGATTTGCGCATGAGCTTGTCAACTTTGAGAATAATGAAGAACATGATGTTCCTCCTTCTCCAAACAAACAAGTTCTTTTATTTGTAAACAACTCTTCTCAAGTTAGTTAAACTCCACCCACATTGAGGTTAATAGTTTGCAAGAAGCTAGGGGTGGAGGGCAAGCCAAACAATTAAACATAAAAGATTAAATGATGAATCTATCGGACTTGCAAAAACATTGTTTAAGTTTGCAAAATCCTCTACAAAGATTGAAGTCATGAAAATTGAAATACAAAAAGAAATTGCTTTGAAAACTATGGAAAATCAATATGTTATGGTTTGGATGTTTGTGGAAATTATGTGTAGTAATGGTAGTGGAAGTGGTGGAGGTGGTGGTAATGATGGCAATGGTAGTAAGGATTAAAAAATGTGGCATTCCATAGACATTTCATTTTGCACATTCCATTTGTGCATTTCTTGTGTCATTCCACTTTACACATTCAATTTTGCAAATTTCATATGACATTCCAATTTGCAAATTTTTTTCAAATGCATTTCATTGCACATTCAAATTCCAATTCTAATTTACATTACAAAACATAATTATAGATTACATGGATGTAAACTCATGTAGGATATTGCTCCAACAATGATGCAAATAATGCATCATGAATACGCTCTCCAATTGTTTTGGCCTTCATTTGGCAATTCACATGTTTGCCCTAGCCCAAAAATGGATCATTAATATGTGTCATGTTTTTCACAACAAGTTCTGGCATACCTTGTAACTAACAGTATTTGTGCAACACACAAGACGCCATGACACACCTAGGGGCCTTGTGTATTCTATAGGGCATACCTTTATTGGAAGATTCTTAAACTAGGATCCATAAATATTTTTTTATCAATTTACTTTTCTTACATTCATACTAGAATCAAATTTGTTTTTATCCACCTTTCCAACATTCTTAAACTTATAATTTTTGATCAAATAAGGCCCAATAGGATAAGCATAATCCCTTATGATAAAAGGCAAAACCTCCACACCATGAACCTCCAAAATAAGTTATGTTAAAATTTCTATAGTCCTTAATTGTTTATATAGACTAAAATATCTCTAATGTTTTCTGTCATGAACTCCACATGGCTAAGCAATACAAACATCCCAAAAAAATTATGCATCACATACCTCCTATAATGCAATGTTCACAATGTACTTGTGGTCGTAATAATCACTAGCAGCAATAATGATCCTTTTGTCAGGCCTATAAGAAAGAGACAAAAGAATCCCATCAACAACCCCACAAATTTGTTGAATGTTTAGAATATTCTTAAAAACATTTATCACAAACTTGAGGCATTCACTTGTACATGTATGGATGTATACAACATACAATTTATCCTTATTGGATAAGATGTCAAAAACAATATTGATATACTTCCTAACTATGGGTGCTCCCACATAAAATAGATTGGCCACTAATTTTGGCCTAACCCCATGTGCAACCTATGCAAAATAATCTTCACAATTTTCCAAATGGGAAAAGGATTTTTTACAAAAGTGGGGTCCAACCATAAAAGGTGTAATTTGTAAAACTAACTAATCAAATGCAAAGAAAATCATATTGTAATACTAGATGTATTGCCTATTTAGCATATGAAGATTTGTAAACCATATATCACACTCAATCACATCATAGTATGTCCTTTGTTTGGTTTCCCTCGATCATTAGTGTGTAAACAACCTCTTATGCTCAAATATATAACTATAAGCATTGGGGAAAAAAAGAGTAAAACAAGATCTATCTTTAAAAACATTCATAGTGAGTAACTCAAAAAACATATTGAAAATGAATTATAATCCAACATGTGTAACAACGGGACATGCCATGTTGTATGATCTAAAAAGAAAGAAAATATATGCAATGATGCAAGTTGCAAAAAAATCTCTTAATGCCAAAGTTTTGAGCTTTGTGTCAGTTGATGTAAGGTTGGGTTTGGGAACAAAAGGAAGTTGATGGGAAGTTGATGGGAACAAAACAATTTTTATGGATTATTGATGGGAACGTGATAAGAACAAAAAAAATAAAAATTGATGGGTTATTGATGGGAACAAGTTGATGAATTTGATGGAAATTTTTTGGGAACAATGGGAACTTGATGGGAATTCAACCCCCTACCCCTTCCAAAAGATAAAAACAATCCCTTTGGGGCGTGTTGGCTGCACCCAATTGGCTTTCCTCATGTTTTATCCAAAGGTTCTTTTGAGGGCAAGTTACTAATTAAATGTGTCCATGCATGGTATTTTTTTAAAAATAATTTGATTAGGGCAAGGAGAGAAAATTATATAAAACAATTAAAAAGGTGGGCAAACTAGTGGAATTCAAGGAACATGCATGTGTAACCTAAGGTCTTCATAATCATGTGCACACCCATCTTTTCATTTTCCTATCCTCTTGTTAAAGTTTTGTGCTTGTTTTTGAATGATGGAGAAAAAATTTATTTTTGCTTCTTAGGATATGGCAATGAAAAACACAAGAGTTACAAGAATATTGTGTCTATTATCATCCATGGTGGTTTGATTTTTAAGATTCAATTTTATAAAGGAAACAAAGATGAAAAGAAAAATGGTATTAAAAAAGGAAAAATAAAAGCATATGAGGAGTTGAAGCCTTGGTGTTTACTTTTAGGCCTTAATGACTTTACACATTAACTCATTCACCCCCAAATAAATAATATTTTATTAGTTACTTGGGGCCATACAATGAACCAAGAAGTGCTCAAATTTTTCATTATTGGCTCAAAGATTTTTTGGCCCTGACTCCTAGTCTTAAAGGGGCCTTAGAATACCTAAGTTATAGGAGAAGGCCTAGTCCCCTAGGCCTCTTCTAATTTGAGGGTTATGACCTCCAAGGTATAAGCCCAAAAATTAGAGAAGGCCCTAAAACATTCCTTTCATGGTGTGAAGCATGAAAGGTTTTTTTTATTAAAATGGTGGAAAGTGTGCACATGATAAGCAAAAATGTCATTTAATTGGCAAAAATGAGTCTTCAATAAAGGGACCTGCTTTTAAACACAAAACAAAACCCTGGAATCTTTTAACACCAACAAAATGAAGGGGATAATTTAAACACATGCTAAACATTCTCACTTGTTCTTTCATTTCTAGAAAAATAATGCCAAGAATATAAAACATTTTGATGTTTTTCCTTTCATTATATGAAGACTTTCACAAACACAATAATTTTACCCCTAGGTTCTCAAACCCCAAGGGAAATTAATAATAAGAGAAATAATATCCATCCAATACATTTAATTAATTATGTTGACAAGCGAAATTAAGTGTTTTCATCCTATGGAAATAATAATAGAATTTGTACTATAATTAACATTAAATAACTACAATGAATTTTGATGCAAATGAAATGGTATTCAAGGATTGAAATCAACATCAAATGTTTTTAGAAAAATGGTCAATGTTTTGTGGTAAGTTAAAGTTACATATAAATTCTAAATTTTAATTAGTTTGCAATGTAGATCCAACGGAAAAATGTTGTCAAGGAATATTGCAAATTTAGCTAATAATAATAATGTTATCTAAGTCCAACTATGGATGTTGTTGTTGCTCTCTTCTCACTATAGGATCGTGACTAAAACAACGTTATATCCTTAAGAAACTTGGAATAACAATAGGAACTAATATAATAATCAAGTTGATACTACAATTTTGCAAGTTGTGGAATTAATTTTGAACAGGGTATGTTGAAACACTTAAACTTAAAACACCCATCCCTAGTTTTATAATGTTTGTCTTGGTTATCATTTTGTTCAAAACCTTGTTATCAACCTTCGTATTTTGATGATCATAATAAATAAAAATTGGAGCTTATTATTTTTTTCCAATGCTTGTTTATTAACAATAACATCAACACAAGCATTCTTGTCACCATAACCCTCATCCTTTGTTGCAAGATGTATTATTTGTTCAACATCAATAACTTGCAATACAAAAATCAAGTACTAATTTTTTATAAAAAAAATAACACCCAAAAAATTCATTAATTTTGAAGTTCATGAATTGAACTTAAGTGACTTGTTTTTTTGTTTCTTTTTCAACAACTTGCTTGAATGTAAGGGGACCATCAAGTGTAATTTCCCCTAAAATGATTATCTAGAAAACATAATTATTAATACCCTTGTTGACTTATTATATTTTGTGTAAAATTAACATCATAATGGCCATTTATTGCCATCCCATATTCTACAGGAATAAGCACATCTTCAATGTGGCTTATCCCAATAGTAACCCTTCCTATTTCGTTTATTATTTGTTTACTATCCACATCAAGATTTGTTGTCATCTTTTTTGTCATACTACATAATGTGTTTTTCCCTATTGGCGTTTTGAAAAACGACACATCATTTGAGCTTTTCCATTTGAATTTAAGGTTGAAAAGTATAAGGTGTAGATCTGTTTCCTTTTGAGACCATATTAGATGACATGCCATCTATTTGTTGTAACAATCCAAGACTTTTGCTATAGGGAAATGCATTGCTTTTTGTTGGTTATTTTGTTCACATTTATGAACATCCAATTTCTAGTTCTTTGAAGGAGATGGATGATATTTGCAACATGTAAAATAACATATGTACACGAGATTGAATACCAAGATGATAGTGATGATAGGCAAGGATGAAAAATGTTGTGTCTTTTATCTATTTTGTGAAGTAATACACATAAACCTTGTTACTCGTAATCTTTTCCAAAAATTGACATATGTTTTGTTCCTTGGAATTAATGATTTATCATGAAAGCAAAACTAGATGTGCTTGAAAGCAAATTAGATTTCCTTTGAATGTTTTTACCTCATCCATGGAGACATTTAAACAACCAACAATAATAATAAAATTACCGTCTAGTAAAGGAAGTCCTAGAACTATTCCATGAAAAACATACACATTTTATTTCTCCTACACTTGTAATCTTGTACTTTGTCATTTCTTGTTTCAACTATGTGCAACATGAAATGATAAAAAACCCAAGGGATTCATTTGTCACAAATTTGTAATCATTTTGGTGAGAAACATTATTTAAAAAAAAATTAAGACAAGAAGGTGGAATCTATTTGTTGATAATCATAAAATACAAATGCAAAAAACTTTTTGAATGAAGATACAAAATATCAATTACCTCAAAAAGTGATCACAAGGATCTACCACGAATTTGAAATCATTGTCATCTACATTTCACATTTCTTAATCAACTTGAATGAAAAAATTCCTTGAACAATAGTCTGCAAAACGATGATTAAAACCAAAAGGTGTAATGACATTGGGTGTTTTTAAATGAATCATGGAAGCTTCTTGAGAATGCAAAAGGATGTCATTTTGGAGCACATTTCTACCAAGGCCAATTGAAGACAACCGTTTTAACTTATTTGTTAACAAACAAATTTCACCTTCCAATATCGTACACATCTTTCATGACATCAAGATTGGTAGCAAGTTGTGATCTTATTGCCACAACACATTCCTCAATGTGAGCCTTGAATTGACAATTGATGGCACAAAGAAAAGTTATTATCTTGAATAATTTGAAAAAAAAATTACATTATAGTTTTCATGTTCAACAATTAAAAATGACAATGATCACATTAATTAAAGGTACAAGCTTCCATCTTTTTTGGCAAAAGAAACAACAACAAGAGCATGTTCATAAGAGGGCACAAATTTTGAGGCTTTGATAAATCTTCAATAGCTTGATCTGAAGGATATCACTTAAGCTTGTGCCACTCATCAAAAGCTTTTTTGTACCCAAGTTTTTGACTATTTACTTGCACATTTTGCCTCGCTCTTGACATTGTGCAACTTGGGAACTTGGGAAACCCGTTGGGAACCTGATGGGAACACATTGGGAACATGGGCAAAAACAACCCAAAAAAAATAAAATCCAATTCCTCGTTTTTCCCCCAAAGAAAATAACTGGACCCCTTGTGAGTGCATTTGATTTCCAAAACTGTTTGTCACCATTTTTTGGCCTGGGCTAATTGGCAGGGACACAAAGCGTGGGACATAGTGACACGCATGAACAACGGCGCCATGAACACAAAAGTGGTGTGAGTAAACGCAAGTGCGCGCGAGCGAGCGAGCGAGCAATTGTGAAAGGGGGGCTGGAATTCCGTATTGCTGAATCCTCCTGTGATGATCATCGTGGGTACACACTGGTAGTAGATGTGCAAAGCAAGAATGATGATGACGACTCCGACGCCCAGAGGAATGTTGCATGGGGTAAAATCACGACGCAATCACGGAGGGCTCGAACTCCTCGAATCCTTCTATTTTGTCGCATCTCGCCTTCCGCTTCTACCTACGCATTTCCTCGAGACCCACGCACTTGCGGAAGAGCAAGGAAAGGTATCACCCAACTACCCGTCAAATCCCGGGTTGTAGTCTCCCGGGTCGACTCACAAGCCCGGTTCCGAAGACCTCCCCCTTTCCCCCCCTCCCCCCTATCTGAATCAATCACGGGTCGTGAGTCGCCCTGTCGTTGAAGACCCGCGAGAATCCCGGTCTGCAGTCCCCGGGTCGTAACCACCCCCAACTAATCTGGTGAATGCTACCCCCACGAACTGTGGGTCTTCGATGCCGAGTTGTTGTCGCCCGGCCTCGGGCAAGCTCGCGTGACCGGGTGTACCGTTACAAGGGCCCGGGTTGTCAAAAGCAACTAGCTATACACCCGTGGAGTTTCGACCCGTGGAAAATCCTCTCAACCCGATGAGTCTTCGGGTGACGAAGAAGCGCTGCAGACTCTCGCCTTTGTCCGCTTGCGTTGTGTGCGTTGTTCGTCGTCTCCTGTGTGTTGTGGTGCGCGTGCATTGCGAAAGATTTTCTGACGAAGGTCGCAAGCTTCGTTGCTCATTTGCGCTTGCTGTGGTGCTTTTCGATCTTACAAACTAGTGCCGGTAACAAAGCGAAGTTTCTTGTTTTATTTGTTTCTGATTTTTTGATTTGTATCTTTTGTCTTAGAGCATTTTTCTCCCGGCTTTTTTGTTTTTCTGTTCGTGGCTTTTCCTCTTTCAGGACTATCTGCTGGTTGTCTCATCGTCTGCTTTGTTTTGTTTTGCGTAGGTTTTCCTGTTTCGTGTAGTACAGAGCCAAACTTTTGAGCAACATTCTTTCGTCTTTTGTAGCGCCTCTTCTCCTGGTCTTGAAGATAATTTAGGCTATCTATTTGCTTTCTTGTGCGCTGCAATGTCGGCAAGGCGTCGGTGATTGTATCCCCCTGCCTGCTGCAACGGCTCTTCTTTACCACCGTGTGCAGTTCGAAGGCGGAGTGTAATCATCGTTTATTTTCCATATCTCTCGCACTTGCTTCATTTACTTCAGAGGTTCTCTTCTGAAAACATTTTGTAGGTTCTGAACTATTTTCCGCAGCACAATGTTACCGACATGAGTGTGGTTCAATAAGTAGTATTGGCATCTCTTTGCTTTCATGGAGTTAGCAACAGGAGCCGTTTCTTTGCCGACGGCCCTAACAGAGGGCTTCCCGTGCTGGAGACACTTGGAGACAGCAGGAGCTGCACCGGGTTCGCGGCCCTCTTCCAGGCACATATCATCATACTCAGCATTTTATCATGCCCCTCAGATTGCTGGAAGCAGGGGCCTCGTCGAGGAGCGACGATGTTCTTCCACAAGAGGAGTATTGTCTTCTTGTGGAAAAAGAGCTGTTCTTTTGGATGTAAGCAGACCCGGTTGTCACCACACATGTAGAGGGGATCAGAGAACCTCATCACGACGAGGAGAGCGTCTTCGCTGGAAAATAAACGCTGTAGCTGCTGCACGAGCTGAGGCTGTAGACACCGTCTGTGAGGGCGCTCCATCTTCCTCTCCAATTAGTCTTCATTCTGTGCAGGAGTAAGTACCTGAAGCTTCACTGTTTCTTTTTTCCGATTTTTTGGGGGAGGATTTTTCTGACCTGCTCTGTTGCCCGCATTGTAGCTAGAAATACTAAAACCATACTCACTCTATGTATGGGTCAACCATATTTTGTGCACAGGGGAGACACCTTGACTGCCTTAGCAAGGCAGTATGGTGCAACAGTGGAGACAATAGCAGTTCTTAACAACATTGCAGATGTTAATCTGCTACAGACTGGCCAAGAGTTGGTCATTCCAGCTCCATCTCAAGGAATCACTAAGGTCAGCACTTAAGTTCTTTAGCACATTCAGCAAGTGTTTTTTTCTTTCTTTGACCTGTATTTTAGTCACTGCATTGCTTTCTAATCAAGAAAAACTCCTTCTGATTCTGAGAGGTTTCCTCTTTTGTTTTTCAGTATTGGGGTTTCTAGGATTATGCAACACCTGAAATATTTAGTAACAGTACCAGACAGGCTGAATATGCCATGGCATCACAGTGGTGTAGATATTTGTAAAATGACATCTGCTTGTTGGATCAAGAGCTTCACAAAGGCAGTATATTCTGAACTTAACCATGGATGAGACATCACAAATTGTAGGTAGTAAGTAAATCAATGGATGCAAGTAATAAATGCTGTAGGCTCACCTGACTTAAGCTTTCAATCTATGGGCTTGCATTAGAGCCTGCTTAGGCTTGTCCATCAAATGAGCTTGATGTTAGGTGTGCCCAGCCCTAACATTGGAATCAATGTAATTCATTCCTTTATTCAAGCAGAGGTTACTAGCAATTCCTTATCATCAAATACTGTCACATGGTACAAGGAGTATTCCAGCTCTTATGTTAAGAATGTGAAATATGTTTAGTATGAGTGACTGGTTATTATTCACTCTGGTTGTGCTTGTTCTCGTTTCTCTAGTTTTGTTGATTCCCATCATGGTCATGTTATTTCTGCTAACCTTAATATCCTTTCAAGGCCCAGCCCAATTGAACTCTTTTCTAGAGGCACTAAGTTCAGAAGTGGCTTCTTGTCTTTGTTGTCTATTGAAGAAGCTATTGATAAAGGTCTTAAGAAGTTTGTCAACAAGCAAGAAGAGCTTCTAGGAGT
>Ga0116231_10011925_pt1 | contig 13081 bp, 3 predicted proteins | sample S1TSphgellanicum_2_FD_89695 | JGI IMG/M metagenome (GOLD analysis project Ga0116231, IMG submission 89695) | Host-associated microbial communities from peat moss isolated from Minnesota, USA - S1T2_Fd - Sphagnum magellanicum MG | ecosystem: Host-associated > Plants > Peat moss > Unclassified... | reverse complement strand
TTTTTTTTTTTTCTTCCCCTGGCTCCTTCTTAGTTCCCCCCCCCCACCCCCCCCCCCCCCCCCCCCCCCCCCCTTCCCCCCCCCCCCCCCCCCCCCCGGCGCTCCTCTCTTCCTTTCCATTAATAGAAGCCATGTAATTATCAGTTGTAATTAACACACTCCCCCCACTACTCCTTCTAATTTTGCTCTACTGTACTGAATCCTGATGATGATGATGATAACACTCATCATCAATCAAGGGCACAACCATTTTGACGTGCACCACCTTCTCACCAGTCAAGCAGGGAATGCACGAGTCAGTGAATGATTTCATATCCTCACTGAATTATCCATTTTCAACAAAGCATTTTCTCTCTTTTTCCCCCTTTTTCTTCCTTAAAGACATTGGCTTTAATAACTTTGGCATGGGTTTTACGACAAGGGTTTCTTTTCAGGATTTTTTTTATCAATGTAGTCAAAGTGATGATAATCCAGAAAATACTTTAGCCAAATTTGGCTACATATTACATATCGAAGTAGAAAAAACCCAAATCCTTTTATATTCTTGGCTACATGCTGGAACTCATCATGAAAATCTGGCAAGTGGGAAAAAGAGTTTTCAAATTTCCGCAAATCTGGACCCATTTTTTTTCCATGAAAAAAATCCTTTGTATAGGTGGAAATCATATTTGTTTAGGTCAAATTTTGGCAAAAACTTACCAGTGAAAGAAACACTGCCTTCTCATCTCAAATGAATGCATGAATGTGTGGACCAAAAATTGGGATGAATATATATCCTCACATGGAATCCAATTTCATCAATAAGGCATTTCTTTCATTTTTCTTGAGCTTTTGTTCTTTAAAACACACACATTTAATAACTTGGTGGGCCGTGGGTAGTTTGGTTCCTGAAACGTTTGCCTGATGCTTTATGTGGGACTTGCATGTTTCAACATACATTACAAATTTACAATATATAGCCTACTACTTTATAATAATTTGGTCTGAACAAGAACTCTTCAACACCTAGATCTAGCTCTAGCCTATCATCCAATTCTCTTGAATGTTAAGACATACCAATCAGTACCAACTTTTTCCCACCAACCCATTTGAAATAAATTTGAATAAAGCTGGTCTCCAAGGACCTGGGCCCATTATAATGCAGGACATTCTTTTTGTCACTAGCTCAACCTGGCTTGCAATATCTATATTTTGCAGTTAGGTCTGAACACAATTTTTTATTTTACAAGTTATAGACCACAATTAAATATCCAGTAATGAATATTATCAAAATCTGATCATAATTCATTTATGCAAATTATAGCTGCAGGAAATTGCAAGCATGGTTGGGAGCAAGTGTTTTTTTTTCCGAATTTTTGAGGTAGGTGGGTTGGCAATCAATCACCCACGGATACAACTTAGCCAAATTTAGCTATAGTCAGAGAGGAAAGTAGAAAATTTAGGATCATTCCTCCTATAGGTATTCTGGTGACATGTTGAAACTTATTGTCTAAATACTGTGACTTCCACAAAAAAATAAATCCTCATAATGTGGCAACTTGGGCCTATTTTTTCCAAAAGAAATCATTTGTATCATTAGGATTTCCACTTTCTTTCTTTCTTTCTTTGTCACCAGGATGCAAAAACTCGCCCTAAAAAGAAAACACTGGATGAGAGATTTTACCTCAAATTGGGATCAGAACACCATCAAAATGGTGACTCATTGTGTATATTGAATTGCTGTGCAATTTGAAATTTAAAAATTATGTTAGACTAAATATCTTCACACAGATTGAATGAGGTCTTTTTGGAATGTGTGTGTGGGCAAGATCATGTCTGGTGGGTCGGATGTAAACAAAAATTATGTAGGGTGGTGGTGTTTTTTTTGCACGGGAGATCTCGTTGGCAGGATTAAAAAATAGTTGATTAGCAGCAGTCTAGAATGTTTTAATTCACTGCATGCTCGTTGCACAGTGTACCTTGGACTTTCCTTGAAGATCTGTGGGTATTGCTGGGGACAAGGGAACTTCATGAAACCGCAGATCAGATTGGGGAGAGGGGGAGGGGACTGAGATTCCTTGTAAGGAGTGACTGGTCACTGTGGTGCCTTGGGAAAGAACCAAGCTCCCGCCCCCACCCTTCACCCACCCTTTATGTACTTAAAACATTGGACATCACGGGTATGTTGCTTGTTGACCAATTGATTTGTGGGGGCACAACAAATGACTTGACTAGTTGTGCATGATCACTCATTTGGGTTTATCATACTGGGTATGCACCATTCACCTAGTGGTCGCTTTTTAAAATTTTCAAACAATCGGTGTGGCTATATAACCACGGTTCCCAGATTTTCAAGAAAAAAAAAAAAGTCTAAGAACCAGTGTGCTTTTTTACCGGTTTTTTCATAAAACCTTTGGTTCTTCTTTTGAAAGAACCGGAACCGGTGATTCTTTGATTATGGGGAAAAAAATTCAAAGAACCGGAACCAACACTAGAACCAACCACCATTAACGGGTTATTAGAAGGGTGGTTCTTACCATTCGTTCTCACGGTTCTCAAAAAATCAATGAACTAAAATATGGAACCGGCGATTCTTTATATTTTTCCAATTTCCCATAGTCATGACTTTCTAAAATGGCAGAATGTCGTTGAGCTTTAGGGTTTCAGGGGTCGTCATCAGGGGTCATCGCTACTTCAGTGCCGTGTCGTGCCTTGCAGGCACGGGTTACCACTAGTTCCTTGTAAGGAGTGACTGGTCACTGTGGTGCCTTGGGAAAGAACCAAGCTCCCGCCCCCACCCTTCACCCACCCTTTATGTACTTAAAACATTGGACATCATGGGTATGTTGCTTGTTGACCAATTGATTTGTTGGGGCACAACAAATGACTTGACTAGTTGTGCATGATCACTCATTCAGGTCATGCAAATTGCTTATTGAGAATATTAAGTAGAACTTGTTCACAACTATCTATATTTTCATGTTCATCACATCTCATTAACAAAAATAGAACTTAGTTTTGTTACATGTTGTAAAGTTCTCATAAGTTATATGTCTTAAGTGATTCTAATTCTTGCTCCATTTTTACACGAGCCCCTTACCATAAGGATATTATAGGTGGATGAGTTAACACCTTAAAAGGTCCTCATCCCCAACCATGTTTATCTCGTTTAGGTTTTGTTTTTGGAACTTGAGACTTCTAAACACATCACAAATGTTGTTGGTTGGAACAAATTTACCAACAACATTTGTGTGTGATGAGAGGCGTGCCATTTAGTTTGAGGGGTTCATTCTTTTTAGATTGCGTAAATATAATCAATTTTCCCCAAAAAAATTCAGTTCAATGTTTGTTGTAAAAACATGCACTTTACATCATGAAACATTAGAAGAATAAAGATGTCAAAGTATGAAATAACAAGACCTTCAAAGAGGTGGTATGTTGGCCACACAAAAGATGCAAAATTACAAGGCCAATTTTTTCTCCAAACTTTGAAGTCACAACCAAAAAAAATTTGTTTGAAATTATCTATGAATTTGTAAAATCCTCCAAAAGTTAATGAATTATAATAAAGCTTTTTAAAAATGAGTTTCATCCATGGATGTCATTTATCCACTTTTCATTTGTAAGGGATTGACTAGTTCATTTTTGGTCCATATTCAAGTCTATATTGAGGAATTTATGTATGTTTAAACAATCGAACTTCCATCAAAACTTCCATTTAAGTTTTTGCCCCCCATGTATGTATAAATGCATGGACATAATAGATTTTTATTATGTCTAAAGCCAATTTGTGTGGTACAACATAGCCCATTACTCCTTACATTTTCCCTAGGGAGGTCACTATTTGTATATAGTATCAAACACATAAAATAAAATGGGTTCATTTTTCAGCATGTTATGAAAAATGGAATATTCAATGAATATTTTGATAGAATATAAAATATGTTATATATATATATATGTGTGTGTGTGTGTGTGTGTGTGTGTATTTGTACCTTTTTTTATGACATTTAGAAAGAAATGAAAGTGTCTTCATGATTAAAATTCATGGTTTTTTTTATTGGAGAACCTGACAACAAAGGACCCCATTGCATAAGCATAAAAAAGACCATTATATCACTTTGGACAAGTCAATTTGATTGGGTGGATTCTTTTTTATTAGTAAAATGTTGAACTATTTGACTCTAGTCATTTTGACATGTGAATTGTGGACCATTTGACTAGTCAAACTTCTACCTTTTTTTTTGGATTACTACCAAAAAAATATCTTTACGTAGGTAGGTACATAATATATAGGTTTAAGTAGGTCATAAAAAGGCAAGTAGGTAGGTAGTACCCTAACCTACTTAACCTTCCTAACCTAGCCTATTTATACTAACTTTTAAAGCATATACATAGGTTGCAATTATTAGGAATTGAACCCTTCACCTCCCAATGATAATCCAAATCCTTGTCAATGGACTACACTTTCCAAAGTTAACAAAAATTGTCAAGTTTTTCATTCACTTGTTTATTTAACATCATTAATTATGTAGGCAAGTAAAAAAGCTTAGTAATCAATAGGTAGGTTGCATGATGGTTGGTAGGTAAAAGGGGTAGGTAGGTAGGTAAGTAGATGGGTAGGTAAATAGATATGTAGAATGGTATGTGGGAAGTAGGAAATAGGTATTTAGGTAGGTAAGTAAATTGGTAGGTAGATAAATAAATAAATAGGTCATAAGAGTTGAGTAGGTAGGTAGGTAGGTTTGTAGGATGGTAGGTGGGAATAGGAGGTAGGTAAGCAAATAAAAAAGTTGGTATGTAAGAAGCCTAGGCTATTGCTTAACCTAATTTGTAACTATTTTTGCATATTGAGTAGTATAGGTTATCCCATTTGATTAGAAAATCATTTTCCATATTGATTAAAGATGTCATTTTACTTTGTCCAATTAACTAAATGTCCCAATTAAATAAAAGCCATTCACCATTTTGACCAAAATTAACATTATTTGGTCAACTTGACTAAATGTTCAATTTGACAAATAGTCAGATAGGTCACCTTAATCAAGTTTACTTGCCAAAAATTACACATCATTCAAGCCTTGGGCTTCACATCAAAATTTACATGTTCATTTGTAAAAAAAGACTTAATCAACTTGGACCTTTTGAAAAACCATGAATTGTAAGACCTTTTTTTCTAATAGATCATGTTCAACATTTTTTTGTGGTTAAAAATTGCCAAAAGGCTACCTAGGATTCAACCTTGTTACTTGTAAGTTTTTCTTTTAATTATTTATTTCTTTCGCCAAATTTTAAGGCAATGTCCAAGAAAGTAACAACATTATTTTTGCTATTATGGCCACCATCACCAAAACTCCTCAAATCACATGTTCATACATTTTCACTCCCTTAATTTCCTTCACATCAATGTGTCACCATCACTATTAGTTTTTGTACCTTTGTAGTCAAGGGATTTGAGTGTTAGGAGAGTTTATAGAATTTGGAACTTGGAAGAAGTGGTGCCACTAATTTGATGGCAAAGGCGTTTCATAGGATTAGTTTCCCAAGATTGTTTTCAAAAGATTTCAAAATTATAATTTTTGGCATGTTCATTGTGCATGTTGATTTTTATTCATCTTTTGTGAAATTTTCCATGTGTGTTCATTGCTATTTAAGGTGAACATTGATTGCCAAAATATAGCATTGTACTTGATTGAATAGCTTAGGTGCCTCAAAATACAAGCTTTGAAATTACCAAAAACTTTCTCCTAAATTAATCATGATCTAATCAATTACACAAGCACATAAGATTTTGTTTAGCCAAATTTTTCATATCCAAAATGACTCAAATAGTCATATCATGTAATATCTCTCATTGACTTTAACCAACATAAATTAGATGCTTCACAAAATTGAAAAATAAAATAAAATCATGTTCCATGGACCATAAGTTCATTTTGACTATCATGTAACAACACAAAACACGTTGTGTTGGTTTGTCTTTATGTTACTAATTTTGTAACAAAATGGCTATATCTTATAATGTTATCATCTCCCCAATTGAAAGTTCTTATCCTAGTTTTGGTTACATTTATGCTTAAACTCTATGAGCATACACATTTTACAATCCATAATAGTTTTTTTCCCAATCATATGTAATGCAATTCATAGAGGTGGAATGTTAAGAAGATCCTTCAATTGCATTAATCTAGAATTGGTTGTAAAAAATATCGGTAATGAATTCATATTAGCCCAATGTAACATTGGGAAAGGAAAGAATTTTAAAATGATGAATAACATAATTGGATAACATTACATTAATAGTGCAATGTTATAAATGTTTGAAAATAATGAGTATTCAGAGGAATGTCCAAACTTGTAATGTTATCCAATTTTTGATTTTGAAAGGAGGCTTTAGTTTCAATTATTCATTGTTTTAGTTTGAAAAAACCTCCACTATAGTTTTTGAGAATGGTTTTTTGGATTTATATAATGTTCAATTATGGAAATTTCCTAAGAAATTTGAAGTTTGGTTTAATTTTAGATTGGGTTTGATTCCATCTATAATATTGCACCCATGACCCAATTATAAAATATTTATAATTTATTATCTTCAAGTCCAACTAATGTCTTTTGTATTAATAATTATGTATTGTTAATTAAAACAAAGAACTTACTTTAAAAATGGAACTTGACTGAGTTTTTCTTAAATTTTTTATAAAAAAGGTGTTACATCATGGCTTCCAATAATGCAATGGCATCTAAAAGAAATGGAAACCCTTTGTTTATCCAATTAAAAGAAAAATTGTGGCAAAAATGAAAATAATCCTTAAGCTAATTATTTGCAAAACGAACTTCAAAATCCATAAATATTGAAACAAAAAAGGAAATAATTAAACACCAAAATGATGCACAAACAAGCCTTAGGCTAACATGAATTCACAACAATCACCATAGCTTAGATTTGAAAAGGTGCAACCATGTTAATAGGAGACAATGGTGTCCCCTTAGGCAATTGTTTAATTTGAAATATTCAAAAAAAATTATTGCAAATTTGAAAAAGACATTATCAAAAATATGTAATTTTCAATTTTTAAAATTATTTTATAGGTGATTTTCTATTCAAAAGCACGAATTATAATATTTTAAAAATGCAAATATGGGTTTTTTATTCATTAAATTGATTTGAAATATATTCACATGTTCTCATGATATAATATGAATGTTGTTATATAAATAAAAACAACAAGTCAACATTATATAATTGGGGTCATATTGAAATGGAAAAATTGTTTGAATTTTGAAATTGAAATTCCCTATTCTACCAAGGTATGATTCCTAAAACTTTAGGAGTTTGTGACTTCCTCAAATGTCAACCTCCAAATTCAAAGATTCAAACCTTGTGTAAATCCTTGAAAAAAATAATTCTAACTATATGTCTAAATCTTCAATTGGAGTTGGTTTGACATTTCAAAATGACATTTAAGTGGGAATCACTTTGATAATTTGATTTTTGGCAAGCTTCAAATGGCCATAGTTTATGCTACAATTTGTTTTCAAACTGTGACCCATTTTATCATAATATATATTTTTAAAAGGCCATTCCAAAGGTCTATAAAAAGGCCCAAGTTGGACAAGGTTTGACCCAGCAAAATTTGATCCAAATATTTGAAACACCTTGAAACTTCCACTTGGGAGCCTTGGGAGTGCTTCCCATTTAATTTTTCACACATTCTCACATAAAGTGGGATGGTGTTTAAACATTCCATGTCTTGATCCTTTGTTTGATTTGATTTAATTTTAAGAATCCTTCAACTTCTTATTAAAAACAATAAAATGATTAAGTATGGAATTGATAAAACAAAAGATTCAACAATGAAAAATAATTAGAAATTTTCATTTGATGGAACAAGGTATGATACAAAGTTAGACTTGAAATAAAAACAAAATACATACACCATAACTTTTATTGGTGAGATTAGGAGGTGATGCCTTTTGAACTTTTACTTATATTATCCCATGGAACCTTTTTTTAAAATCTTGCCAATTAAAATTTCTAAAAAACTTCATCAATGGGTAAAGGCAGGGTAACATGAGTTAATGGCATCCTCCTAAATCATTGTGATTAGTCCCAACTAGTTGACATTGTAACACAAGATTGGTCAAAAAAAGTTGAACAACAATGTTTAGGTCCAATGCTTTTACACTACAACACAATGCTAAAAAATATTAGTTACAAGCTTTAAAACATGGTGAAAGATACTTTATATTCATTGGATTAATTTCAACTTATTTAATAGATGCTAAATTGAAATATTAAAAAGGGTGTCATACAAATACAACACACATTTTCAGCATTAATTTATTTTATGAAACATGTAAAAAAATTAAATTAAATTAATTACACTTGAATTGGCTTGTAATAATGTGACTACCCCCCAAATTAAACAATCAAAAAAGTTATATCAATTAAGCCTTATACAAGTTTCTACTAATTGAGCCTTCTAAGACCACTTCTAGAACCCTTCGTTACTATTTATTGTAAATGACATATTTCCTTTCATTTTAGATGAACACTTTGTTGCCCATCTTGGGAGTCAATCACACACCAAGTTAAGGTTGCATCAAATATTGAGGATTTCTTTAAACAAGAAAAAAAGGGTTAATGGGTGAATCCATGTTAAAAAATAGCCATTATCAATTCCTTTGTGTAATGCTCATCAATAGTGGGTTAACTAGTCAAACTAACATGGCAACATTGGATTAATTATTCAAAGGTAACATTTTAAAAATTGTGATTTACACATCAAAACATAAAAATCTTATGACCACAAAAGATGTTGCATTACATTATTATGTAAAAATGCATTAAAGAGATGTCCCACAAATATGTCATTTTCAAATCATTTTAAGCTCATTAAGGAGTTCATTAAGCAATGAAAACATTGGTTACAATATTTTAAAATTGATTTTCCATGCTTTATACTCATTATATTCATTTCAAACTTGTCCAAATGTCCCACAATATATATATATATATATTTGCATAAATGCACCAAAGTTTTTCAACATGTGCTTGACAAACCATTTAAATACATATAAAATTAAGTGATGAATACACATTCCATGACTCATTTTAACATGGACCCACCCTAACTCACTAATAATATTTGGCAAAATTCCATCACACAAAAAAAAATTAAGCTTGACTACTTGACCTTTGTGAAAGAATTTAAACATGTTTAAAGAAAGGTAGCAACCAAATCTAGGTTTGGGCTTTAGTATCAACAAATGGTTAGTTGCACAATCTAACTTTTATTTTAACAAAATTTTGAACTTTTGGTTTAGATACCCCATAATTTAATTGAGAACATAGATTTAAATCAACTACCTAATAGCATGAACTTACTAACATTGGTTCAAATTCAAGTAAACCTAATTAGATGATGAAAATTTATTATTTGGCCATAAACACGGTAGTACAAAAAAAAAAGTTGATTAATATTCAAAATCGAGATATAAAATGAAACAATATTTTACATAAACATCTAAGAAACTACATTGAAGTTCCATTATGCAACCATTGGGTGCTCCATTGAATTTATGATAAATTGAATACAAATTTTGAGAAAATTTATTATAGTCAAAGTAAGTAATAAGTACATTTGAAATGGGCTAGTCATTATGGTGTTCAATTATTTTTTTGTTAAAAACCTTAATGAAATAGACATCTATTAAATTAGGATATAAAGATTAAATTGTATATAATAGTACACTTGCAAAATAAAAAGTCAATTATTATTAACATTTTGAAAAGTGTATTGAAAACCCACTAAACATGTTGAATTTGAAAATTAATGCAATTCATGAGGAATTATCAAGTTATCTTTGATCATTGAATTGAAAACATTGAATGTAGAACAATATTATAATGAAATTTGTTGTTCTTTTACATGCATTCACCCTATTCTTTTTAGGGTCACCAAAGTAATCAAATTTTATAATTTATTTTGTTGGCACCCCTTGATGAAACTTGGGAAAAGCCCAAGTGTATTTGATCAAATTACAAATGAAGGTTGATAAGTTGTCAAAGGACTAAACTGAAATGTTAGGTTGGCAAAAACATTTGATGTCATGTTAGAAAGATGAAGCCTTAAGAAAACTATGAAGTTATCATCAAGACCATTGTTAGGTGACTTAAAAAGGTTAAATAAAAGAAGTTGGAAACTTTCTAAAAAGAAAAAAGAATGACAATTTTATTTCAACTTAATGAATTTGGGTGAAAGCTCTTTAAGGTGTACCACACATGATGAAAAGGGCCTAGTCCTTATTGTAGTCCTTTTTTCCCTTATATTTTGATCCCCATAAAAAATAATGAATCAAAAGATGTCAAAACTTTCAAAAGGATTATATTTTAAACAATTATAATTCTAAATTCCATCATAATCATCCATAAATGTGTCTTTACATGGTAAAAAAGGACTAGGTAAAAAATACAAAAAAGGGTGACATTGTGACAAGATTTTGGTACACCTTAAAGAATTTGCACCTTTTATGGAAAGCTTAAAAGGGAGTTGTTAGCATGAATAATTCTTGTAATGTTAAGTTTGTTAAAGATAATATGAACTAGAGTAATTGACATCATGTACAATGATTGATCAATTATAGCTAATATCAACATGCATGAATCAATGTAAAGATTATGCCCAAATGAATTTTTTTGAAACTTGAAACTTGAAAAGTATTTTTGTGTTGATCAAGATGGAAAATAAGGCACTTTTTGATGCCTATATTATCATCATTGTTGGTATAAATGTTTTTGGAACATCAACCATTATGAATTGTTCAAGCAAAAATTCAATGTCCACATTACATCAAACATTTTAAAATATCATGTTTATTAGATAATGTACTTCAAACATGTTAAATTGTTGTTATAAAGTTTTTCAATTTTTTATTCAACTTGTATTATAAATTCAATGTACTTTTTTACATTCATGTGGTCAACATATGATTATACTCATCATAGACTACTTTATATATTAATATTTTACTATATTCATGTTTTTTTCCATTTGGATTCATTAACCCTCATGCCACCCAAGTCCTATTGCATTTCCTTTTTCATCATAGTGATTTCAAGTCAATTCCTTATAGCCAAACCTTGTTTCAAGTTAATTCAAGAACCCTCTAGTTTTCAAAATGAAAAATCCACACATTAACAAAAAGACCTAAAATGTGTTAAAGTACAAGTTTTCATTTGAGCATGTGAAATGTAATTTAAATGTCATTTCTATGAACACTTGTAACATGAACTCACATTGTAGAAGATGAAAATTTCAAAAAAATTGTCTTAAAACATGCAACCTAACATATAATACTTGAGTTGGTTCATATTAAATTAACTTTTGTCCATGATGTTTCAATTACTTCATAAATTTTCATTTAATTAAATACTCCCATCATATTCATATAGTTCTTCAAATCAAGCATGACTTCAACCACATATTATCCTAGATATTATCAAACTTTGGTGGGGTCTCACAATGTGTCCTTATTTTTATCATAATTTGTTCATCGAAAGCTTAACCTTTTCAATAAGAAAATGATATTAGATGTTGAACCTTGAAATGTTTTGGCAAATTTAACATATGACTATTTGAAACACATTCATTAGATTTATGTACCATGAAGACTTTATACAAATTATGAATCAAATGTTGTAAAAGTTGGATAGTCTTTGAAGATTGAACAAACCCTAATCCTTGCTTTTTTATCCCCTTCACAACATGACTTGTTGGTTTGATTTTTATATATACCCTCTTGCATTGAAGTTTGTGATTCATTATAGGTGAATACAAAGCAAGGTTTTTTTTACAAAATTCTTATGATTTAAAAAAAAATGTATTTGATGCTAGATTTGTGCACACATGTTCCCTAAGGGCAGTCACTTCATTTTATTCCAAACAATGTACCAAAAAATATAAGGTGCAACTTATTGAAAAAATAGTAATTTATAATTTATTTAAAGATAAATAGGGTGCCTATAATTCATTATGAGAATATATTCAGATTATATTTAAAATATTTTTAAATATACCTAAAATATACTTAAATTATTTCATTATTGCACAACATGTTTTTAAAAGACCTTTTTATCTTAGATGCTTCTTAAAATATAGTGGCTCCCCAATACATGTCCAAAATAGTAATATCAAGGGTGGTTTGAAGATAGATGAAAAATATTGTTTAAAATCAATGGATTTTTGTCACCCAATTACAAGTAGTCATCCCTCAACTTGAAAGAAATACAAACATGGAAATACTTCCCAAATGGACTTTTGAAGATGTATTTTTCTTGCCTCTTTTTCATCCACCATACCTTACATTCACCCCTACCTTGTAAAAACATTTTCCATCTTTAATGAATTGTGTCACCATCAAACTTGGTCAACCATGTCATTGAAGAACTTAGATCAAAATAAAATAATTGCCAATTCAACTTGGAATATTTAGTGGGATGTCAATAGGTAATGATATGGGACAATGTCACAATTATCACAAAATGTTCGAAAAAATTGTAGCAAAATTCAACCACATCTAAATGATTGATGTCATCTTATTGTTTAACTAAAACATATTCCAACAACATTATTGGATTCTCATGTTTAAGGCATTCACACATTATCCAGTCCCTTTTTAGGTGTCACACTTGTAGTTTTTTCATGTATTTCTTTGAGATTTAAATATAAAACATTAATATTTTCATTGAAATATCAAGAAAGGGAATCACATATGTTATGTTAATAAAGTTGGCATTTTAAACATGCAAAAAAAAAAACATGAAAATTCCAAATATTTAATGAATATGAATGAACTTTTGAATTTTAATGACAAATTTTCATGCCACACCTTGCAAAACTCATGGATATGGACCTTTATTTTACAATGTGTTTGTATAATGTGTTTGAAAAATTGGGATATTGAATCAATTATGTTTAGAAATTAAATATCCATTGAATGAATGGAATGTGATTTTAATTTATTATATTATGAACTTTTCAAAATTCCAAAAATTGTTATTATTTCAAAGGCCTTTTAAAGCATTTAAAAATAATTATTT
>Ga0116231_10011924_pt1 | contig 13082 bp, 8 predicted proteins | sample S1TSphgellanicum_2_FD_89695 | JGI IMG/M metagenome (GOLD analysis project Ga0116231, IMG submission 89695) | Host-associated microbial communities from peat moss isolated from Minnesota, USA - S1T2_Fd - Sphagnum magellanicum MG | ecosystem: Host-associated > Plants > Peat moss > Unclassified... | reverse complement strand
CGCACCCAGGCCGCCGGCAGGCTCGCCGGCGGAACGCCGAAACCGCCGTAACCCAGCGCCTCCATGTGCCCGGGCCGCGTGCCCATGTTCAGCCACGGGCGCCAGCTCACCACGGCGTCGAATGTGGTTGTGCTTGGCGTGATCTGGCTATCTTGCCGATCCACCGCAATGCGCGGCGCCCGCAGCACGGTGTTGTCGCGATAGGTGAAGGGCAGTGCGCCGCGGGCGCCGTCCACGGTCACTGAGACTTGTTCGACGAAGACAATGTCGTCCGCCACCGTCTCCGGCCCTCGTGCCATGTGCGCCACATGCACCCCGGGGCCAGGGGGTTTGGGCGTGTGGAAGACGAGATCGGGGCCGACGAACACAAGGTTTGGCGCCTCGCCATAGACAGGCACCGCAACGGACTCGCCGGTGTAAGGATTCTGCCAATGTTGGAGCACCTCGCCGCTCTGCAAATCCGTGTAGTAAGCCTGTTCGAGACTGGCGACTTCGAAAGCGTCGCCGCTTGGGCGGTAGCGGGAGAAGACCGCCGACACCACGCCGAACAGCGGTGTGATCTTTCCATCCACCACACCGTCGTAACGGCCGCTGACGCAGCCGATGACGAGACGCCCATCGAGGGCGCCGCGCATTTTTATGAAGCGGCGTAAATTTGTTTCAGTATTCGAATGCGCCGGCGGCACCGCGGCGCCGAGGCCGGCCAGCGTGCCCAAGCCTAGAAAGAGGCGGCGGCCCAGGATCATGCGTGCGGCCTCCGGCGCGGAGCGGCGAAGCCCGCATCGCGCCTGGGCGATGCGGGAACGCGCGTGCGGTTCTTCTGCTACTTCAAAATGATTTCCACGCGCCGGTTCTGCGGCTCCCGCACGCCTTTCGCGGTGGGGACGAGCGGGTTGCTCTCGCCGTAGCCGTGGATGGAAATCTCGCTGGTCGGCACACCGTCACGCACCAGTTCCGCCTCCACCGTCTGGGCACGGCGCACCGACAGTTTCTGGTTGTAGGCGGCGGTGCCGGAGAGATCGGTGTAGCCGTTCACTTCGATGCGCGTGGTTTGCACATGCGTCGAGGCAGAGGCCGCGGAGGCGACGATCTGTTTGGCGCGGGCGGTGAGGTCCGCGCGGTCCCAATCGAAGAACACCAGATAGGTGCGCGCGGGCGCCACTTCCGGCGTTGCCACCGGCGCTGCTGCTGGTGCAGGTGGCGGCGGCGGCTCGGACCGCGGTCCGCCGAAGTGGACGCCGAAGGTGAAGGCGAAGGTGCGCCCCGGGGGCAGGTTGATGACGGGGATGCCCTGGAAGGCTTCAAGCGTCACTTCATACTGGAAATTTACGGGAACGCGGTTGTCGGTAATGTTCTTCACATAGGCGCCGATGCTGTAGGGGCCACGCGAAATACCGGTGTAGAAATCAAGATTGCTTGACGGGCCGATGCTGTTCAGCCCGGCCGGGTCGGCCGATTCCGATGCGTGATAGCTGTAGTTGACGCGCGCGTAGCCCTTATAGACATCCAGGAACTCGTAATCATACTCGCCTGTTGCCGTCAGCGTGATTTTTGGCGAATAGGGCACCGCATTGCCGGCGATCGGGATTTCCTGGTGCGGGCCTACCGTCACAAGCGTTTTGGCACAGCTTGGGATCTGCACACAGTAAGTCGAATCCGCCAGGTCGAAAGCGCCGTTGTTGAAGGTCGGACTATTATAATCGAACCCGATCGTCAGCGTCGTACTGTCGAGCGGCTTCACAGAGGCGTCGATCTCGGTGCCGGTATTGGAGGAGGCACCAAAATTCTTGATGACGGTTGCTGCATTCTTGGGATCGGAGGAAGGCCCATAGGCCTGCGTGTTCTGGGTATCGATATGGTAGGCAGAGGCGTTTAACCGCAGGCGGTTATCGAGCCAGCTGGTTTTGAAGCCGCCCTCGAAGCTGACATCGGTTTCCGGCCCGAATGCCTCATCCGCCACCACGGTGGAGGCACCGTTGAAGCCGCCGGGCTTGGTGCCGTTACCGAAGGCGAAATACAGCGTGGCATTGGGAATCGGCAGCCAGCGGATGGCGTCGTTGTTATTGAAATACTGGTTCGTCTGGCTGATGTGGCTGCCGAGCGGATCGATGTCCGTGGGACCGTCGTACTGGTTTTCGACGGCGACGAAATGCTGCAGCAGGTCCGTATAACGGTACTCGGCGGAAACCGTGAGGTTTGGCAGAATATCGAATTCGCCGTTGCCGAAGGCCGACGATTCAACGGTGAGCTGGTGGGCGACGTTGATATTTTTCCCCTCTTCGCCGTTGGGTGTCTCCCACACCGGCAAGAGTCCGAAGCCGCCGCCGAGTTCATCGCCGGCCGGGATATTGTAAGTGGAAAGGCTGGCCGAAGAAATCACTACGCGATTCTCGCGGTAGTAGTAGCCGCCGAAACCGTAGCGCAGCCGCTGATCCTGCGGCGAGGTGAAGCGCAACTCCTCGCTGATATTGCTGGTTTGGTTAGCGCCGCCGTAATAGCCGTATTCATTCACCGTCTTGCCGGTGGGCTGCCCGGTGGCGATGTTCACCAGCGGATACGGCCGGCCGCAGCAACTAGCGTCGAAAATACCGAATTGCTGTTCATCGATGCGCGTCGCACCGGTGATCGAGTCGATCTTGCCCCAATCGTAGGAGATTGTGTTGCGCATGGAGCCGAAGAAGGTGCGCCGCTCGTTGCCCGGATTGCCGGCCGCCGGATTGTTGCCGACATCGACATGCGTGCCGGTCGGAATCCGTCCGCAGTAAAGGCCGAACACGCCGCCGCCCGAGATGTTGCCGCAGTTCGCCGGCACCGCCTGGTTCGGGTCATTGTTGAAAAAGTCGTAGCCGTAATAGAGATCGACATGCGTGCTAAAATTTTCGGTGTAATTGACGTCCAGCAGCCCGCCGATGTCTTTCTTGATGTCGCCGCCGGCCTGGGCGCCGGAGGTCGCATCCTTCCAGGTGCCGTCGAAATTGTCGAACTGGCCGAAAACCTTGCCGAACACCTTGTCCTGCCAGATCGGCCCGCTGACATTGGCGAGCACCTGCTCCTTGCCGTAATCGCCGACAGTGTATTGCAGATTGGCATCCGGCGTGCTGGTGGGCCGCGCAATCACATAGTTGATCACGCCGGTATAGGCATCGCGCCCGTAGAGCGCGCTGACCGGGCCCTTGATGACCTCCACCTGCGTACCACCCAGGGCCGCGATTTCGATCGCGGCCGGTTCACGCAAATAGACGCCGTCGAGGAACTGGGCGACGTCCGGCACATTGACGCCATAGGTCAGGTCGGTAATGCCGCGGATGGTGATCGAGGTGCCGACTTCCGAGCCGTAATCAACGACGTTAATGCCGGGGGTAAGATATCCGATATCGTCCAGGCTCTGCACATGCGACTGGTCGAGCGTTTTCTTGTCGAGCACCGTGATCGTCAGCGGCACTTTTTGCAGGTTTTCCGACTTCTTCCGCGCCGTGACAGTGATGGTTTCAAGCCCGGCGTCCGGCTGGGACGCGGGCGCCGGCGGCGGTGCTGCCTGCCCCCAGGCGCCCGACACCAGGCAAAGACTACAGGAGCCGAATACGGTCCCGATCAGGCGTTGGCGGTTTGAAAGTCTGTTCATAAGCATCACCCCCTAATGACAACCAGCCGAAATGGCCACCCCGTGGAAACCGCCCTGTTACGACACGCAATGCCGCATCGAACCAAGCCGACGCCCTGCCCCGCCGCGGCCCTAGGATATTCCCTTGAAATAACGCTAAGCGGCACGATGACCGGGCGCGCGGGGTTTTTGATGCATGTCCACAATGCGGCTACCGCAGGCCTGTATCCATCCGGCGCGGCCGTCTCATCGGCTGCGCCCCAGAAGCGCTAAAATATCGCGCCATAAACAACCGCCGTAGGATGGGTCTTGACCCATCATGGGCCGTGCGAACGGCGCGAGCCCGCCAAGGTGATGGGTCAAGACCCATCCTACAGCGGGGTTTTAGGCGTGCGGCGTGCGCGAATGCTTGAACACCTCCCAGGACGATTCGATGGGCACGCTGAAATCCGTCGGGAATTCCAAAAACTCCGGGGTATGCGCTTTCGCATAAGCCACCAGCTTCGGCGGCAAATCCGCGGGGCCCGCAATCTTCTTCGTCGCACTTCGATAGAACAAATGCCCAGGCGCCTGCCCCATCAGCATCCAGGGCAGAAACGGCCCGATGCGTGTCCAGGACCCGGTTGCCGGCACGTTCGTCACTTGCGGATCCAGCACCGCGCGGTGCGACCCCGTCAGCATGAAAAACTCGCCCACATCCAGCATACGCCCGCTCGACTCGCGCTTCCACAGTTTCGGATCGAGCGGATTTGGCACGAGCCCGACACTGTCGGCAAACACCGAAAGCTGGTCACCAATGATGGCATACGGCAGCCCGTAAGGCCGCGCCGGATCGTCGGCATGCGCAAAATTATCATCCAGTATGCCGCCGCCCAGCTTCGCCAGCCCCGATGTGTCCGGCAGCTTGGGCGCGAACACCAGATTCACCGAACGATTATGGATCGGCATGACATCGCACGCCATGCCATTGAGCGGATTGGTCCATGTCTCCAGCACCTCGCCGGTCTTGAGATCAGTGTAAAACCCGACCTCCTTCCAGATGTGATGAAAACTCCCGTCCGGCTGCCGATGGTCCGACCCAAGCCCAAAGCCGGTAAAACCGACCAGCGGCGTAATCATCTTGTCCGGCACAACGGCAAACGCATGGCCCGAATACCAGCCGCCGTAATTCCTGCCCGACGTATCGCCGCTCAGCTTCATGTAGGTCTCCAGCATGCCCTGCGGCGTATCCAGCGCCGGGCCGCCAGGATCGCTCACCACCGCGGCATCGGCGCCATCCGCCAACAAGGATGCACCCGCAAGACCGGCACCAATCAGGAACGAACGGCGGCCGGGATTGAACGCTTTCAACATCAACGGGAACATGGTGACGACTCCTAGGAAGAAAGCAGTTCTTTTTTGAAAAAAAGAACCAAAAAACTTTTACAAATCAGGTCGTGCGACAGGCAATCAAAACCGCGGCGCGTTCGGCGATGGCGATGACGGGCGCGTTGGTGTTGCCGCTTACAACAGAAGGCATCACCGAGGCATCAGCGATACTCAAGCCCGAAAGACCCAGAACACGCAACTGCGCATCCACAACATCGCCCATCCGGCACGTGCTCGTCGGATGCCAGTTCAGCGCCGCCGTCTCGCGAAAGAACGCCAGCCAGTCAGCATCGCTGGAAACGCCCACATGCGGCGCATAAAGCCGGCCGGTCCCCTCCAGCGCCGCACGCGCCGTCCGGCAGCCACGCAATAATTTGACGACATCAGCCTCACGCGACAGCATGGACATGGTGACGCGAGGCGCTTCCGCAGGATCTGCCGAGCGCAACGTCACCGCGCCGCGCGCCTCAGGCCGGCACGGGCTGACGACAGCCGTCATCCCATCACGCCGCATCTCCTCCGGCGTGCCGAACCCAAGCGCCATCAGTTGAATCTGCACATCGGCCACCGCCAAAGAAGCCTCGGTTTTCACAAAAGCCTGGCAATGGTTCGCCGGACTGGTCGCAGGACCCCGCCCGCGCGCCAGAAGATCAGCGCCATGCCGCAACGCCGCCAGGCCGCGCCGCTGCGTATTGTACGTCGGCGTATCCACGAACGCGGAAATCTTGATGTTCACATGATCGTTGAGATTGCGCCCGACGCCAGGCAGCGCATGCGTAACCGCAATACCATGCTCCACAAGCGCCTCCGGCGCGCCGATCCCCGAGAGCAGAAGCAGCTTTGGCGATCCGATGGCCCCGGCGCAAACAATCATTTCGCGCTCCGCCCGCGCCGTATGCTGCGTGCCCTGGTGCGTATAGATCACGCCCGTGCAGCGGCCACGCTCGATCAGCAGACGGTCCGCACGGGCGCGCGTCACTACGCGCAGATTCGGGCGCCGGCGCGCTGGCCGCAAATAGGCCCGCGCCACACTATGCCGCCAGCGGCCGGTCTGCGTGGCCTGGGTCAAACCGATGCCTTGCGATATTCCAACGCTGTAATCTTCAACGAATGGGAGGCCATTGGCAATCATGCGGTCCATCGCCGCACGGCATGCTGCATTGGTTTGCGTGAATGGACGCACCTGTAATGGTCCGTCTGTGCCGCGTGCGGGGTTAGGTGCACCGCTCCAGCACTCCATTTTGCGGAACGAGGGCAGCATGTCGTTCCATCCCCAGCCATCATGGCCCGCCTGCACCCAGGCATCGTAATCCGCCGGCAGCCCACGCCCATACACCATGCCGTTGATGGAGGATGAGCCGCCGAGCACGCGCCCGGCCGCCCAGGTGAGCCGCCGGCCGCCCAGGCTCGGGTCGGGCTCGCCCTCAAAATGCCAGTTCAGTGTGCGGCTGGTGATGAGTTGCTCAACCATGCCGGGAATATGAATGTTGGGCGACCAGTCCGCGCCGCCCGCTTCAAGCAGCAGAACCCGCCGTTCCGGAAACTCCGAGAGCCGGGCGGCAAGTGTAGCGCCAGCACTACCGCCTCCAACAACGATATAGTCCCACGCCGCGCCCACCGCCATTTCCAAAACTTGTTTGGTTCCGTTCCTAACTGGCCCGTTTAGCCGGAGGATGGGTATTGACCCATCACGACGGCCTCTCCATCACCGTTCGTGCACATCATGATGGGTCAAGACCCATCCTACGATGACTTCCTTTTCAGCGCCTCCACGTCTTCAGTGATAACCCTGAAAATCCGTTTGATGTAGGCATCGCGCCAGGCCTCTCTCTCTTCGCTGGTCTGCGCATCCGGCACGTAGGCTTCGACTTTTGTGGTGGCCGGCAGGGCGCCCGCGTCGGCGACGCGCTCGTGGGTGTCGATACGGTCGCGCAGCGATGCCACTTCGGAGGCCAGGGCGAGCACGATGGCCATCACCCGGTCAACATCGCCGGCGTTGAAATACACCGGCCGTTCCGGACCTACGGCTTTGCGCGGCCGTGAAGATGCCTCTTCGCTCATGACGTCAATCCCAATGATCCAGGATTCATCAGGCCTTTCGGGTCCACCGCTGCCTTGATCTGCTCCAGCAGCGTGCGCACGGCGGGCTGCCGGCTTTCCAGGTAGCGGTAGGTCTTGCCGATTTGCAGATGCACGCAGCCCTGCTCCATCCAGAATCGCGTCAGATCAAGGCGTAGCGCGCGCATGGCCGCCGCCGCCGCCGGGTTCGGCGGCAGAACCGGAAGTTTGCCCAAATGCGCGGGCGCGATCATCCGCTCATGATAGGCTTCGCGGGCATCCGGCCAATACAGCATCGGTTCGATCAGGATGGCGTTGGTGGAAATCGCGAACGGTACAAAACCCCATTCGATGCCGTGCTGCTGAAACGATTCTTTACGTGCCGCGAAGAAAAGTTTTAGCGCATCCACCACCGCCACGGCCCGCGAGTGCGGGACGATGCCGTGGCTCGGTGCCCAGCGCTGGCCCTTCGGTCCTAGCAGATCGTTAGGGGGCAGGAACGGTGTGCCGCGCACCGCTTTCGGCACGGTCGGCTCGATCTCCCGGCCCGCGCGCGCAATGCGGCGTATCCGTGCCAGCGACGTCTCGACCGCGGCCGCGCAATTGCCGTCCACGGCAATGTTCATGACGTAATCTACGTCTTGCAGGGCACGGCGGCCTTTGAACGCCATGCGTGCGCCGGCGATCAGGCCGGAGGCGAGCGAGCGGCCGGCTTTCACCACGCCGGCCAGGCGCTTGACGTCGCGCATCAGATCGTCGTCCCACAGGCGCATGCCCCAGATATAGGGATCCGCACCGTAACATTCCGCGGCCAGGCCGCTGCGTGAGACGTCCGACATGGCGGTGAGCAACTCGGCATGGGTGCCGAAGGTGAAGGACGCATAGCCGTGATGTTCGGGAGATTTCAGCAGCCGCAGCGTGGTGCGCGCCTTGAACGCGAGCGAGCCGGAATCATGCAGAAAAATACCGGTCAGGTCAGGACCATAATGGCGGAAGAACGGGCTGGCATCGCCAATCGCCCCCGCCGAACCGGTGTTCAAAATCGATCCGTCAGCCAGCACCAGCGTGAGGCTCAGCACCGATTCGGCCGTAGTGCCATATTGGGTCGAGCCGAGAAAGATGCTGCCCTGCGATAATGCGCCGCCGACCGTGGAGGCAAAACCCGACATCGGCCCGAAATAGGGCGTGCGCAGACCCAGCGGTTTCAGATGATCGTACAGCGCCTTCCAGGTGGCGCCGCATTCCACCGTGACATACATGTCGGTGGTGTTGACTTCGACGATGCGGTCAAGACGCTGCATGTCGATGATGACGGAATCGGCGCGCACCGGCAGGAAGCCGCCGGTGTAGGACAAGCCGCCGCCGCGCGGGATGACCGCGAAACCGTGGCTGGTGCAGAGTTTTACCGCTTCCGCCAGCTCATCCACGCTGCCGGGGCGCAGGACAAGAACCGCATCCACATCCGCGCGGCGGTACACGTCGGTCGAATAAAAGGAGAGATCGCCACCTTCGGCAATCACATTGTCTGGGCCCAGCAGCGCAGTCAGGGCCGCCACAGGCAACATCCCCACCGGGGCAAAGTGCACGGAATTCATTTATAGACCAGAAGTAAGGAAGGAGTTCTTTTTTGAAAAAAAGAACCAAAAAACTTTTATCACTTGCGCGCGCCTCGGTAACCTACGTACGCCAGTTGCTCGGACATGTAGGCGGCAGCTACCGGTTCCAGGAATACCGACTCACCGCGAAAACCCGCGGCTACGCACGCAGCAGCCCAGTCGATGGTGCCGCTGCCGCGCTCAAACACCTCATTATTATGGTGCGCGTTCCACTCGGCCATGAATTCCTGGAACGGATCCGTCGGCCAGCCCACCATGTCGTTGTGAATCGTCACCCCGCCAGGCGCCAGCAAGCGATAGCACTCGACCAGCACTTCCTTGGTCAGCTTCTGCGGAATTTCATGCAACAGCAAATTCGACAACACAAGGTCAAAGCTGTCATCGGGAAAATTCGTGTGTGCCGCATTTTGCTGTGAGTAATGCACAGGCACGCCGAGCGACTCCGACCGCCCATGCGCATAACGCAACATCGGTGCTGCCAGATCCACCGCGTAAATTTCCGCCTCCGGCCAGGCCTCGGCGAGCGGCAGCGTGGACATGCCGGCGCCGCAGCCGAGATCGAGAATGCGCCGCGGTTTCAGATCAGGAAAACGCCGGCGCACACAGTCGATCGTGCCCTGCCCGAGGGCCGCATTCTTATCGCCCAGTCCACCATACGCATACACATACACGCCACGGTCATACACCGCCCCGGCATATACATCGTCCTGCCCGATTTCCTTATGGAAGGAGCCGGGCATGACATGGATATCGACTTTGGTGAAATACTCGGGCAGCTCAAGCGCCGGATCGAGCGTCAGCGAACCCCCGGCCTTCGGAACCGAAGCCGCGGCCGCGCGCAATGCGGGCAATTGCCGCTCAACGCTTTCGCCAACCGTGTCCCACAACAATTCCTGCGTCGCGCGATTCAGCAGCGAGAAGGCCCGGAAATACGGATCCTCCTGCATCACCGACCGCACCTCCAGATAGGTCTGTGGCGGCCGGCCGTGACGCGCTTCGAACGCCGGTGCCTGGCGCTCGCGGAACGCTACTTCGTTGCCGCTGTAGAGATCGGTGATCAGAAAACGCCGCATGGCGGCAAGGAAAGCTTCGCGACCCGCTTCGTCCGCGGTCGGGCGGGAGAGGAGAGCATGCTGATATTGCGCATCCATCGAGGTCGCTCCTTGCGGATTACTGGCTTATTTAGGCACTTTTGCCGCATGACAACGCAAGCAGGCCGTCGTGGCCGGGATGCGGTCAGGCTTCATCTATCAATCGACAAGCTGTCCACCATCCACCGCGAGCAACGCGCCGGTGACAAAACTGTTGGCCGGGTCACAGAGAAAGCCGACCGCCTGCGCCACGTCGCTGGTCTGGCCGATGCGGCCGATCGGGTGCTGCTTGACCAGCATGTCGATCAAATCCTGCGGCTTCATGCCCTCGCGCAGATTGCCCCACAACATGGGCGTGTCGATGGCGCCGGGCAGCACCGCATTGACCCGAACGCCGAACTTGCCGCCGGCCTTGGCGGCAAGCCGAGTCAAGGCGAGCACAGCGGCCTTCGACACGCAGTAGGCGCCGCCGTCGCTCAGCATGATATGGGCGAGGCCGGAGGAGAAATTCACGATCGCGCCGCCACCCGTCTTGGCCATCGCCGCCATGGCGGTGCGGCAGCCGAGAAAGGATCCGTCCAGATTCACGTCCATATGAAAGCGCCATTGCGCCAGCGTCATCGCTTCGAACGGGATGCCGGGCGTGAACACGCCGGCGATATTGACCAGCGCATCGAGCTTGCCATGTTCCGCGACAATGCCATCGACGACGCTGGTCCAGCCCGCCTCGGACGTCACATCAAGGTCCACATACTGCGCGCCGTCGCCCAGGCCGGGCACTGCGCTGCCCGGCCGGTCGGAGACGATGACGGTCGCGCCGCGCTCGAGAAAGTGGCGAGTCACCTCGGCGCCGATCCCGCCCAACCCCCCGGTAATCAGAACTGTCCGACCGCTAAAACTCATCTCTGACCACCCAAGTCCCTTATAACCAGAAGTTTCTTGCGTCTTTTTTCAAAAAAGACGCGCTTTCTTTCTGTTCTTTTTTGAAGAAAGAACCAAAGACTTTGAGACATAGTCTCGAGCGACCACCCTAAGGCTTGCGGCGCCCGGGTCATCGCCCAGCTTTGCCGTGTCCACGATCCGGCCAGCCGGGCAGATTTTCTTGGCCCTGGTCATGGCCTGCCATACGCGGAAAGGATGAACTTCCAGGTGCGAACTTTCGATGCGTGATGCCGTGGCCGCGCCTCTGTCCTTCGCCTCGCTGTTCGGCTTCAGCACCGGCATGATCGGCGACCGCATTTTCCGCGATGCCCCGGCCCTGCTGCTGCTGATTTACATGACCAACTATCTGGGCGTGCCGCCGGCGCTGGCCGGCACCGCCGTGTTCATCCCCAAACTGCTGATCATGTTCGTCGATCCCATGGTCGGCACCTTGTCGGACCGGCTGCATGCCGGCTCGACCGGACGCTGGGGCGGCCGGGTGCCGCTGATGTTTGTGGGCGCGCTCATTGCCAGCGCCAGCATCGTGCTGTTCTTCCATGTGCCGCATTTCGCCTCGGCCTTGGCGCAGGCGACGTATATGAGCGTGATGGTATTCGCCGGCTTCACCGGCTACTCGCTCTATTCCGTGCCGTACCTGACCATGGCGGCCGAAATCGGCGAGGGGGCGGAGGAGCGCCGGCGCATCATGTCCTGGCGGGTGATTTTCATGGCCATCGGCCTGACCTTCAGCGCCTACGCCGGCGCCGTTGTGCAGGATCTCGGCGGCGGGCTGCAAGGCTACGCCATCATGTCCTGGACATATGGCGCGCTCTGCCTGGCATCGATGATGACCACCGTTATTGCCGCCAGCCGCACGCATGCAACCGGCAGTGCGCAGACGCAGCTCTCCCTGGCCGCGCAATTTCGCCTGGTGGCCGGCAACGCCATCTATCTGCGTCTGTTGCTCGTATGTTTTGCGCAAAAACTCGGGGAGGGGGTGGGCTACGGCTCCTTCGCGTATTTCTGTATCTATGTGGTGAACCAGCCGCTCAAGAGCATCGGGCTGGTGGTGCTTGCCAGCATGGCCGGGCAGGTGCTTTCGCAACCGGCCTGGCTCTGGGCCAGCCGCCGCTGGGCTCCCTCCACCCTCTATACGGCCGGCGTGCTCGGCTGGTGCCTGAATCTCCTGCTGTGGCTGGCCATGCGCGGCCAGTCACAGCTCTGGCTCATTCCGCTCGGCCTGGAGGCGGGGGCGGCCGCGGGCGGTTTTCTCATGGTGACGCTGGCCATGCTCTCGCATGTGCTCGCGGCCGACAGCCAGGCCACGGGCATCAACCGTGAGGGCGTGTACAGTGGCGTGTGGTGTGCCACCGAGAAACTGGCGTTTGCCGCCGGCGCCCTGGTCGTTGGCGTGGTGCTGAGCGCCTTCGGCTTCGTGGAAAGCACCAACGGCGCGCAGGCCGCGCAGACGCCGCTCGCCATCGCCGGCATTGCGGTGGCCTATTGCGGAGTCAACATGGTGATTTATCTGGCCAGCATCGCCGCCGTCATGCGCTCCTCCCGCCACGCGCCCGGCGTCGAATCGCCGGTGGGCGACGCGATGAGCCCGGTATGAGTGACATGCCCATCCGCCGCCATTTCACCGCTGTCGGGTCCAGGCGCGTGCACTACCGCCGCGCCGGCAGCGGGCCGCCCGTGGTCATGCTGCACGGCTCGCCGGGCGACAGCGAGATGCTCGAACACGAGATGCTTGCGGCCGCCGCGCACTTTACCGTCATCGCCCTGGACACGCCCGGGTTTGGCCATTCCGACGCGCTCCCCGGCGACACGCTGACCGTCCGCGACCTCGCGGCCGCCACCGCCGAGGCGATCACCGCCCTCGGCCTGCCCCCCTGCCGCGTGTTCGGCACCCACACGGGGGCGGCGATTGCCATCGAGCTCGGCGTCGGCTGGCCGTCGCTCGTCACCGGCCTGGTGCTGGAGGGGTTGCCGGCCTTCACCGAGCCGGAGATGGAGGTTTTGTTCCGCGGCTATTTCGCCCCCATGGTGCCCGACCCGCTCGGCGGCCATCTGACGAGCACCTGGATCAGGTTCCGCGACCAGTTCACCTGGTTCCCCTGGCCGTCGCGCGATGTGACGCGCCTCAACCCGTATGGGCGGCCGTCGCCCGACGAGATCCACCATTGGGTCTCGATGTTCTATCGCAGTTGCCGCAGCTATGGCCCGGCCTACCGCGCCGCCTGTTTCTATGGCCAGCGCGCCCTGCGTGCCGCCGAGGCGCTGACCCTGCCGGCGGTTTTCACGGCAACCGTCGAGGACATGCTGCATCCGCATCTCGACCGTCTCCCTCCGCTGCGCCCGCACCAGCGCATCGCCCCTCTGCCGAGCAGGCCCGCGGAAAAGTCCGCGGCGATCGTCGCCTATCTG
>Ga0116231_10011923_pt1 | contig 13082 bp, 9 predicted proteins | sample S1TSphgellanicum_2_FD_89695 | JGI IMG/M metagenome (GOLD analysis project Ga0116231, IMG submission 89695) | Host-associated microbial communities from peat moss isolated from Minnesota, USA - S1T2_Fd - Sphagnum magellanicum MG | ecosystem: Host-associated > Plants > Peat moss > Unclassified... | reverse complement strand
TTGTCCAATTTCATGGGTGTGATGGCTTTGGTAATGTCCTTACAACAATGCTTCATGGCAAACATGCCAATAATATTAACTTTTTGTTCCCTATTCACGATGTCGCCAAAATGTAAAGGTCGCTCCCTGTAATAATTGTTCGAGGGGGGACACTTAATGTAAAGTTTGGGATCTACATACATTAAATGATCATTTTTAAGAGGGGTATTAGATAATTGTCCAACTTATTTTTTATCACCCTATTATTATTCATTTTAAAAATATATACATATTAAAGTCACATTATATTAATTATAATCCATTATTTCAAATGATTACATATCCTATATTATAATTAAATTGATGATTTGAATAAATTGTAACTTATGTTTAAACTAATGAACTTATCATTTTTACCCAACAACCAACATGATGTGAATGCAAAATTATTTTATTATAAAAACATGAGAAGAACATAACAATATCATAATTAAAATACATATTCAAAATTGGTGTTGAATAAATTGAAAATAATGTGAAAATTTACCTCTATTTATACTCATTGGGTAGTTATTTTAAGAAAACTTTTCAAAAAAATTTCAACCTACATGTGGCCCATATTCAACCATGTCCATATTTGTAAAAATTAATAATGAATTATGAGTTAACCAAAAAAATAAGATGTGAACTGAAATTTAACTATAAATTAATTGAAAGTTAACTATAAGTGAGTTAAGACTTAACTAAATTTTAATTGAGATTTAATTATAAGTGAATTGAAGTAAATTTAAAAAAACTACAAGTGAACTAAAAGTTAATTGGAAATTAACTAAAGTGAACTAAAAATGAATTGAAATTAAATTAGAAGTTAGGTACAAGTTAATTACAAGTCATGAATGAGAATTCGCATGAATAAACTTCACAATGTTGACATCTGTGATAATCATGGGTTTCAAGTCCCAATCATTTGAATTGATGTTGAATCAACACAACATTTGTTTGTTTACCTTACCATGTAATGTAGTGCAATCACATTGTTACATCTAAATGATGTGAATAGTTGAATTATTATAGATGAAATTCATATTTTTTTGGTCCTTTTTAATCTCCTTCCCCCCCTTTTTTTTCCTTCTATTTTTTATGACATTTTTTTCACTAACAATTTCTTTGGTGAACTATAAAATAAAAAATTTGTGGTAAAAAAATGTAGGTGAATTGTTTTAGCCTTAGGAAGGTTAAGGGTGGGCACAAATCCTTTTTTTTTTTTTGGTTTTTTGTTTTTGGTGGGTTTTGTGTACATGTTCTCTTTTTTATTTTATTGTTAGTTTTGGGAAGGTTAGGGGGTGGGTACAAGTTTTTGTTTTTTTTGGAGGGTTGAGGGGTGAGAACAAGTTATTTTCTTTTCTTAATTTTGGAGGGGGTGGGGTGTAGGTACATGTTTTTTTTTGTTTTTTTGAAGGGTTGGGGGTGAATATAAGTCCATTTTTTTTGTTTTTGAAGGCTTGAGGGTGTGCAACAAGCTTCCATGACCCTCTAAAAACAAAAAAAATCCCTAAACCCTCCACAAATTTAAAGAAAAATGGCAAGTAGCTAGACACCATATAAGAAAAAAATCTGATTTAAAAAATGAGAAATGTCCATGACATATTGTATACACTTGTACAATTTGTGTTCTCATGATGTGCATACAAATGTTTAAAAACCTTTGTATATACATGTTTTCATGTTTAACATTTGGTAATTGCAAAAGTATTTAGTAGATGAACAAATTGGCATTGTGCTTGTATATCACTAGAGTTTCATTGGTTAGAGAAAGGTTTGAAGTCTATTACATGTTTTCTTTAAAAGGAAAACTAAATATATATACCAACTTTGTGTATTGGATGATATTAAGGGATATAACATCAATGTTTAATTAATTGACAATTTCTTGGCAAATGGAACATCAAAAGATGTTTAGATCTCAAAGACACTATTGAAGTTATTCCCAAGGTTCTTTCTCCCTTTGTCACATACTCAAGTGGATGATGGGTAGTCACATACAGTGAAGGTTTAGTGGATTATTTGCTTTTTGAAACAAAACACAAGTTTTAACAAAACCTTTGTTAGAAAGGAAGAGAAGAAATATGTGTATCTTTATATTGAAGTTGTTAAATAGTTATACAAAGAGTTTTATGTATGAAACCTAAGAAGCCCCCACAAATATTTTATGTTAACATAAGTAGGACTACTAAAATACTAACCACTTTTCTATTGCCTCTTGACCTCACCATTTTAGTTTGTGACCCCTTTTTGTCCACTGCAATGTGGGGCCTATGGGCAAATTCCCTAAATGATAAGACTTATATGTAGAGTTAAATATTTTTCTAAGTAGAGTCTTTGAATTGTATTGCCAAAAGTAGATTGGGTTCAAGATCTTTCTTCAAGTAAATGAAATAGTTAATAATTCAAGATGGCATGGAATGTAACTTCATATTGGAAGATAGCCCCATGTTGACTTTGTTTTATGATAAAATATTTTAAATTGAATTGAAATCAACATTGTTGGTACTTTAAAATATTGTACTATTGTTTTATATTATTAAAATTTGTCAAGGTTTCTTCTATTGCAACTTTTTGTGTTGTATCATTTGTGGAACTTTAAAAATGATAATCCACCATTGAAATATTGTTTTCCTTTGTTTTGTCACTTTATTTAGGGGTACCACAATATTTTCATTAGAATAGTTGGGTGTAAGACTTTCATGTTCACAATAATGTGCATTTAGATGGTCATCTCTATTCATCAATGGAATGTATGAGAAGTTTTTGGAAATTTATTCATCTTGTTGTAATAACCTTTTCTTGAATGATTTTTTGAACCTTGAATGCAAAAAGAGGTTAAATAATTTGTGAAAGACATGTTCTAAGGTGATGACTCCTTTGAAATATTTAAATGGTCAATCATTGTGTATTTGAGTCCAAATTTGTTTAATTTTGAAATTTTGAATTTCCACCTTTTAGTCATTTTATGTTGAAAGGGTGGTATAAGTATGGTAGTCATAAATTGCTTTGTTACAAATCAAATGTTAAAAATTATGATAGGTATCGTGGGTTATGAACGCCTATTGTACATATAGGACTATTAAGGCACTTGCTAAAGAGCTTTGTGCTTTGTGTAAAATGCATGTTTCACTAGTATGGGGTGTGACCAAGTTCATTTAGAAATTTTCTAGATTTTCAATGAAATTGTCCCAATTACACAACACAAGAAATTTAGTGAATTTATTATGTCCCTTGGTTATCAAGGATTGATTGATATGAAAATAGTGAATTCACTCATTAAATTTAAAATAGTGAAATAATGAATTTACTAATAGTGAATTCTCCATAATTTTACAATATTTTAGATTAGTATAATATATTTTAAATAATTCCATCAAAATAAAATTTTTATATGGTGAATATATGGTTATTATACAATCCATATGCAATCCACATATGGTCCATTTACAAATTTTGGTAGCAATTCCAAATTGCTTTGTGATAATAAGTGTAACAATTTGGATATATAACAACTTTGAAAGATTTTTTATTTATCAAACTTTAACATATATTCTTTTTTTTATATCTTGTTCAAATGAAACATATAAAAATTCATTATTGATTTTTTCCCACAAATCTACACATATATAATAAAAGAACATACAAATTCCAAACAATCTAAAGGAAAACACATTAAAATATTATTTTTTGACAACAACTCACAAAATTTTCTTCATGAGAAAATATGATTTGACAAGTTACAACATTTTTTAATGAAAAAAATTTTATGAAAAAAATAAAAAATTCATAATTAATTATAAAATTGGCATTAATGATCGATATTATATCATAAATATTATAATATTATGTCAACAAGTTATACTATATCCTTATTTTTTTGATAATTAAGAGATAACTAATATGTGTTCTAAGAAATTGGATGAACATAAATACATGGCTGATCTAATACACAAAAATGGTAACAATTAAATAACACAAATTTTCAATTAGATATCTTATATTCAGAAATTGTTTCATCATTGGTGTTTGCTACAACATATTTGTGCAAAAGCCCTAATTCTAAGGGAAATTATGTGTTTCTTAAAGCATTTTCAAGGCCACATATAAGCAAATGTAATTTAATTATCTCTTGTGATTTGAAGCAACCGATCCATGGATTTTTCACCGTATTGAGCTTTCTTTATGTCATGGTTCCCTACCCATGGGCCTTACCCACCATAAAACACAAGGCTTATCATTAACTTAGACATATATGTAGATCACATGTAGTTTGGAGTGGGGGGATCTTAACATCTCTTGCAATCCATTGTATTTGGGGCAATACCACTATTTACCACAATGTCCATATCCATTGGTAAATGTTTGCTCATCCCCCATAGATAAATAATAAATAATAGATATTATATAATGAAGGAGCATTTAAATGCCATAGGTGGGCTAATCAATGTGATTGGCTAACTAGAAATAACCATTTTCTTTTCTAGGATCCTGAGACACCCATGATAATTTGTGTGAATTTACAAAAGTTAAATCTATTTTCACATCACTGGATCAAAGCAAGATAAAATGGACACAAAAAATGAGTTTCTAGTTTTACCCTATATCATGAAGTAGGATTTAACAAATAGATTTTATATTTTCTATTATAACCAACCTTCAAGGATGCATGTGTGATTATTATATTTCTGAAAATAAAGGAGAAAATAAGTTTAAAAAAAACCAAAAGTAGCTTTGTTTATTGGATGGTAAATTTGTAAACATAGATACTCTTGGTTCACATTTAACTACTCTTTTGCTTTAAAGGACATAAAAATCAATGTATTTTTGAAAGTCGGTTTTAAAAAAAAGTAGAAAATATATTTGTTAGAGCCTACTTACCACATATTTCACAAAAGAGTTCATTGCAAAAAAATGGACTTCAAAATTACTTACATTTCAAACAAACCTATTGAAAACTTATTTTATAATGTGAAATTTGACAATTAATGCACAATAGCTATTTCAATCATCCAATAAAAAACATTCAATGCACACCAATTTTATGATCAGTGTTGTTATTTTACATCTACTTTCATCCAACCTTGTATGCATGCTTACATGCCAATGTGGCATTGACTTCATCCAAGTCTTGATGTACATGTTATTTTATTGTTGTCACCAACAATGATATTATGTTTGTTATTTAGAAGTGAGAGGTACCTAACACCTATTAGTAGGAATAAGATTCCCCCCTTTGTTTTTTTGAGAAGGACATTCACAACTATAAGTTGCCCTCCAAATACATTAGGAAATTTCTTGGAATGTTTTACATAACGTGTAATTTCACTAGGGACAAAATTAAGAAGACCAAGGGCAAGAGATAAACATGCCAAGGAGAATGAAATTCATTAACAAATAAATGATGTTTGATGGAGACCATGCAACACATTTGCAAGTTGGGTGTAGTCATAATAAAAGGAGCCAAAACATTTGTTCAAATGCAATGAAAACACATACTTACACTACTTCGAAAACAAGGTTCATTTATTATATTTAATGAAATAATTATTCAATTTTTTGAATTGTGTTTGTTTATTCATGAACTTAAAATCCCATGAATTTGAAGCCATTTATTATGTTATTAGAATCCTTGTCATACACAAAACATTTACATTGACAAAGTGCCTTTCAACTCCCTTAGAATTGAACAAGCTTTTTATTATTGAAACCTTCACCAAATGTTTTCAAACTTATTATAGGTTCTAACTTCATAAGAATGGCTACATGTGTTGATCCTTTTAAGTGCATATGCATTACATGTTGATTCTAATTCTAAATGTTCTTAATGATTCATGGTTTAAAAAAAGTTATACATTCAATTATAATGTAGGGTTCAACGTAAAAATAAAATAAAAATCTATTATAATATGGGTCATATTTGGTTTCAATATTGATATCCAATCTATAAAATATATTTTAAAAAAGAAAAAATATATTAAAAATTTAATTTTGGTGTTAATAAACCAATGCATGGAAACCATGTGCATGTTATAATCCTTGGCAAGGACTCCAACCTTATCACTAGTGGCTCTTTTGTTGTGACTACAACTAGATGTGAGGTTGCACATAAATGTTTATAATTTCTAATTGGGTAGGAAGATATTCAAATGTTAATGATAAAAGAAAGATTTGAGATTTGAATGTTGTTTAAAATAAATGAATGTAAAAAGTTGAAGAATAAAATGCCATGAAATGAATTATGGCAAAGAAAGACCTTTCTAGGGGGATGTTTTGCTAGATATTGATGGGTGACAAAGTGATAATGCCATCATCTTCATGGTTACGATGATTGCAATATAAGGGGATTTTGCATTAATAATGAGAAAAAGAAATCCATTGAGCCCTGCCTTTGCCCAAAACAAAAAAAGTTGATGACCTTGGAAATCAATTTGAATGCATTTTCCACATCAATTTGGATAACAAAATGTGGATTAGATAAGATGTTGTGGATGAGTAGTTCACAATTGCCTTGTGTGATGACCCCAAATTTGTGGAGTAGGAAGAAAATAATTACAAATGTTGGCAAAATTTTGTGGGATATTTAAATACATTTGTTCATTCACATGAGTCCAAATTAAGTAGAAGGAATCATTTTGGGAAATAACCATTGCTTAATTTTCATTGTCTTAAGTGGTTATTTAAATTAATGTCAAAATTTTTGGATGGACTTGTATATCAATAATCTTAATGTATAATGGGAACATTTGGAAAAATTTGAAATGAATATAATGAATATGGAATCCCCCAAAAAACTTAAAAAATAATGTAACCAATGTTTTTAGATGTTTAAATTTTTTTAGTAATTAAAAAAAACTTGAAATGATTTGAAAATGGAATTTTGTGGATTTAAAAAAAATATAAACCTTAACATTAAAATATAATGCAACATCTATTTAGCTCACAATTTAAAAAAAAAAAGTTGATTTGTAAATCATTGTTTTAAGCATATTTTGCAAAATATTTTATGTAAAAAAATTCAATAAGGACACAATCTTAACAACAAGTGGCTCCTTATATCTGATTTGGACCCACATTTTAAAAAATAAAAATAGTTTACTTGTTAACTATTTTTTTTAACAACTGTTGTAATGTTATGGTATTAACTATTTTTTGTTGACAAACATTATATAAGTGAAATGAACTAAATGCAGTTCAATTTGAAATGCAAATATTACTAATTGTGGGCATGCCCACTAATTGTGAAAATTGGATAATATGTCAAAAGTTTCCAAAAGTTTTGTCTTCTATGACCCACATATCCTTCACTATATTTCTTATCTTCAACCCTAATCTACGCTTCGTCCAATGTTTACCAAACTAGTTCCATCCATTGTTCAACATTTCCAACTTTCCCTTATTCACACATCATCCAAAGAACCTATCATCAATGGAAGGTAGAGCAAAAAAGAAATTCTAAAACATGATACACAATTGAAGCCAATGGGAAAGTTGGTATTCGGAAAAGCTGATTTTTAGAAGAGGAATAAGTTGGAAAATGTTCTTTGTCGTATTTGAATTGTCATTCTTTCCAGTTAAAGGATCCACCTTCAACTAGCACAATACTTTTTTTCTAAGATATAATCAATTTAAAGAAATTAAAGTAAGAGTACCCCAAAGTATTAGAATAAACATAGTGAATAAATTAGATTTCAATTTCTCTTTGAACTCATTTTTTCTTTAAAAATAAGAAAATTTGAAACTCAACCCTAATTAAAATTGATTTTTTGAACTTTTTTCAATTAGTTATGAATTGTGTTATAGGCTTCATGTAGTGTTAGTAGGCTTGCTTATGAATTGTGGTGTAGCACCCCAAATTTTGAAAAGAGGGATTTTAATATGATCAAAACAAGGATCTTAATAATAACTAAGATCACATATGCCCAAATTGAGATCTTAAATGGTTCAAAGTTGAAAGGCATTAGTGAAAGAAAGAAAAAATGTCTTTAAAAGCATTGCTTTTACCAAGGCGTCAAGGAGACCTCATGATTTTGAGAACTGAGAATCAGGCTAGTACAGTCCAACTCAAGGATTCAATTTGTTTCAAATCAGTCCAAATTGGTTCCTGGGAAATTGGACCCTGGACCCTTGTCTAAAGTGGGCCTTAATCCGGGTCTCAGAGTTCAAATCTAACATTTTTTAGGCTTAATATGGTCACTAAGAGCCGTCACTCAAAAAGGTGAAAGTATTAACTGGTGTGGTGCGGGGTACTAAGATCCAAGTGTTAAAATCGATGGTTCTGGATCTAGGTATTGAGAACTTGACCTAATTGGATTTAAATATTAAGAACTCAATACTCATGAATTGTTGATCATGGTAGAACCAAAGTAAAATTCGAACCCTTTTATCTGCGTGTTTTTGGTGGAGGCAACCTTTGAAGATTTAATTGGGTTCAAGTGTCTTAAATGGGTAATATTAAGGTTTAAGGTTTCTCTCATCGTGACTTTGAAGTTATGTGTTTGGGTTTTCTCTTTGTCCATATGTATGTGCTTTGATTTTTGTTTGTCCTAGCTTTAATTTCTTGAGCACTTTGATTATTATTTTTTGGTGTATGCACTTCTCTTGAAATCATGACCTAAAAACAAATTTAACCTTAGAAAGTTTTGAAATATTTATAAAAAAATTGAAATCTTTCCTGAAAGTTATAAAATGTAGAATACTCATGACCATATGTTCTCTCAAAAATCAATACCCACACAACTCTGATACCAATGTGGGTGCTGGTTCACCGTGGCTGAGGGGACAACCAAAGACAAATTTCTGAAAATTTTCAAACATATGCTTTGTGGGCCATTTTGCCAATAAAACTGCATACCAAAATGCAATATTGTACCTATAAGACTAATGTTCGGCACTTTGTGTGTCAAATATTTATTTATTTAAAAAAACTGAGGTTAGGCAGTTTCAAAATTTAAAAATTCAGAATTGTCAACAATTTCCAAAGATGTCAATAAAAAAATAAAAAAAACCCTTTTTCAGCTAGACTTGTTAGTGAATTATTTTGTGTCGAATATCATCAGTTGTACGTCCGATTAGTTGAATTTGCACATGGCTGAAAAAAGTTAGCAAGAAAACTGAAAATCCCTGGCATTTTGGGGGGGCCACGTGTAACAAAATTCGATCATTGTAAGTTCTGGCCCTGAAAAAGGGAGGGGAGGGGCCCCTCAAAGTTCATATTCCGGTCGTATAATAATATTTGGATGGAACGGAAAGATTATGGGCAGCCCGGTTTATGTGGTGCTGGGTTGTAAGAATATTGCATGCTGGCCAGCGCAAGCTTGTACTCTAGTGGATGGATGGATGGAGCAGCTCAGGCTTATGAATTGAGGGCTCTCTGACTAGGTTAAAGGAAAAGTTGCTTGCATGCATGCATGCATGCATGTTTCAGATGTGTGGTCACCCCCGGGGCTCAAACAAATTATGCTCACAACCACACATTTAGGAGGGCCATATATTTGTAGTCAGTCAGTGTGTCATCATAAAGGATGCCACAATGATATTCCCCCGGGAAACAAGGACAACAAATGCCGACAACAAATTGACAACAATTTCAAGAGAATATAAGGAAAGATGGGTTGTAAATAGTGTGATTGTACACATTAGGATTATTTATTTATTTATTATTACTATTATTATTATTATTATTATTATTATGAACAAATGAGAATACCCATTGTAAGAAAGAAAGAAAGAGGGTTTAGGGTTTACCCTATGCATTAGGTTTTTGACCTCTAGTTCATATTATACCATTTTTCTGAAGCTTAGGGAATTCAAGAATTCACACATGTGGGTTTCTAGTGTGAAAGTCAAGGCAACCATACCACGAGTTCAAGACCCTTGGCCAGTTTAATATGTTCCATGATGGGCATGCTGGCCTATTGCCAGATCTGACTTCATGTTTGGGACAACAGACTAAGAATACAGCTTGTAAGTAGCAGGCAATCATCAAAACTGTGCAAAACTTTATTTATAAACACATTGCAGATTTGGAAAATTGTACAAAGGTATTAAACGAAAAAAAAAAAAAAGAGGAGAATTTAAAGGATGTCAAGTTAGCACAGACTAATGTCAAAATCTCTCAATTTCAACAATCGGTCATCTATAATAAGTGAGTTGTGATCATGGGAGGTGTCGGTCGTCTATAATAGATGAGTCATGGCATGGCAATGGGAGGTGTTGGTTGTCTATAATAGGTGAGTCGTGGCAATGGGAGGTGTGTTCTGGAGGAGTGGAACTACGGAAATAATTAGGCCTATCACTATTGCTTGACTTTCTTGCATCCTTTGCAACATAATTGAAATTTTTTGACTAAAAAAAAGTAACCAAGACAGAATGCGCAAAGGGCCAGGCAATGGTCCTCCCTGAATCTGCTAAGTTCTTGTCACTTCTAGGTTCTGGGCATTCAACACCTGTGTTTACAAATTAGCAGCTTGTAACACATGAACAAGGGTAAGGCACTTGGTAGCTGCTGGATAGGTGGATACGTGTGGATGGTTTGTTAGTACATAGTACAATCAATATTGGACAGGAATACAGGCAAAAAGGGTTTCCTGTTCACACATCATCCATCCAGCATGGTCCACTGGCAGGTTGCTGCTTCACTCTCGCCTTAAATTTGGACTCCGAGATTGTGATTTAGAGCATCCCCACCAGAGTGCTCAGTATGTCACTCTGGATAATAAAATTAAATGTCTAAGTTTAGCTTTTTCTTTTTTTGGCAACCTCACCAATAAAACTTTATAACTGGAAGTGCATATACATGGGGACTACTAATAACCAACCACCTGGACCAATCATTATGATCGACCAATCAGAAATACTGATTATAAAATTCAAGGATGAAACTCAATTGACGGAAGTTATAAATGGACATAAAAAATTGATAAAAAAACCTGATAAAACATATTTCTACTTGCATTTCTCCACCAATTCAGGCAAAACTTTTTTGAGAACATTATTTTATGGATGGAAACAATAATCTTGGACATAAATGCATTTCAAATCTTTTCAGCCACACATTCTCAACAAACTGTGTTGGAAGATGGTTTTTAATAATTAACAATGATAAAATTTTCAAAAATTCTTTTTGTTGATGTTCATCTTTCTTGAAAGGGATTGTGAACCCAAAAAAACTTGAAATTGAAATTATAGAATTGTTAAGTCTATTTTTAATTGGTTGTTTTGTGATTATTGCTCTACCAAAATTGTTTAGTTCTTTTTCAAACTTCTTTATAGGAACAACATGATCAACATTCACATGTTTTTTTAATGTTATTTCATTTTTTAAAAATGAAATAATTCCTTTCCTTGATTGTGTTATGAAATTTGTAATTGTTATTTCATTAGCATAACATACAGGCATCTCATTAATTGAGGAACTTTGTTATCAACTTTTGCACCATCATTAATGCAATAAAAAGACCAACACAATGAGTTTCGATTATGGGGTTGCTATATATTTCTTTGTTCACGCAATTGTGCTAAATATTTTTTTGTTTTTTCATCTTCAATTTGTGAAATTGAATTAGTTTTTATTTGAGGGTTTGAAATAATCTCAAATCTTTCTTCAAATGGTTCATTGTTTATTTCAACTTCTTTCATGAAAATATCCAATGACCTATTTTCATTTCTAGATGATTGTTCCATTTTTTGTTCAACAATCACAATAGCTTTGCCCAAATCAGTGGAAAAAAGAAATAAGCAATATTGAAAAAATGAGCAAAGAGAAAACATTTACAAGGACACAAAATTAGTTCTTAAAAAAAACAATGCTCAAATCTTTTAAAATAAGGAGACTTTGCCTAGTAAACCTACAAAAACACAACAAACAAAATTGAAAAAAATGCAAAAAAAATAAAATGATGAAAACTAAAAACAATTACAAAACTAAAACAAAAAGAATCAGAAAAAAATAGAATAAATGATATTAGTTACCAAAATTTGCCAACATGCTCCAAAGAATGCAAAAAATACCATTATGCAAATATCAAAGGAAAATGAAAAATCAAAACACCTATTCTACATATAGAAGAAAAAACATGAAAGAAAAAAAGAAGATATCTAGTAAAGAAAACAATCCAATTTTGCATTTACAAGAAAAAAAAATGAAAGAAAAAAAAATCTAATAAAAAAAAGTCTGATTCTACACATACAAGAAAAAAAAACATGAGAGAAAAATAATAATAAAATCTAGGAAAGAAAATAGTGAAAAAACTACAAATAATTACAAAAAAAAGAGAAAATTAAAAAATTATTACCAAAGAAAGAAAAAACGAGCATTACAAAAGAAAAAAAGCAAAAACTAGTTACAAAAGGAAGAAAAAGAAAGAAAATAATTACGAAAGATTTTTTAAAAAAAAGAACATAAAATTACAAAAGGAAAAAGAAAAAAATAGTTACAAAAGGGGAAAAAAAGAGGAAAAGACAATTACAAAAGGAAAAAAGAAAAAAGAACACAATAGTTACAAAAGGAATTTAAAAAAAAAATTACTTCAATGGAAGGTGGCTTTGGCTATAATTGGCCTTGTTGTTTTTCACTTTAGAACCTACACAAGCAAGTAAGGGGGTAGTACCATGTAGAAAGAAAGGATGGGAAAGGAAGCATGTGACAAGAAAGTAATGAGCAAGGAGCAACATGTTTAGTGGGTACCTAAGCATGTGACACGCAAGTGAGCAAGGGACAAGCATGTGACGCAAGTAAATGATGAATAGGCAACATGGGTAGGCAACAAACAGGTGACACACAAAGGTGACGAGTAAACTACATAAGCATGCGACAAACAATGAGTTAACGATTCAAGCAAGTGATGAACAAGGAGGTCGCAAAGAAGGAGGTGATGGGAGTAGGCAATGAGAAGGCAAACAAGTAGGCCATGAGGAAGGAGGCAATGGGAGCAAGTGACAAAAGCTGGTAGGTAGGTGATGAATAAGTAGGCAATGAAGAAAGAGGTGAAAGGAGAAGGAGATAAGCAAAAAAAAAAAAAAAAAGGGAGAAAAGAAAATGGAAAAAAAAAAAAAAGGAA
>Ga0116231_10011922_pt1 | contig 13083 bp, 8 predicted proteins | sample S1TSphgellanicum_2_FD_89695 | JGI IMG/M metagenome (GOLD analysis project Ga0116231, IMG submission 89695) | Host-associated microbial communities from peat moss isolated from Minnesota, USA - S1T2_Fd - Sphagnum magellanicum MG | ecosystem: Host-associated > Plants > Peat moss > Unclassified... | reverse complement strand
TATTTTTTGAAAAAAAAAATTCCCCTTTTAAAAACAACCCCCCACGTATATATATTTTTTTGTTGTATTTTTCTCCCCCCCCCCCCCCCCTTAAATATGTTGTATATATATATATAGTGAAAAAAAACCTTAAAGTCCTTATTCTTGAAAGTGTTACTTCAAACTTGAACGAACTTGTATATTATAATTTATTCAACCCAAATTTTCTTGGGGTTTGCAACCCTTAATGTCTTTTCACCCGATTCTTGAAACCCATTCGTGGACGTGGACTAAATACCTACTTTTGAAGGAATTTGGTTTTTTTTCTACTATGTGATTACATCATATATTTATTCAAATTGCAATAATGTTTTATTGTAATAAAAAGCTTACTACTACCTTTAGAATGCATTCAAGGTTGGTATATCACAATTGGAACCATGACACCATTTTGTCTTATGTTGTGAGTCCTAAAGCAAAATGAACATGTTTTGAGATGTTAAACAATGAAAGGGGGATATGTATGTTTAGGCTTTCCACCAATAAGTGTTATAATGAATGATTCAAATCAATTGAGCAAATTTTGAATGTCCAATTCAAGTATAAACCAAAAAGGAATGTAGGATTATAAGATATATCTAGAATGACGTACTTTCATTTTGAGTGCCAAAACCTAATTAAAAATATTAAATTATAATGTCCTTATTTTGCACTCATGTCTCCTTCTTTCCAAACCTTTGGAATGTAATTTTGTAATTAAGAAAATTAATCTAATTGTTTTTAATAATATAGTTTGTTTACCAAAAAACTCCAAGATTCTAACATCAATTCCACAAAATTTGGTGATTTATCATATTAAATTTTTTTGCCATCATATAAAATAAACTTTATTCTATTTGTGGTTTAAAATGGAGCAATTTTCACAAATTGCACAGTGAAACACAATTCTTAAGCCATTTTTTATGACGTTTAAGGACATGTTTTAATCATCTAAATCACAAAAAATCATCACCATGTTAACAAAAAGTATGTGAATATTTAATGAATAGAAAAATTATTTCATAAATATAATGGTGATTCAAAACTTAGTGTCTTGAAAGTGATTTTGGGGTGAGACATTCCTTTTGTGTACCCCAACCTTGAATGGACCCTTTAAAAGTTGGCTTACTTGTTTTAACCACAATTTTGAATCATTGCATCACATCTAACCATTATAATGAATCTAAAGTTACATATAAGATATTGAAAAGATACATTTATGATTTAAAACTTATGAGGATTGTTTCCCTAATGTGAACCCAATTCCATAAATCAAATTTATAGATTATGTTAGTTTTATTGTATGCCAACATTTAATGTATAAATTCAACAATTTTTTCTAAAATGTGAAAGCTTATGACACCATAAAAATATCAAGATGTATACCCTTTGGATCATATGAACATAATTTATGAATCTCCATTTATTAAAGTGTAAGAAAATAAATTTGAAAAATATTTTTGTATTCATACTTCTAACATATGAACATGTAAATAATTCAAAAACAAGGTATGATTTTAATTATACTATATGTATAATTAGAAATTCAAGTTAATAATTCAATAGATTGGCCTACATCTATAGAGGGAGCACTTGGATTTTTTATATGCAAAATCACAAATGTGCAAAGACCATTATTTTCAACAAATGAACATGTGCATGTTTAGGGAATGTTATATTTAATTTACTTTGTAACAAACAAAAGGAATGAAAAAAGGCACATAGGGCCCAACTCTTATTGTGAACATCAATGATAGAACCATGGTTTAAAAAAAAATACACTATTAAAATCAAACTTGGTATGACATAAATTAATCCAATATAATTATAATTATAACATTGAAGACATTTTGAAACTATGTCTATTTTGACCAAAATTAAAACTAGGTATATCTCTTATGACTAGCAAAAATGATCAATTTTAATATTTTAATAAAACACAATGATATATATATATGTGGTGGATGTGTCACCTATGTGGAAATTTATAAAGTTTTGATTAATGTGACTAGAATTTATCCTCTTGAAACTTTGTTGCCTATGATTGTAAAGTTACTTTTGGTGCTACATATTAGTGTGCAATATAACAAAATGAAAAGTAAAAATGAATCATTATACTAAAGTTTTGTACATTCATTACATATGATAGATTGTAATTAATGTACCTATGAAATTTGACTTATACATATAGTAGAAACCTTACTTCACTACTATTTTTGAAATCTAATAGAAGTTATGTAACTTCAAACCAAACTAAACATCACCCTAAAGGCTTAAATTGAATTTTTTTGCTTTACATAATAGGGTATATCATATTAGATTCTTATACATCCACAAATTAATTTTGAAGACCTATGAAAATTTAAAATCAACTTGGGTTCCATGTTGCTATGTATTACCAATGATAATCAATTGATCAATTGATGAAAAAAATGAATTGATTTTATGAAAATTAAGTTCCATTGAGATTGCATGCACCTTGACTTGAATTGAATTTACATTAAATTGAGTTGAATTCAAATATGTTGATTGGAATTTGATTTGATTTGAATTTCATTGAATTCTAATTCAATGAAATTCAATTTAAAAATTAGGTTAAAACTCAATTTTATTGGACTAAAATTCAATTAAAAAAATGGGACACAAATTGGTGGAAAAGGTATGGAAAATCTACTCATGAGTATGGTGAAATTGGGAAAAAAACCCTAAATATAAAGACAAAAATTTGAAAATACACCTTTTCATTCCTTTATTTGGGAATGGGTTAAACATATTTTGGGTTGGAATTTGGTAGGATGAAATATGGGACCTTATAGTCATCCTATTTAAACCAATTACAATGAATTATCATTACTAAAAATTATAATTATGTATTTCCCAATTTTCATTATGAAATTATAGAATTACATTGAGTTAACTACATTAATTAAAATCATTACATAATTGCATATTTCCCTAATTAACTTATTATAAAAAAATCATATTTTCATTTTGTAATCAAGGTTTTTTTTCAAATTTGTCAACTTACAATTTTTTTTGGATACATTTTCAAAACATTAATATGTTAACAAAAAGGTAACCAATCATTTGTCCTCATCTTTTGTGCATAATTTTAAAAATATCTTGATCATTGAGTAAATTTCAAAATAAAGTACCATAGTACCTTGCGGGTTTTAGCACATGTTTACTAGGCAATTGCTTAAATTTGAAATTTCCATTTCAAGAAAGAAAAAATAATAATATTTCAAAAAAATCTTAATTTTTCTTCACACAAATTCTCTTTTTCAGAGAATATTTTTTTATATGATATCTTTTGAAAAAATATAATTTGTGTTAAAGCCACCAAGGTACTATGATAACATGAACAAAAAAATGTCTTGTTCTTCAATTGTGGGCAATTGATCAAGTTTCTACCATCTTGGGTTATTGATTTTGTTCAATTTTTGAACCATCACCATAGGGTGCCAACATGATTGCCCAACTTTCCTTGAAGGTTTAATAATGAACATGGTTTTGGATAACTAGTTGATGCAACCATCCAAGTATCATACTTGGTTTGGCTATATTCAACAATAATGAGCATGGCACGTGATGATTTTAACCCACAATCATTTACAAGGTGGTCATGATTCACAAGTCCCACCATTTAGTCCATTTCCTAATTAATGTTGACAAATGTTATATACATCAATGTTGATCTTTAGTCTCCTTGGACTTTATGAAATAATAGAATCTCAAACCACATTGAAAATTTATCGAATTTCAAGGTTTTCTTTAAAAGTGAGCATTAGAATCCTAAATGTTTGGACTCATGGCATCAATGGCATTCACAAAAATGATTTTGCAATTAATCTTTGTTTTTGCAAGAACAATTTTTTTCACAAATTGGATTTTTTTTCACATTGCTTTTGTATGCTTTTACAAATAAATGATTATTGGTTTTTTCAATATGACAATCTTTGATTTTTTTTTATAAATTCAACATTTCTACAATTAATATAATTTGTATCAAAGTTGCCAAGGTACTATGGTATTCAAGTTTTGTTAATAAATTCATCCAACATATGTTGTTAGATGACAAAAAACTAACTCCCATGGAAAAATATATGAACAAATATATGGGCTTATTCATAGTTAGGGTTCCAAAAAAAGGAAAAAGGACTCAAGGATTTTTATGGGGCTACTTTTTATAAATAACATTTACTTGAAACAAATTTAAGTGATAAAAATTGAATAGTTCAATTTTTAAAAAAATCATGTTGTGGTGATCAATTTTCACAATCATACATAATTGTATATGAATATTTTGGTTTATAACCAAAAATGCAAAAATTCCTAAAAATTCCAAAAATGAATTTCAAAGGACAACCAAGTATGTTTTTTGGCAAGATTTTTCCCTACACATGTGACTTGCACTTTAAGCTAAACATTTCGAACCCATCAAACAATTTTTTTGTCAAATGGTTAAAAAAAAATCCTTTTCCTTGCAACCCTTTCCTTCAAAATTTAAAAACTTTGAAATTTTTGTATAATTTGGTTTTTCATCAAGTTCATACAATGAACATATACTTTCATAGAAGGGGGCATGTTTTTGTTGTACAAAAAGTTTGAAATCAATTGTATGACTTAATGCATTCCTTTTGATTCCCTTAAAAAAAAAAAGTGTAGTTTGGACATTGATATAGTTAGTTTATAAGATTCAAAATGACATTTACATAGTATCCAAATTATTTTAAAATATTTTTATTAATTTAATGAAATATTTTTAAATCTATTGGCATACAACAATTCACTACAACTACAATAATGTAAGATAAACAAAAATCCAAAGTTGTCCTTTGCAATCCTTTAAATACAAGTCATTCCTTTTTGGTACCCTAATTGTGAATACACCCATATATTATGCACTAAAGGAGATTGTTACATTGAATCAATTGAATTAGGGATGTAATTGAGTCCATGATTACAAACCACCAAGTATTTAACTTGTTATAAATTAAAATTTAACCATTGGCACATGATTAACAAATCATTAACATGTCATCCAAATTATAGGCCCATTGGTTCTTTTCATGATTAGGCTATAACGTGAGACAATGGTCACAAAAAAAGTACAAAAATGATTTTAAAGTATGTGATTTTTTTCCCCTCAAATGCCTTTTTCATGTTACACTTGAATTTTGTGATTAAAGTTTTGATAAAATAATTGAAGAGTTTTGCAAAATACCATCAATTGTTCATGATGTGCACAAGTACTAATAAAAAGTGTGGGGCCAAAGGAGAAGAAAATTTAACTCACACTCCAAAACATTCACAAGTACATGTGTGCTCATTGCCATCATGAGTAGTGAATATTATTCTTTCATCTCGTTGCGCAAATGGAGGAATAGATATATCGGTTCCTTGCCTATTATGAACCACCAAGTCGTAACTCCATGTACCACATTTTTTTTGTCATTTTTTGTTGCACGTTACATATAATATATGTTGTAACATTCAAGCAACCATGAGAATCTAGTTGTGTGTGAATATTGCAATAGTCTTGGGACCTAGTTGTTATTTATTATTAGATGATAATCGAATTCCTAAATGCAATGTTGGCATTGGACTTTTGAAAACATCAAAACAAAACAAGCCAACATGATATATGGGCCAACCATGACCCATTAGATTGTTTCCCATGTTAGAGTTGTTAAACAATGATAAAATAAAAAATGAAGGCATTAGTATGCCACATTAAGTTAGCAAATTTAGTGTTTTTTGTCATTTTTGTCAACACTAGGTTCAAATGTTTCATTATATTCATTGTGTTCATGAAAAATTGGTCGGGAAAAATTCATCTTTTGGTGAAGGTAAATTAAGGTCTTTTGTATTATTGTGTGTTTAATCAACTCACATGTAATTTGCTAACCCAAATGAAGAATCCACATTTGAAGATCACAAAACCTAGTTTTATTTCACAAATCAAATCATTATAAGCAAAGGTGCAACTTGACAAGACAAATGAATTCCTATTTCCTTTATCAACAAGTTCAATTAGGCCATCATTATGGCAACACAACACAAAGGAATAATACATCAACAAAACACCTACCTTAAAATAATAATTAAAAAAAAAAAACCTACATGCACATCTTGAATCTCAATACCACACAAAGGCTAAATATGTCCCTATAACAATATTAGTGCTATACACCTTACTTGTTACCTATTTTTTTTGGGCTATATGGATCATACTTTTCTAGTCAAAGTAATGACCTTATTTTGGGTTGATATCTACGCTTTTCAAGTGATATGGTTCCCTTGCCCCTCCTTCCTTCATCCACTTATTATATAGGGGGTACAAAAGAAAGGAAAATAATGCACACTATCAGGCTAGTTAGTAGTTGGGGCCTAGAGTAGCAAATTGAGCCTCTCAAATAATTGCATTGCCAACTAGAAGCCTTATTGGCCCATCAACGAATGGGGTTCAATCAACATAAAGGCTACTAACCTTGTGTATGAAAGAACTTCTCTTCTTTTCCCCCATGCTTTCTTCCTATTGTTCTCTTCTTTTTGAGTTCCATCATTTCTATTGAGTCTGCTTTAAAGAGTTGCAGAAACTTTTGTATTGTATTTTGAGGTCATGTTTTAAATCTTGGTTTCCTGTCGCATAAAGGAACGGTTATTATGTTATGGGATTGGGGTCTTGTGTTTCATGGTGGAATTTTCCATTTTATGAATAAATTCATCCATTCTTGGAGTGGGTTCTTCCATTTCTTAAGCAATCTTGGTTGTAAAAATAAAATTAATCAAATTTTGAAACATTTTTTTTTGCAAAATAATGCCCAACGTAAAACCACCCACCACCCATGCCACCCCTTTCCCACATTCCTAGATTTGCACCCCTTGTCTACATGTGTTTATGGATTAGCAAATAGGCCCTTACCTATTGTATGTAATTCCTACCCATTGTCTATGTGTGTTGATGTACTATGGAACGCTTAAAAACACATAATGGGCTAGTTCCAGCTAGGAACATAAAAAATGGGCTAGTTCCACCTAGGAATGTGACTAGCTTAATAGAGTGAATAATGAATATTAGGGCTTATACCACAACATAATTGATATTCTTTCCACCATTGATTCACATTTCAAGCACAATCTTCATCATTGTTGCACATTACAATTGAAGCACAAGTGGAAGTTAAGAAAAAACTTGGATAAAGTGCTTAAGTCCAACACCCAACGTTGGTTATGGATAGGGTAAGGTTCCCCATTGAGTGCATTATGGTTATAAGCTCTTCATACCCTTTTGTGTTTTAAGCTCCTTATATTTTCCCTTAGGCAACTTATAACCATAACTTTGCCTTCAATGGGGGAGCTTTACCTTTTATAATAACCTGTTGAAAATGGTTTAAGAAAAGGAAAATCTAGTTGTCAAGTTGACACACCCCCGAACTCCTTGATGGACTCAAATGCGAGTTCAAAAGTGAAAATAGTGGAAGGATAATGAGTTGGGGTACATTCCTTGGTTCATAGCACTTTGAGGGTAGAGGGGCATGTTGGAGCTTCGGGATGAGGACTAGGACGAATGAAAAGCAAGTCAATTATTCACACAAATTTTCACAAACCAAACAACAAGTCGGTTAGTGTGTAGTTGGAGTAGTTTTGGTGCACAAACAAGCCACGGGCAAACATGGATTCACAAAACTCACCACGGCCTGGACTTGGGGGAAGCCACCACCTTCCCCCTTATAGTATTTTCTATGCTTGGCCATGGGGCTTGCATCCAAATGTCATTTTGTTTTGGGACTCCTAACTTGGGAGTCTTAAAATTCTCGAAATTAAGATTTCCACGATTTTGTAGTCCCATAATTTTTTGTGTAATCCTTCGATTAAAGTGAAGTCTGAAGCAAAGTTTTATCCTTTGTCGAGAACTTTCCAACGATATGTGGCACGCTACTTACACATAAATAAATCAGGGTGTTTCTTAACTTTTAGTGATTGGGAGTCAAATTGGCAATTTGACTCTTGGCCCTTCTTTTGATGTTATTACTTTATATTAATGTTGCGTAGTTGTTGGCTTTGGCGGGTTAGAATTGTTGATTTTGGTTGGTAAAAACCAAATTAAAATCAGGTTTGATTTTCAAAACTGGATTTAGAATTGGAACTAGATACAAAATTAGAAATTAATTATTTTTTGAAATTTAAAAATGGAATTAGAGACTAGGTTCCATAATACCACCCATTGCAGTCAGTTTTATCTTAGTGCCCTTGCACCTTGACTCTGTTCCATTCACACACCTTGCCAAACACCTACATTACTTGCACATGACAAACCATGCATTGATCAGCTTCGACATTCAGACTTCATTTTGTAACTTAAGGCTAATCTCAACCTCTCAATGAATGATACTAAAAATCTAGCAGACTTCCCAAGTGGTCCAAGACCAAGTCATGTGAGATACCATCTCCGGGTTTGACAACACTCACAAACCGCATAAATGCCAACAAAGTCCTTGAACTAAATAAGTCTGCAGTTAGACTGGAAAAAATCAAGTTTTTTGTTCTCTTTATGTGCGGAAAAGAATCAGGGAATATGTCTCTTTGATTGAAAAAGACCATGACTAGAACCGTGGTTTACTTGATATTAGCTTGCAGTTAACCTAACTATGGCCTGGAACTACTGGTCCAGTTCTGGGTGGTAAGACACAGATCGCAATTGGGTTTGCTTTCCAGAACTGGAACTGGACCCAAAACTGGAAGCTCGAGAGTTCTAGTTTCAAAATGCATTGCTTATTCTACAAAAAATTTCAAATTTTTGTTGGGAGGCCTAACATATTTTCAAAAGTTTTATAAACTATTGCTCCAGAGTAATAAACAAAAAATTGCAGATTTCGAAAATTTTCTGATTTATGAACTAATTTTTTTTTTCAAGACTTTAAAGGAGGGATTTTTTTTCTAAATGTTTACAAATTTACCAACAAATACCTTAAATTTTGAATTGATATTATTTTCAAAAATGTAAGCCACTCTAGCAAGATATCATCCGCCCACCCACCAGTGCACCATCCACTGGATGCCCATTATGACTCAGTTGTTGTTGAGGAACCTCAATTCATGAGTTAATATTCAGTTTCACCTTGGTAACCCATAATGTCAGAAGTAGGGACCTATACATATGTATATATAGGTAGATGGGTAAGACAATAGGTGACTACTGAGTAAGTAGACAAGAGTGTTATACATAGGCAACCTGGGCTGCTTTTACTGTACATAAACTATAAGTAGTTAAAAAAGCAACTGAACTAACCACCATGGTTAATCTTAGACAACTGCAACCCAATGAAAAATCTCTTTCCTGATCACTTATCATCCATCCATGATGGTTCTGTGGCTAGGTGCGGGTGGCCAGAATGAGCAAACACCTGCAGCCAGCACACCATCCATCCACTGGATGTCCATTATGACTCAGTTGTGGATGAACCTCAACTGCAATAATACTTGGTTTCACCTTTGGTAATCCATTTTGTAATCCAAGGAGGTTGCATAGATAGGGTAGATAGGTTCGGAAAATAGGTAAACACTAGGTAAGTAGAATGGTTTATACTTTATACATACATAAGTAAGAGCTGCTGCGCACTTTGTTGTTTACTACTAATTACTACCTACCTGCCTAATTAAAAACCTAGTAGTAACACCAGGTTGTTAGTAGATAAGTATTAAAGAAAAATGTAACTGTGGTAACCGCCACCATGGTTTAGCTAGCTAACCAGGGAACTGGTTCAGCCAGCCAACACAAAACTGTTTTCCTGGCCAGTTGGCTGAACCAGTTGGTGGGTACTGGTTCACTCTGGAGGAGGGAGTCTGGCCAGTTGAATAAAAATAATACTAATAAGTAGCTGGCGGTGGTTTTTTGTGAGTGGGACCCGTTCGGTCGGTTGGTTGCTGGGTGCAGCCATCCATTTTCCTTTTCTTCCTTTTTGTACTGTTGCAACCTGTCTGCTTGCTTGCCTGCCTGCCTACCTGCCTGCCTGCTTGCTTGCTTGCTTGCTTGCTTGCTGCTACTGATCCTGTTTTGTTTTGATCAGTTGGATGTCTGCACTCTGGACACTACTATCCAACTGTCGTCGTGCACTTGCATTTGCTTTCCTGTCACCCCCACCGAGCTGCTCATTGCTGGTGTGCAGCGAGGATCAGCTGGTCCCCTCCCCCCCCCCGGCCCCCCCCCGGCTCTGCTCCCCTCCTCCCCCCCCAACTCTCACCCTCCTCCTTCTTCTTCTTTCCCAGCTGCACTTTCCGTTTCCTAACTGTGGGTCTCTACTTTCTCCAGCTAGCTAGTGAACAACAAGTCTTTCATCTCTTGTGATCTGTTAGATCTAGACATACACACGCACTCTCTCTCTCTCTCTAGAGTTCACTTCCACCGTCTTCCGCTACTAAATCTAGTTCTCATCCCGGGCACTAGCTAGCTGGAATCAGAGTCCTACTTTCCCTGAGCTGCTGCTGCTGCTGCTGCTGCATCACCTAGCTCCATTCTCGGACTCCCCGAGGTCTAGTCCTTTTTCTCTCATTTTCTACACTTTGATCTGCTGCTGCTAGCACTACTAGTGTATCAGTTATACTACTTTACAACTGTGCTGCAAGCTGCTTCTGCATATTAATGCAGTAGTTCTCAGATCATTGATCTCATTGTACTAGCTAGCTAGCTTTGCGGCTAAAAAAAATCCGTGTACGCATTGTTTGTGATTGTTGTTTTTGCTTGTTTGTTCAGGATCTAGATCGATCCAAGCAGTTTCAGTGTTGTTGATCTCAAGAGTAGCTTAATATTATCAATTGCTATTAACGAAAATGCGGATCTGATCAGGATTGCTTCGGCGGATTCATTTGCAGGCATTGGACTAGGAAGAAGAAAACAGATAGACAGATCAATCCCGCGGGCGAGAAAGAACAACCACTGCAAGGCACGATGTCGAAGTCTCGGAAGACGTGCAGTTTAGATCAAATGCAGCAGCTGATGCTGGTGGTTGTATTGGTGATGACAAGTGTGGTGCACTCGGTGTCAGGACAGAACCTGACGGCGGTGTTACTGGGATTCTCCCAGTACTCCCAATTCAACAGCCTATTGAGCAGCACGGGAGTGGCGCAGCAGCTAGCAGGGTTCAGAACCTACAGTGTCATGCTTCCCAGCAACGATGTACTCACTCCATGGCTGGCTGCCAATTCCAAGTTCACTACAGGGGAGATTGCCGACGTTCTCAGATACCACGTTCTGATGAATTACTTCACAGTGGACGAGCTGCGAGGTCTCAACGCAGGCGAGAATGTGACCACCTTGTACCAAGACACTGGCAACGCATACGGACAAGACGGCATGCTCACCATCACCGATGGAACTGGCGGTGAAGTCTTCATTGGTCCTGTGGGCGTGACACCTACAGTGCAAATCCTCACCAACATCACCCAGTTCCCTTACAACTTGACCATGTTCAAGATCAGTGGAGTTCTAGTCCCCTTGGGATTGGTAGCCTTGCCGCCATCTCCCACTCCTGCTCCTGTTCCAGCTACAGCTCCAGTACCTGTCAAGGCTCCTGCAAAGGCGGCTCCCACTCTTTCTACTCCTGCTACCAAGGCCACAGCTCCTAGCCCCAATGCAGCAACTGCTCTGCTTGTACATCAGTACAGTTACATCTTGCTGCTCTCTTCGATCATGCTCTTCTCAGCAAGTTTTCTGTTGAACCTCTAGTTTGTTGCAGATGGCTGACGATGATGATCATCAGCAGCTCTCATGGAACTGCATCTGCAATTCACGGTGGTATTCATGCGAGGAGGAAAAAAATTTACCAATGATCCATGTGCTCAAGGGACGTAAACTAGCAGCTAGTAATACAGCCGGGAATCAGGCCGATCAAGCTCCACAAACTCTCCACAATCCAAGTCTGCAACTTTTTAGTACACCAGATCCAGACTAGATTCGTTGTATTTTCTTCTTCATGTGTTCAAAGTGTTGAAGCAGATGATGATGATGATGATGATGATGATGATGATCCATTCCCTAATGAGCAGCAGTTTTCAGAAGATGTGTTTTTCCCCCCATTCATTGTATTACTGCACCCGAGTAGCTAGGACTCCTGAAATCCTGATGAATTCATTACAGCTTCCTGTTGCAGCTAGCTAGCTAGCTTGTCCATCAAGACTGCTGCTGGTTTATTTAGTGATCCTGTCCCCAGTACTGGTAGCTAGCTAGAGAGTGAGTGCATCAGAACTTACAAAGTCCTCACTTCTTTTTTTTCTCTTCTTAAATAAAACTATATTTTCACTTGGTACTGTTAATCTGCTGATCTTCTAGTGCATGATTCTTATAAATCTAGCAAAAGGTTTGGAAACTTTTCTGTTGATTGAATGCTCCCAGGCTAGTAGCTCAATTAAGAATTGCAGCCAGCTTGTTGATCTGCTTCAGATCATAATTTCCTAGTAACACAAATTAGGTTCATGTGTTGATCATCATTCCTAGCATAACAACAGTACTGCACATTGAATTCTTTTTGTGATTGTTGTGGTGATGAGTGAGTTTTGGGTTACTGCAATTTCCAACAAAGGAACTGACAGTTGCAAGCCATTATTCCCTAGGGGAGAAATTATTCAGGCAGAGTAATAATAATAATAAATAATAATAATAATAATAATACCATATATATAATTTGCATGTTTAAGGTACTACATGTGATGTAGGTCTACAAGAGCAATTTTTGGCCGTAATCATTACGGCCTGGTACCTTATTATTATTATTATTATATGATGTGGCTAGTTCATTCATCTAGCTGGCTGCACACATGAAGAGCTCGTTGTGATTTTTGACCTCTGAAATTTTGGTTTTGTTGGATTTGATAATGCTCTCACCCGGAAAAAGACAAACTGAATGATTGTACCTACTTCATTTGCATGTTGGTGGCTGTTAGTTCGGTCTGGCCACTGTACATTATTGTGGTTGGATTTGGGCACGACTGAGTCCCAGAAGAAGGTGGGGTGGGGTGGGGTGGGGTGGGGTGGGGGGAAGGGGGAACCAGACAACAACCAACAAC
>Ga0116231_10011921_pt1 | contig 13084 bp, 8 predicted proteins | sample S1TSphgellanicum_2_FD_89695 | JGI IMG/M metagenome (GOLD analysis project Ga0116231, IMG submission 89695) | Host-associated microbial communities from peat moss isolated from Minnesota, USA - S1T2_Fd - Sphagnum magellanicum MG | ecosystem: Host-associated > Plants > Peat moss > Unclassified... | reverse complement strand
TGGGGTGCTTTTTTTTTTTTTTTTTTTTTTTTTTTTCCCTACCTCACTTTGCCCTTCAATTTGAAACCTAACACCTACTTTACCCCTCACTTATCTTATTTTTCCTTCTTCTTATTCCTTATTTTTCTTTGGCCTTTTTTTTTTCCCTCCTTCCTTTTGTCTTTTCTTCCTTCACAACAACGTTGCTACAACATTCGCTTTTGTAATTGTTGTTAGAATAGGAGCTTTGAGGAGGAGAAAAAAAGGAGTTCAATATAATGACACCATTGTTGAAAATGTTAAACAAAGGCAAGGACTAGTGTCTCCCATTGGATCATTGTTGACAATATTGTAACATAAAGAAGGTAAGATTATTTTTACGTTGTGTGTGTGTGTCCCACATCTATCCACCATCACCAAGGAAAAGAAAGGGAGAAAAAGGGGTTAGCGAAAGAATGTTTATGTGTGTTCCTTGGACTATCCCACATCTATGTGCCCATCGCTAAAAAGGAAAAGGGTAAGGGTTGGTGATAGATGGGGCTAGTGGAGATAGTTAAAAATTGTAGGTTAAAAAACAAATGGATCAATTTTTGTTTTCCCTTTTTACAACATGGTGCAAATTCACAAAATAACATAGATGTGCACCCTAAAACCTTCCATCCTTATGGGTGACCTAAAGGAAGTTGCCCCCAGTGGTGCGATTCCAAATCTTGAAGTTGATGCAATTGATGAAATATTATTTGACTAGGACCATAAGTTGATGAAAATTTGGTTTTACAAATTCTTGCAAATGCAAGTATATTTAGTTTAGTTAGTTTTGCAAATTCTTACAAATGCAAGTATATTTTATTTACTTAATATTAGTTAGGATTAAGTCATTGGATTAAATTATTTATGTTTCATTAAATCAAATTGTCAAATATGATAAAAGGAAGGTGCAATTTTTTCTCTCAATTTTTTTTGGCAATATTTGGGATTGGATAAGTTTGTAATTTGATTTGCATAGTCTTGTGATTGAAGTTTCTAGATTTATTTGCATCTATAGTTATTTCAAATATGACATCCACCAAGCTATGGGGGGGAGGGGCTAATGTTTTAGATGAAGCCCATGAAGAAGTCTTTCCAGCGTCCCTCGATGTAATATTTTGGGAGGCCCCACCCCCGCTTCAAATTGCAAAAAAAGGTGTTGAATGGGTCAAAAAAGGTTGGAAATGGTCTTGCAAAGTTGGAGAGCGCATGTGTTGTAAAGTGGATACTAACTGCACACCTAAAGAAGGTGCATGAGTTCATTGTTGAAAAAGGTAATCCCGTGCACCTTTCAATTGGCGAAAAGGGCCCCTAAAGTCAAAATCATTCAGCAATGAATGCCCACATCCTGAGTGATGCCTAATTGATTTTGTAGTGAAATAAGCAAAATGCAGCTCCTTGTGCATGTTCACATAATTAGTTACATTGGAATGGGATCACTTGGAGGAAGCAACATAAAGGCATGAGAAGGTCCTTATACTACTTTTGGTCAAGTTCACTTTAAAAACCATGTTGAAAATTGTGGGCATTTTTAATTGGGGCATGGGGTACATCCTTTGATGTGCATTTTCACGAATTGAGAAAAATGAAAAACTTGTGACACCATCCTTCAATGCAAGTTATATTATGTGAAGAGCACAAAGGTGGCATGGAATGCCATATTGTAAGAACGAGAATCTAGCAAGTCCACTTGATTTGAAGAAATGCAAGCACTCCTTGATTTCCATGCATTAGAGACCATTCACAAATCGTATGTATTTTCAAACCCTTCCAATATTTTAAGTTCAACTTTTCAATCAAAGTTTGAAATTATTTTTACAATTTGTGTTTATTTTGATTTAGGTTGTGTGAAATTATGAAGGGCTAATTTGTGGTTGATGCAATTTGTCTCATTATAAAACATCACCAAATGTACATTCACCATCATGCAACATAGGTGGAGGATGTGGCCAAAGCTTTTCAATAAACTCATAATTTTAATGATGATGTTCATTGAGTAAAATGAATAAGATTTTTTTTTTGTATTTTCTTGAATATTTTTGTATAAATATTACATTTAAAACATTTTGGATGCTCCATTAATTTTTATACATTTTTTAATGTAATGTTTCATAAGCCGTATTACAACATCATTTTGAATCACCTTGTTTTTTTATGTAATATTTTAATGCCTTAACTTTAAGATACGTGCTTAAAATAATGAACTCATAATACTTCCATGAACACACAAAATCCAATAATACCAAAGATGAAATACCCTTTCTTTTGATTTGTTTACCATTGGATAAATATAATGTATGTAATATTTGCATGTCATTGACAAAACGCACTCAATTTTTTATCTTCAATTGTAATACTCACATGGGGGCTCAAAGCACACACTAGATTTTTCCTTTTTTTTTGTAATACTTGCATGGGGGCTCAAAACACACACAAGATTTTCCTTCTTCTTTTGTAATATTTGCATAATGATCATAATGTTACATGCATTCAAACATTTTAATATGGTGGATGCAGGTATTGCATTTTTGAATAGGGATTTGTTAAAGGGGGCATCAACCAATACACAAATCTTTTGATAAGCCTTATGTGTGAATATTACATATCTTTAAAATATTCATGGGGTTTAGGTTTTAAGGATTTAAGGTTTAGGGTTTACAATTTGGGTTTTAAGAAAAAGGTTTATATTTAAAGTTAGGTTTTAGGCTTTGAGGTTAGGTTTGAACATTAGGTGTAAGTTGTAGGATTTAGAATTGACATTTAGGTTTTAAGGTTAAATTTAGGTTTTAGGTTTTAAAGTTAGGCTTTAGGCTTTAAGGTTAGGTTTAAAGGTTAAATTTTTTGTTTTCATATTAGGGTTAAATTTTAGAGTTAGGTTTAGGCTTTAAAGTTAGGATTTAGGTTTTAATGTTTAGTTGTAAATTTTAGGTTTTAGGGTTAGGTTTTTAGTTTTAGGTTTAATTTTAAGCTTTAAGGTTAGGGTTAAGGTTTTAATTTTATAGCTTTGGTTTTAAGGTTTAAGGTTTTTTGGTTGGGTTTAGGTTTAGGCTTTAAGGTTAGGTTTTAATGTTAGGCTTTATACTTTAGGGTTTAGGCTTTACAATTAGGCTTTAGGGTGAAATTTTAGGGGTTATAAATAATTAAAAACATGTAGTGATTAAGTTTTCAATTATTAGTAATTCTTAAAATTATATTTATGTGCATATGTTTTGATTTTTTTTGGTGCCATTGGTTTGTGGTTGCACTATAACATTAACATGTTTCCATATCCATTGTGTATGTTTTTTGCTTTAAATTTGGGCCAAATGTTTTGCAAGATTGCTAGACATTATGTGGTTGTTAGGCTTATTCATGATTGGGGTTCCCAAAAAATGAAAAAGAATTCCAAGACTTTTGTGGGGCTACATTTTGTAAATAACATTTACTTGAAACAAATTTAAGTGAAAAAATGAATAATTTAATTTAAGATAATTCACGTGGTGGTGGTGAGTTTTCACATTGGTACATAATTGTGTATGAATATTTTGGTTTATAGCCATAAACGCATAATTCTCGAAATGAGTTCCAATGGATAACCAAACATGTTCTTTGGCAAGATTATTTCCTACACATGTGACTTTCACTTGAAGCTATACATTTTGAACTCATTGAACATAATTGTTTTATCAAATGGTTTAAAAATTGAATCCTTTTCCTTGCAGCCTTTCCTTTAAAATTTCAAAATTTTGAAATTTTCATATAATTTGGTTTTTCATCAACTTCATCTAATGAACATGTACTTTCATTAAAAAAAGGTTTTTTTTTTTGGTACCAAAAGTTTGAAATCAATTGTATGACTTTATGCATTCCTTTTGATTCCTTTTTTAAAATGTGTATTTTAGACATTTGATATAATTACTTTACAGGACTCAAAATGACATTTACATAATATCCAAATTATTTTAAAATATTTTTATTAATGCCAACAATCCACTACAACTATAATAATGGAAAATAAACAAAAATCCAAAATTCTCATTTGTAATCCTTTAAATATAGGTCATTCCTTTTTGGTAACCCAATCGTGAATACACCTTGTTGTGTAAGGCAATAATTTATTGCAAGTAGTAGACCTAATTTATTAATTGTGCCCAATCTATGGATTGTTTAAACCCAAGGTTGTTATGTTGTAGTTGTTGCATTATTGGTTTGTAACATACATGTGTGATTTCCACATGTTATAGTTGTAGTTGCATCATTGGTCTACTACTTCCACATGTGCGATTTTATAATGTTGTTAGCTAAATGATGTAAGTAAATTTGGGTGAGTTACAATATGGGATTTGATGTAAGCCACATATTATCACTTGGGTGTAATGCAACACGTTTAAAATGGTACATGTGAACAACAATAACAAGCAATGATTACATAAGAAAAACGGATTCAGAACATTGAATACAAAATGCTTACCATAGAATGTGGATCATACAATTTACCATTTTCAATCTAGATAATCATATTCCCATACTAATCATACACTTAAGCCCCCAAGTTACATTTATTAGATTGGGAGATGCTTAAGTAGAAGCCTATAAACATTGTTTGTTATTACATTTTTGGTGACAATAATGTTTATCACATGTTCATGTAATTCCTTGTATAATGTAACATAAATAATGCACAAAATCAATATTTGATTCCATTGTAATAATTATAACATGTAGAGCTATGATTGCAAGCTAGGATAACCCAAAAAAATGTTGAAACCCATATATAAAGTGTTAAACAAAAACACCCAAAAATGCAAATAAGCTAATAATTGTATTCATATTCCAATAGACATGATTTGGTATAATTGTAAACCCCAATATATCACTGAAGAAACTTTAAATTTACCCCACCTTGAGGTACTAAATTTTAGATGTGCCTATGCCTTGTTGTTTTATGCTTCAAATGGTTGTGTATTTGGGTAGGGGATTCAAGCAATCTTCTTTGGCTTTTTAAACCATTATCACCTATTGCATATGGGAACAAAGTTGTGGTATCTAGGTGTGCCAATTTAAGAACACCCTGCACTAAAATGTTTTGTTGTTTGCCTCTTAGAACTTTCAATGTTAAGAGTAAATGCAACTGTAAAAGTGGAAATTCCATAATCGCAGCTTTAAGGTATGAGAAGACCTTGTCAATTATGTCTCCATATGTGTTGGATTCATGATGTTTTGTGAGCTTTAAGATTATTTTTTGTTTAGGTTGTTCATTTGTGGTATCATCATCTCCAAACCCACATTGAAGATTATTGTGTTTGGGAATTGCACCACCCTACACGACCCCGTGCGAAGTACCAATCTCTTTAACAATTGAACCACCACCAATGTTTGGAAGAAGCATCTTGAAAAATTTCATGACATGCTTGCAAATAATGGCTTGTGCTTCAAGGGGGTAATGGCAATATGGCCATACTAAAGTTAGAGCGTGTACAATCCACATTTTTTTTAGGTGGTTGGTGGATGCCACAAATGTAATGTCCTCCCCATTTGGATGTAATAGGACATTCATATCTAGAATATCACAAGTTCGTAAGAGGGTAATGGCAACAATTCCTTCTTTTTTTTGTTTCTCGCATACTCAAAAATTTGGCATTGCACCCCGTACCAATAGTGAAGTAGGACATGACCAACAACATTGTAGATGAACTAGTTCATCCTATGTCCCATAAGCCTTTTTCAAAATAATACAAAATTTTCTTCATGTTGTTGTGAAATGATTCCACAACCGCATTGGTGTTTGGCCCTACATGGGGAATGTTTTGATTTCTAATGCACCAAATCCTTGCTTTATGCAACCATTGTTTTTTTAGGTATTTACAAAAGTGGGTTGAATCAAAGTAATTGGTTGCCAATAGTTCAATTTGTTGTTTTACCCACAAGACAAGTTCTACATCAAGTATATATTTTTGAGAATACACAATGCTTCTAGGAGTAGATAAAACTTTTGATTACTCCTCTTGTTAGTAATCCTTTTGACTGCATTCTCAACCCATGCTTTGCAAACATGCCACATGCATAAGAACACTTTGGGTCTAGGCCAAATGTTGCTACAAAAGGAACTTGAGAATTAAGCTAAAATGTTTGGATTCACAAACAAAGATCCTCCAACATGGGATGGTATGAAAGTAAATATTTAAGATCTTTGATTTATATCACAAGGACAATTGTGGGTACACTACGCCAAAACATGGCATATATTACTTCATATATTACTTTGTTTATGGTAATATAGGTCATATATTACTACATGATTATGTAGCAAATCAAGATTCGTGGCTTATGCCATTAGTAATATTTATGGTCAAAGTAATTTATGTCATTAGTCATGTGACTTTTATTACTATAGTTAAGAAGTATAATTAAATAACATATATTTATTGACTTATGAAATGAAGTCATGCGTTTAAACATAATCATGCCATGTGGACTATATAGCTACCTATTTTATTAATCTAGCCTATAAACCTTGCATAGGCTAGCAACTTACAACTTGAACTACATAGGCTAGCTACATAGGTTAGATAGCCTAGGTAGCCTAAAAGCTTAAGTTAAAAGCTTAGGTAGGTGGGCATAGGTAGGTAGGCCTATTATAGGTAGGTGCGTAAGATCCTATTTAATTTTTTGGTTGCAAGCCATTTTTTATTGGTTCATCACAAGTGGTCCTTCCACTTTGAATATTAAATCTAGTGTATGTGTTATATGTACAACATTCTTCCACATAGTTATATAGTTTACAAAGTGAATTTTTTTGACAAAAGATATGGGATAAATTTAGTGAAAGGGAAACATTCCAACTTTATCCCACATCATCTTTTGTCCCATACAAATTAAAGTATCCAACTTTAACCATTGTTATCTTTTTCATACTTTGTCCAAATGAAAAAATTGAAACTTCATTCATAAATATTTTTCCAAGATGTACACATCTATAGTGTTTTTAAGAAAAAAATATAAAATAATTTGACTGAAAATTCATTTGAATTGTCACTATTTAATAAATTTCAACAATAATGATGTCTTGAAGATTTTTTTTCTTTAAAATGATTTGTAAATAAGCCTATTTAAAATCAACATTGAAAAGGTTTTGTGGGAAAATATTTTTAAAATATTAAATATCCCCACCTTTTAAAGATATATTGAATCAATCAATGTTGTATTAAAATTATTAAAATTAAAATTAAAATAAATAAATTTATTTTATTAAATATATAATAGTATGTAAAAGATTATATAAAATATTAACATATTATGTAAATTTCATAATTACTAATACACACACACACACACACACACACACACACACAACATATTTTAATATCATAAAGTTCTCATTAATTTTGTTATGAATAGTAATTTTTCGTCTTTTCAAGAAAAGGCATTTTCATTTTATTGAATCTGATTTAATATATATTATAATATTTTCCCCAATTTTTATGGTAATAATTTTGATAAATATTTAGCAAATAATTTAATAAATAAGTTTCACCCTAGCCCTAGAACTTGACCCTTGTTCCTTTCTTGCGTTTTCTTTTTCCATTTTTTTTTCACTTCTCAAAAATAATGAAAAGGAAGGTGGAATAATTTTCCATAAGAAAATAATTTGAAAAAAATTCATAAGTTTCCTAAAAATTATAGGGATCAATATCTATATTCTTGGCTATTCATTATATGACAACTTTCCATTTTGGGGCACATTGTGAATTTTTCTTTAGATATATTGGATATAATTAATAGGAATATATATCATTATTAATGTCAAAAAGTTCAAGGAAGGTATTCATCAAAATAACCTTTGAGTGAAAGTCCCTTGATGATTTTTTGGGATGAATTTTCACATTGTGGCTTCAAAGTATGCAAGTGATCGGAGAATCATGTATAAATGATATAATTACGCATTGTGCACCTAAGTGCAAACAGATAGTGCAAGCTATGTTGCGCCAACAAATAGAGCAAAAGTTTAAAACATTGTTAGTTATTCAGGAGCATTCTCGCATCAGTCTACAAGAGAAGATAGTAACTTGTTTTCGCGAAACAGTTTGTGGCAAATTTCGCTTTTCCAAATTGCAAGAACATCAATCAAAATTAGTTCAACAAAGCATGATATTATTGAAAGATGGGGTTATAAAATGAATAATTTTGCACAAAGATGGTTGTTTTTTACAAACCACAAAGATATAGGCACTCTATATTGTATTTTTGGTGCCATTGTTGGAGTAATGGGTACATGCTTTTCAATACTAATTCGTATGGAATTAGCACAACATGGCAATCAAATTCTTGGTGGAAATCATCAACTTTATAATGTGTTAATAATAGCTCATTTTTTTAAAAGATTTTTTTTATGGTTATGCTTGCGATGATAGTTAAAATTTGAATAATTTCAACATTTTTTGTTAAAAAATAAATAAGTTAGAAAAATATTGGAAAAATCACTAAAGTTTCAAAACCACAAGCTTGATAAAAAAAAGACCCTAAGAAAACCATAGTATAATAAAAAGTTTCAGATAAATTCAATGTTATAAAAATATATGTAATATTTATTCTAAAATATATTAGACATATCATTAGATCAAAGGTAGGTTGAAATTTGTGGATTTAATATTAGACCAAATTATATATATGAAATTTTAAATACATTACAAAACCCATAGGATCCAAGAAACATGATAATAACAATGCATTATTTTTTCAAAGGTGAGCCATGGTTTGAATTTGCAAATGTAAGTCCCTCACCATGGTGTCCAATTTTGAAATTTTGGTCAAATAAGTTCAATGGTACACCTAGTAATTTTTTTTAAATGATTATAGTTAAAGAGTTGTGTAGTCATGAAAATGATTACAATCATAAAAATGGCATAGTTGTAAAACATATATTATTCCATGACTAAATTGAAACTCTAATTGTATATGATCAAGTCATGGATGCCTTGTTTTGGTGTAGTGGTAAGATATTGTTGAACCCAAATGTTTTTACCTTCAAACATTGATTTTAGCTTACACATTGTCCATAATGATAACATTGGGCATCCAATTGATTAGTAATCGTCTTGATAATGCTTGGAGAATTGGGTGCACAAATCATTCTCCCAACTTTTTCCAATGGCAATGAAAGCACTTAGTATGCCATTTTGCCATTCATTAAACACCATCAAGGTATACAAAGTGTACTACAAAAAACATTGAACAAATATTATGCACACTGCATTCCTAATCAATGATTTTGTCACTACATTTCATTCAACAAAAGAAGAAAACATACTTTGTTTTGGTTTGTTCCAAAGGTTGCATAAAATGAAACTAAACTTTGGTTTCCAAATTTTTTTATAATTTCAAATTGCCATGGCATTTGAATTTTGAGCGTGAACAATGTATCATCTTGGTTTGATAGATTCAGGTCCAAAAGGACATGTTGGACATAATAAAAAATTGAATTAGGGCTTTTAAGAACTCACATTTTGACATTGATAGGATCCTTGAGGTGTTTTTTGTAATTCATCAAATTTTTTTTTTGTTGAGTCTTTCACCTCAGATGGGAACACAAAAGTGTCATGGGTCATAAGCTCGATGTTCAATGCCTTATCCCTAACATAGGCCTTATGATGAACCATTACTTGAATAGGAGAAAGGTATTGTCATATAAATCCCATCAAGTGTGCTTTAATACCATTTAATAATTAAAATCCCTTGTCATGGTGGTATCCAAGTAAACCTTTCTTGTGGCATATTTGGCCTTATTTGTTTTTTTGTTTTCCATGTAGGTATATGTCAGCCCTATCGACACAACCATGCGCGATGGTTTCAATTTTCAAGAATTTCATTTGGGATATTGGGGCATGATAAGGCTATTAGGGATCTTTAACAATTTCATGTTAGATTGAGGAATGATGGGTGTGCATGGTTGTGTGGGGTTTTTTTTTGGGAATTTCATTTTTTTTCATCAACAAAAGCTAATAATCATAGTTTTAAAACTTTAATTGCATGATTTGGGGTGAAAAGTTTATAGAGGTTGGGGTTAAAAGTAAACAACAAAATTTATAATGTTTAGAAAAATGTTGGTCTTGTTATAATATTTAGTGGATAGTTGTGTAAGCAAAGATGATTTGAAATTCTTGAAGTAATTAAAGGGTGTCAATGAAAGGTTCAATGGATATAGAGTAATTTTCAAACATTATAAGCGTGTAAGATTAATGTGAGACAACATAATAATTTAAATGAGTAGGGTGATAGGGTGGCAATTACAACATGGGTTTCATGATGAATGAGTTTTATTCAAGTTATGGAAAAGCTCAAGGAGGAACTACAAATACATGTTGAATCCTAGGTTATGCCATTGTGGTAGTTCATAATTACATGAAATTTAATATGTGTCGGATGGTGTGAATTAAATAATCCACCTTGTTGTTAGGAGGCAGTCAACGAATTGAACCGCCTAACCAATGATAATGTCCAACATCGGGATTTGAAGACCATGCAAAAATCTACGTGTGTTTAGTTTTGTAAAATACTTCACAGATAGTTTCAAGTTCATTACTAGAAGCAAAGTTGATTGCAACAAAATCACCAAGGTATGAAAGTTCAGAAAAATTTGATAATACCAAGCTTAAAGGGGTTTGATTTTGAGAGGAAGGGGCATCTCTCATGATTTGGGATCTTCATCATGAACTTGTTAGGTTAGTGTCAAATCTAGGGATGATTCCCAGGGTGGTTATTTGTTCATTTGTGCAACTTGAAGCTTGTAAGACATAGTCATGCACGATGTTATGAATTTAAGGAAGGGAAAAAATCTTCAATCAAAATTGACTTGGTGATGAATGTGTAGAAAATTTGGTACCTCGAGATGCATGATTGTAATTTATAGGTCAAGGAAAAGGAAGGCAAGAAATGAAGCAATGGTCTAAAACCATGATAAAGTAAAATTTTATGGGGTGAAAAGTGGAAGGAGGTGAAAAATATGTTTTTTTTTTTTCTTCCAAAGGCCATCAAATTTGGAACCTTTCAAGGGCCACCAAACATTGGAACCTTCCATTGGCCTCCAAATAAGATGTTTCCCCATTCACCACCAAACTTAGAACCTTGCATTGGCCATCAAACAAGATGTTTCCATATTGACCTCTAAGCATGGAACATTCCAAGGGTCACCAAGTTTGGAACCTGCAATTGGCCACCAAGTTGGGGTTTTCCTTCGCCTTTTTCCTTCTCTTTTTCTTTGAAAGCACGAATTTGAATCATTTGTATTTCTCTTTTCAGACGTGATTTCCGATTTGAATATTTGGAAAATTCATTCCTATAACTTTCCTTGGGAAGAAAAAATTAATGAATCTTAGTAGACGGTGGAAAGAGGGAAATTAAATTGGATCATAATAATACCTTTGAAAGAATGGAAATGAATAGGGGTAGATTTGGAGCTTGAAATCTTAGAGATTGTTCATAAAACCTTTTGGGTTTTATAACATAATTTTTTTTTGATTTAGGTGCAAAGTTTGAAATTTGGCAAATAGTTACGCCTTGTAGTTAACTTTCCAATGAATTAATGCAAGTTAAATTGGGTTAATGTATGTGATGACATCAATGTTTTGAGTGACTAGAGGTCTGCTATCAAATTGAGCATTATGTCAACTCCTTAAAAGTTGGTTTAGGTGGGTGATAGTTTAACATAAAATTCTAGGATTTAGGGAGTTTGAATTTTGAAAATATATCTATCAATTCCAAATCATAAGTGATGCATAAAAGGAAAACTATTTATTTTTCAACTATAAACGTAATTCAATATCTAGAAATATATTTTGCATTTCCCTTTCACCAATAACATACATTTCGAGTATAATCACCTCATAGTATATTAGCTGATAAAGACTTTAGTCTAAATATGGTTGTTCAATAATGAATGCTCATTGATAAACACACTTAATGGACGTGATACCTTACTTCTTTTCACAATTCGAGGTTTGGGTTGTGAATGTTGGTTGATTTTGGAAATTCGTTCAAATTTTTTTTTCCTTTTTTATGGGTAGTAATTCATTTTCGCTCTTCTAGCCACATTTTTGTTGTGTAGACAAAAGAATTTTTTACATGTCTTCAAGCAAAACATTAATTAGTTCTATCTTTCGGTCAAAAATCAACGAAAAATATTTGCAAAACAAATATAATGGCTTTGATTGACCTACAATTGGTAGGAATAAATAAAAAGTCATAATTGACTATATGTGAACATTCCACAAGTTGCATTGGCAAATCAAATTAATAATCAAACCCCATATGAAACAAAGGTTTAGGGTAGTAGAACATGAAATAGTACATCATAACCCATATGAAATTAAGGTTTAACATAGATAATACGGGAAATTCCTCAAGTTGGAAATAAGAAACAAAGACCACATGACATGAAACAATTAAAAAAAGTCACATCATGAAGAGTGTGAAGTATAATAGACATTGGAAATAGTTAGGGAGGAATTGGAATGTGGATGATAGAGTCTATTAATTAACAATTCAAAAAAAAAAGGTTGGAAGTTGTTAAATTTTACACAATGGTGCAATGTTGTTTTGCACCCAATTATGATTGAGGTCATTTCAACTTGGGACCTAGAAAACAAACTGTTTCAAATATGGAACATTTCAAAACCTAGTTGGTAATGAATGGCAACAAACAAATATAAACCCAAATGCGTTGTTTTGAAGAAGGAGAACTTTAAAGATAAGATAACACTTGTAAATAAATGATGCTGAATTTACTTTAGGGTGTGTCAATGTGTTTGAGGGATTACAAATTTTGTGTTCAGTGAGTCATGGATTATAATATCACAAATTGTTAAGCTTGAGTTCCATAGTTTTCCTTAATATTAATGATTTGAATCTTGATAAGCCTTTAAGTAATAATTATTAAGAGTTGAATTATCCTTTGGATATTTCAATGTAGAAAACTATTTTATTTAAATTGATGCAAGGTTTAGTTAATTTTAGGACCTAGTAAACCTTTTTAAGTGCATTATCCTTTTATGTTGTAGAGAAGGGAAAGGGGATGTAGAATTAGATGTGATTTATTGATATATTG
>Ga0116231_10011920_pt1 | contig 13084 bp, 14 predicted proteins | sample S1TSphgellanicum_2_FD_89695 | JGI IMG/M metagenome (GOLD analysis project Ga0116231, IMG submission 89695) | Host-associated microbial communities from peat moss isolated from Minnesota, USA - S1T2_Fd - Sphagnum magellanicum MG | ecosystem: Host-associated > Plants > Peat moss > Unclassified... | reverse complement strand
TGTCAAACTTGTTAACAATTCAAAATATCAATAACATTTTGTAATAAATCTTCAAACATTTTTTTTACAATCATGAAAAAATATAAAACAAAATAGAAAAACAATTTGTTGGGGAAATGCTAAATGGCATTGGGTGTAAGAAATATACAAAACACATCATCCTCAAATCCCTACAAAGCACAAAAATGGATGCATATCACTACACTTGGACTAAAGAAGTATATTTTTTTGGCTTAATGTTGATTGATCTTCTCCTAGATTATAGCATAAAACTTCCCTTGTCATTTGATTTTGATTTAAACATCGAACTACCCTTAGTATGCTGACTTAATTGGTGACTTGGATTATTTGTAGCAAATTTGGTTTGCAATGGGAGGAATGGGTAAATAATTAAACAAGGATGGGTCCTATTTGTTCCAATTTGATGTCATTGTATTGTTGGGGTTGTTTTCTTTTTACAAAAGTAGGCAGAAAAATCATGAGAAAAGTGGTGGGGAATTTCTATTGAAAAAAAACTTAAAGGGAAAATCTTGAATCACATTTTTGCATAAACCTAATTTTAAAACTTGCTCAAACAAACATCAAATTACCATGATATTGGGCAATTGGGTCCAAAATGAAAGTAAAACTTTGATCAAAATACTAGAAAATTGCAACATAAAATCTTGAATCCCATGCCTAGGTAGGCTATGAGCTTCATAGGTGTATAATGGAGGTCCTTGCAAATAATTTGAGTTTTGTTTGGTCTAAGAATGGCAATTCAATAATTATGTTAACTGGGCGTTGTGTTTGAACTTTGTTTGCTACATGAATAACAATTTAAACTTGATTAGGCTAATTGAATGTTGTGTTTGAGCTTTGTTTGCTATAGGAATGACAATTTAATCTCAATTAAGTTAAGTGGGTGCTATTGCAGATCCAAAATCTCTCCAAAGAGTGAGCTTGACTTTCAACAGATGAAGAAACTCCATGATATTGAAGAATGTATAATGTTAATAAAGAATAATGGAAAAATTATTCTGAAAGGTTAGGTGCTACTATATTGCACAACTGTCCTAAGGTAATCAAGACTTCAATGCTTTATGGACTCCGAAGCAAAACTCTTACCAAATAGAAAGCTGACCTCTTTTAGAACCTGCATGGTGGAAATGCATAATGCAAATTGCAAAATGGAGTTACATAGTGGAAATTGTAGAGTGGAAATGCACAATGCATAGTGGAATGCACAAGCAATTCAAGTTATAATTGAACATCTGCATTGTTTGACATGTTTTATTACAATGTAAAATGGTAGTTGGATGGCAAAGATCTTGGGTAGTTTCCAAGGAGATGAAGGTTCAAACCTTGATACCAACAATTGTATTTTGGTCGTATTGACTATATATGTGTCATATGTTAACTTTTGCATGTTGTATGTTGACTATACATTGATTATACATTGACCATACAATGATTATATATAGGTTGTATGTTTAGAAAATATGAATAATAATAATTTTAAAAAAAATGTTTATATATTAGTGTCCAAGACCACTACATGTTGTGTGGATGACGAATGGAAATGCATAGTGGAATGTTTAGTGAAAATACATGAACAACCAGTGAACAAATTGTTGGGTGGAATTGTTAATGGAACTATTGCCATGCAACTCATTTCTTAGCAATGTCTATTGGGAAAAAGTCCTAAACCACTCGAATGGATTTCGATATTTCCACTCAACAATGGGTGGAATGCATATTGGAATATGATGCAATTTGTGGTAACTTGGAAGTATGTGAAGGCAAGGTTATCATATCTAATCCAATTTGGTGTGCATTTTTTATTTTTTTTAGAGTAACATGTGATGATCCATGTCCATCTAGGATTAGTAAACAACAATTGGATTGAGAAATGCCATTTCTTATTAACCTTATAAAAAAAATTAAAAAATCCTTGAATAAAAAATGTCATCCATGTTTTTTTTGCATTGCATGGTCTTTGTTTACATTTTCTAATGTAATCATCTTTGATTTTTTTCCCTTGAAAATGTAGAATCCAAGTAGAATGCTTCTTATTGCATTGATAACACAATTAATTATCAACCATTCTCTTGATTTTGGGATTGTGTTGTAAACTTGTTGTGAATTTCTCTTTGCCAACAACCTTGCTTTTGATTGTCTACCAACCTAAATCCCTACTTTGTATGAGTTCCCTATGTGTTTTCGTAGTGTAATTGTACTAGTTCTAAAGTGTTCGTAGGTTCTAATAGAAAGAAATGCATGCATCTTTGGTTAGTCCTTGTGCCCTAAAAAACTCAAGTTTGTTAATCATATTAAGATTTTTGAATGTTTATGTTTGAACTAGTACCACCCTTGGATGGTGTAGGTCGAATTTGTGTCAATTCAACAACCTTGAATTTGGTATTGTAATGTAATTGATAGTCCATAGTCTTGCAAGCCCAAAATCTAAGATACAACTTTTACCTCCTCGCCTTTTAATTAGACACCTAGTGAACCAACCTTCTTAGATCTTGTTTTGCCATTCAAGTGGTTTGATAGTGATGTTAGGGGTATGTTCCAATGGTAGTTTGCCTTCTTCAATGATGTAACTCCTTTTTCCACAACATCCATGGTCTCCTTTAAAGATTCAATTATCCAATCACCTTTTGTAATAAGTTCATGTGCCTTTGATTATTCTTGTTGATTTATGGTGTTGTTAAGTTCCAAGTTGAAAAGGAATATTCTTCTTCTCCACAAACTCTTCTTTTCCACAATTTGTTAATATAGCATGCTACTTTTCCTTCTGCATGGCACATGCATAAGCATAGTTGATTTGACCTTCCTAGCCCTAATTTCCACCAAATTGGGGACTTTCATTCAAGGCCAACAAGTGATATTCCTTTCTTCTCCCTAAATTAAAAATAAGACCACAATATTTAGTTAGTGTAAGATAAGTATCAAGAGCATAAATTTTTTTTCCCTGTAAATCTAAAATTAAATCATAATTTACTTAAAAATCTTCCCAAACTAACTTCTCATTTATGGTTGATTTGCAAATTGTTGGTGTGAATATCAAGTTGTGGTGTTGTTGAACACATTGGTAGTTTGAGAACCACTTTCCTTTCAACCCTTAAAGCCTTCACATGTTTAATAACCCATTAATAGCACAAATATTTCTTAAACTTTTCATTACAAACCTTGCTTATACATGAAAAAATGTATTCATTGGATGTAGGATTACTTGCACATCAACAAGTTTTTCATTGACTTTCACCTCTTAAACTACACTTAAGCTACATTCAACCTCTTCCATTATTTTCACCTTTTGAGTCGTATTGCGTTTAAACTTTTCCTTTACCTTCACCTTTAGTTGTTCACCAATACTTTTGCTATACTCAAAATGCAATAAAATTATAATTCAAAGGTGCATTCCATAAAATATTGATCTTAAACCTCTGGCTCTAAGGATTGAAAATTCAAAAAAAATCTACAATTCATGTTCAACATACTTTGAAAATTTGGACATGCTTCCTCTTTAGTAAAGATAATAAATAATGCTAGTATATTGAAACACTTTTCCACTAAATTTTTGTTACTAAATTTTCGGTGGGAGATGTGGGTAACATAATGTTAATAGAAGTCTTTGTTGTTTTTAGTTTGCTTCGGCACCAAACATTTTTCATCCCATAATGAATTATAATGATTTGTAAACTTGCCCTAAATTAGTCTTTTAACCAAACATTTAATAATACCCACTCCATATCAATCTAGAGATTTCTCACACCTTCCCCCTTTATTAAAGGCACCCACATTTGTATAATGAACACCTTAAATCCTAAACCAACCTTAAAAACACCTATCTCCAAACACTTTTCCTACCATTTTTGTGAATTTTATTCATGTGAACACCTATGAATATGGTTACAACTTCCAAACCTCATCACCAAGAACCCTAGTCTCCAAATAGGTCATCATTTGTTGAAAATGGGATGGGGTCATGCAGATGATCAAACATATATTTTATATCCTTGGTAAGGTGATTGATAAAAGCCAATCACATTCTTCTTCCACCATGCGTTTGATATTAGGCTAAGGTGTGAGCAATTGTAAATGGGTATATTTTTGGTCATAGGCCCACTCTTGTTCCATTATGGCGTTTGGTGATAGGTGTTTTTAATCTAATTCACATCACAAAATTGGAAAATAAATATAAATAAATATAAATAAAATAAAAATTGAACAAAGTACATAAATCATGTCAAATGTCATCTTAAATTTAAAAATAAAATAAAATAAAATATTGATTACACATTACACCATGAAATTCATGAAATCATATCAATTTGAAAAGAATTTTCTGAAATTTTGGCATTTTCAATGTAATAAGATAATTTTTTGGAACTTTCGAACCTTGTGGGTAGCTCATGCCCCATGCAAAGAGGCTCAAGAGGTGTTGAAGGTAATTGAGAAAATAATTTAGGAGTTTCATTCCCCCACATGTTCCCAATAGTGTTCATATTGGTGTTCCCATTGTGTTTCCAATTTACGTTGGCATGTTTGTTGTTAATTTTATTATTTTATCTCATATACTTTGAGACATGTTCCTTATGTTGTTCCCAAAGTTCCCATGTCCTCAACTAAACCCTAAACCCTAAACCATCTACTAGTGTAGGTTGTGTTGTTGGCCCAAGTGTGAATTGGTTATCCAACTTATTTTTCCTTCCAAAATCATTTTTTGGTAGTTTAGTTGAATTTTCAATGACAAAATAAATATTCAAAATTCAATATACTCCCACCACACCTTAGGTCTAAATTTTTTTTTCCAAATTGCCTTCATTAAATCTTACGAATTGAAGGGTTTCAAACAATACCAAGAGCCTACACAATTTCCCCTATAATTTTTAGTTTTAATTTAAATGAATTTTCATTGACAAAATTGTTCAATATTCAATAACTTCTCCACCATAGGTCGGAACATTATGAATTTAACTATGAATTGTTTAACCCCTCATACTCTCAAAATAATTTTTTTGTGGCAAATTTTCCTCATTTTGTGGAAAATATTTTGAAAATAGAGCATTTGTTCCAAATTCCTTTTTAAAAAAATAAAGAATTTTCCAAAAAAGGAATTAAAAATAAATAAAATCACTACAAAATCACCTCAATTTGCCTACAATGTGAAAGTGTGCTTAAGAGCTTTTACATTCATATTTTAAATCTCTCCAAATTTGGCTAAATATACTTATGGAAGATCAACACTTGAGCAACATCACAACATTGAAAAGAAAACACTGTTAATAATAATAATAATAATATATATTTTTTAATGTCTCATAATCAAATTCTAAAACCATATTTACATTTATGATAATTATAAATTCTACTCAAAGAAAAAGAAAACCCTAAACCCTAAAGCCCTACGAAGTTAATTTAGAAAGTTTCAATGAAAATCTGCATGTAAACTTCTGATGCAAATTTGTCACTGGCATAAGAATCACAGTTTCTATGTATCTAATGTTCCTGTTTCTCACTCTTATATCTCTACAAAGGCGACACTAGTTTGTTGGCATAATGTAATACCGCCTTGCCTCAAAACCCATATTTATGTGATTGTAACAACACCCAACAAGGGTGAAGATGCTTGGATTACATTACAAAGCTGATCTTGCCTTGGGAGAAGAGTTACGGACTACTATTGAGGTCTATGTACCTGGAATGAATGTATGTTTGTCCCTTCAGTCCCGATTGACAGCGTGTGTCTTCCAATCTCCAGAATGTGACTGCCATCTTCTGTTACGGTCCCAAGATCTTTGCAGGGATTCAAGTTGAATATGAGTTCAGATTCCTGGCCGGATTCCAGCTGGACTAATTGGAAGCGCACTAATTTCTTCAGTGGAGCCCCATCGGCTCCTGCACTTGGTGATGCAGCAAACAGAAGTACTGAGTGTCTGCCTTTCATCTCACCTGTATTCGTGACTTTGATTCTGATGTCAATGTTACTGGAGTCTTTACAGATACCTGGAACAAGGACAGGCAAAAAATTACACACCCAAATTATGATGCTGACCAAATAAAATTGTGCAATTAACATGAATGAATACACCTGCTTTTTTGGTCAATTTCACAGGTTTCAGATACACAAAACCTTCAAACCAAAAAAAGAAAAAAACTATATGGTAATATGCTTTTCCATAACCAATCAAACTCCAATACACAGAAATTAGAGATTGTGCAACCAATATCATGAACAACATCATGGACACTGACACAAGAGGGATCGCTCATGAGTCAATTTACTGAAATTGAAGTGAAGTACAGAATCGACCAGGGTGAGCTCTTATTGTCAATGGTGCAGACAAAATGGAGCATCTGAAGCTGGAGTAGCTGAGGCCATGTCCAAATTTGTACACTGTTGAGTCAGTATAAAATCGGTAGGTGCGGCCAGGGTAATCCAAAGTTGGATTTGGGCGCATGTGCATATCTGTCATGGAGATCCTTGTGTATTCCTCAGGGTACCATGAAAGAGGCAACCTTCCCCCTGCACCCATGAGTCAACAAGGCACTTTGTTTGGCAAGTCAATGGAAAAAGACTTGTTATGAACATAGCGAGCAGGTTTGATTCATCTCTTGAAGCTCTCTCTCTTTCTGTCACACTCTGATGGCATGCAAGTTTGTTTGTTTCACTTGGAGATTCAGTGATGGAGGTGTGCAACTGATAGAGGAGGATATTTACCAGGATTGTGGTCACCAAAAATGACTTCAGACATTGCTTGTCCACCGGCTTCACCTGGATATCCCACCCACAATATACTCTGAATTCGCTCATCTTCCTTTGCAAAGCGCATGTCCAGGGGGCCACCTGACATAACCACCACCACAATTGCGACTTGTCTCGTCACATTCCCAGCTATTGCCAAGATCAGCTCCTCTTGCCGACCCGGGAGACGAAGGCTTACCCTGTCCCGTTTCTCTGCCTCCTGGGCCTGGTTGAGCCCCACTACAATGACCACTGCATCAGCTTTAGCGGCTGTAGATGTTGCAATACTGATGAGATCCCCTTTTACACATGCTGTTGATCTGCACCCACGTGCATAGAGCACCCTCCTGTTGTCTCGGGTACCAAACTCAGCCAGTCCCTGTAGTGGGGTGATGTACTTACAGGGATAACCTGCACATCAGGAGTTTAGTAAGTTCACATTTAGACTAAAACATTCAGAAATAGCAGGTCTTGACGCTCCAGGGTAGAAGTTCACAAGTTCAGCCTCATTCATAGTACAAAAGTACACCACCTTTATAGTTGCCAAGCATATCTGTAGTGGAATTTGCATGGGGGCCAATGACAGCCAAGGTGAGATTGCCCTGACGAGAGAAGGGAAGAGTTGCATCTTCATTCTTCAGGAGCACAGTACCCTGTCTTGCAGCCTCCAATGCAAGCTCCTGATGGGCATTGGAGCACACTTGATTCACTCCAATTGCTCCGTACGGGAGCTGTTTGGGATCACCATCAAACAAACCCAGACGCATGCGCACTGAAAGCTGATAGAAGAGAGCTTTGTCAATTACTGATTCATTGAGTATTCCCTGTTGCAGGGCAGATAAAGCGCTGTTCAGAGAAACATGTCCACACTCCACATCTACACCTACAAACCCAGCAATGTCACAATAATTCTGTTAGCTTGAGTACTTGCTGCTCCAGCTGATTTCATGTCCCACCAAGAATGCCCAGACCATACAGATCTCTGGTAAGAGTTCTCATGTACTCCCCACATTCACAAACTGCAACCCTAATCACCTTTGTAAAACTGGGTTGGCACCCTCGCTATGAATCAAAGATCCTCTCCAAAAGAATAAAAGCAACCCATCTTCTTGTCAACCAACATGCAGATCCAGTACACTACAAGCTGTGGTCTGGTGCCTTGTGAGATTAATCCACATCCTGTTATATGACATTGTCATGCAACCAGCTGACCAACCCCCACCATGGGAAGAATTTCTGAAAAACAGAAAGTTGGAATATACACACCTGCATTAAAAGCATAAGCTACTGCATCCTCAGGAGTAGCAGCGTAAGGAGTGAGCCTTTGCATGTCAAGGATTGCCCCACAATCTGACACAATATACCTACAGGTGCACAACAACAACAAAATTATGAGACACACATGTATGCACAGATTCTTGCAACAACAATTGCACTACATTCTTCAGAGTGATGATCCATCTGTTTTGTTGGAGGCAGGTGTATAAGGGTTTTGGAACTGCAGAGAGCATCATCATCATACCCATCAAAGCCCCATGTGTTGCGAACAGTTTGAGTGAGAAAGGGGTAGCTTGCGCAGGCAGGGACACCATTGATCCTGTTGTACGAACACATGAGGCCGCTTGCTCTCCCCTCCTCCACACAGCTCTTGAATGGTGGGGTGAAACTGTCCTCCAGATCTTGGACTGTCACCTGTTAGGTAGGTACCCCACAACAGATCATGCAAATTCCACATCAAGTTCAACCCTAACCTGGAAGAAACAGTTGATTATGCTGTTCTTGGAATTTGAAGCTTGTGAGGAAGAGTAAAATTGGGTACCTGAGCATCGAAATGGTATCTGTCCATGCCCTTCCAGTTGTCTAGATCATAAGCAACAAAATGTTTGCAGCAAGCGGAAACCTTAAGCCTGGTTGCTGATGGTCCTGGTGCTGCCGGTGCTCCTGCAGGCAGGGAATTGGAATTGAGTGGCAGTGGAGGAGGAGTCCAATCCTGCATTCCTCTGACGAAGAAAGTTGCATACATGCTTGCGACAATTGGGTCTTCTCCTGAAGTCTCTTGAGCTCTTCCCCATCGTGGGTCACGGACAATGTTGATGTTTGGAGCCCAGAAGGTCAGGTTTGCTCTTCTGTGGTTGAAGAATGCTCTTGCCTCTGTTGAAACAACCTGCACAAGAACAAACAAAAAGTCCAAAACTATAGCAGGGCAACCAGAAGAAGAAGAATCTCAGTGATGATAGATAGATCTAATTTTCCTCCTGACGATTCTTCGGCAGCAGCTTCTTGCCTGGCCGATGAGTTGCCAGAGACAGGAGTTGAAGGAAGCGGAGGTGAGAAGAGGAACAGGAAAACTGGTGGCTGCATGCAAGGAGAACTCGGAGCCGGTGAAGTCGACGCCTCGAGATCTGGCGACGCCATGGAGAGCTTCATTCCACCATTGGTAACTGGGCAAGCCCAAACTGGGAACACTGGCTGCGGAATTCACAAGCTGTGTGATTTTCTCATCAAGCGTCAACCTGGATACCAAATCTTTCACTCGCACATCATCAGAAAGGTTTCTATCACAGAAAGCAAACGTTCTCAGTCGCGGATTCCTCCCAAAATCACATGCAAACTGCGGTACTTTCTCCTCGTCCTCGTCCTCCTTATCAACTGCTGCGGCAAAAAAAAAACTTGTTGATCTAGTACTAGAACTCGGATCTGGAGCACCACCAGCTAGCAGCTGCTGCTGCTGCAATACCCATAGCAACAACACCCATAGAGACAAAATCCCAATACGAAAATGCCGCTGAGCTAGTGCAGAAATCATCAAATCCGGCATCAAATCCATAACAACAACAACGACGACGACGACGACGAAATCCAAATCCAAATCCAAATCCAAATCCAAATCCTCAAAAACAAATCCTCAATACCCAATGCTGCACTGCACCCATGTCAAAATTTTGTGATCTGAATTTTACGGTTTCTTGCTTCTGGATTCAATCAAGCATATGTCAAGAAGCTCTTCCGAGTGAGCACTGCCGAGAGCTGTTAAACAAAGTTTGTCTAATACAAGTAGGAAATCAATGGAGTCTGAGGTCTACAATATTGGGCTGCTGCTGCTGCTGCTGCTGCTTTTGCTGCTACTGCAATCTTGTGACATCTCAACAACTGCACAGGTAGGTCTGGTAACGACAAGACAGTCTCTCCAACAGTCATGCTCATGCTTCCAACACAATCTCTTCACACACACACACTCTCTCTCTCTCTCTCTCTCTCTCTCTCTCGTGTTTCTTGAGACTTGAACGTTTCTTTCTTTCTTTCTTTCTTTTCTCTCTCTCTTCTCTCTTCTCTCTTTCCTTCCTTCAGGGTTGATGGTAGTTTGGCTTGTGTTGAAACTTGAGATTAGTTATAGAGTTACAATCTCTTGAAGGGTTTTGGTTTCTTAGAGAGGATTTTTTGAAGACTATATTTTTGCATGGTGAAATATTTGAGTTTCCACAAGTCTTCTTTTGCCTCAAGATACTTTTTTAATGTAAATGGCAAGGCCATAGTGTCACACCACACCCCATGTTCTTTCTTTTAATCACAAGGATTATTCTTATGTATTCTAAAACATCAATGAATGTAAGTGCCTCAATTTGATATAAATATTGTGTAAATATTGTGCAACCCATTATTATTGTAATCTCCATATCGTGGACAACAATATTAGAATCATCAACAATCACTTGAAATGAGCTTTGGTCCATCACACTAGTTGCAATGAACTTAAATAAACAAAACAGCCCTTGTCAATGTAGAAACCATCAACTTACCTAGTAATCATCACCTAGGTACTTACAAACAAGACCTAATTCTTACATAATAGAGTTGTGCATAAAGTCACCCTGCTTTCACCCCCTATCCCCTCTTTCAGTGGTATCTGCAAAGTAAGGAAATTTTATTAAATCTCAGTATGAAATGCTGAAACTCAGCATTTAATGCACAAGGCTCGAGAGTAGTTATAGTAATTGTACAGGTAGGAGCAGTGAAATATATATATATATATATAGCATGTTATTTTATAACCTTTATAACCAGTGGTTCTTTAAAAATTCAAACAACTGTACAACACTAGTGTGAACTCTCTGCATATTGTAATGCAACCTCCAGAATGTCTTTACAATTCTAACAATTTTTTGATTTTCTATTTGAATTTGGAGTTTTGACAACAACTTTTGAAACTAGAAAAGTCCAAGACAGCACACACAGAGAATGTGTTGGAAAACATGATCGACACTCTTTCTTTGGAGTCCCACCATATCTTCATTTTCCATTTGAATTTTGGAGTTTTGCACCATGCTTTTTGTAATCAGAAAAGTTTGAGATAGAAGATGGAGACAGACAATAATGTGTAAGAAAGCATGATCAACAACATCCTTTCTTCCAACCCCAATCTATGGATTCCCACAATATCTTCGTTTTCCATTTGAAATTTGGAGGTTTTGAGGAAACACATTTTGAAACAAGAATAGGACAAAATAGAAGAGAAAGAGAAACAATGTGTTGGAAAGCATGATCAACATTCTTCCAACCCGATTCTTTTGATTCCCACAATATCTTCATTCTCCATTTGAAATTTGGCGGTTTCGAAAAACACATGTTGAACCAAGAAAAGTGCAAGACAACACACAAACACACGAAGAGAGAGAGGGAGAGAGAGAAACAATGTGTTGGAATGCATGATGAACATTCTTCCAACCCCATTCTTTTTAATTCCCATAGTATCTTCATTTTGCATTTGGAAATTTGGAGGTTTCAAAACACACATGTCTTCAAGTAACTTACTTTGTTGTTGTCGTCAAATGAGAGGATGAAGTATGTATCGCAAAGTTATACAATTAAGAAGAGTTTACAAAGACCTTTTTTGGATTTGAAAGAAGGTTCACATAAAACTTCACCATGTCAAGCACAACCCCAAGTTCATAGATTGCGGCTTCCTTTGATTTCTTTGAAGCAACATAGTTTTCATGATCCAATTCCTATCAACCCATGAGTTTGCAAGCACATCGATATGTATGGCACAAAACCTAGATTTCCTCCCCCTTGGATATCACTAAGGTTTTTAGTGATGAAATGGATATGAATGGTCCTTGTACAAATTTGTATACATTGCCTTGTTACAAGAAATTGAAAAAACTAGGGAGTTGAATTGCTTGAGCATGTTATGAATGACTCAATATTCTTGGCATCTAAGTAACTAGCTACTTTCAAGAGCTATGGAGGAAGGAAACTTTGACAATTGCACCATTTTTTTGCAAGAACTAGTTATGGTAGCTCATGCAAGGTGTAAGATTAGGGTTTAAGTCATTTATACAAACTAGTTTTTATTTATAAAAAATTAATTAAAATAAATTATTATTATTATTTTTTAGGTTCCATAGTTGCCATGGGAAGTTGGTGTTTTTCTGCAAAATTCTGGAAATTCCTCCTCAGCCATTTCTTTCTTGTAGACCTGAAATCTTTAGTGTTAATAGCCGTCAGATCTATCAATGTAGCATCTCAGCCATCCATCCACCCGCTAAGAAATCAGTAAATTAAACCATATGGTTTTACCCTAACTCCTAAATCCCCATTATCAAAAGCCTCTTTTGACCGTTGGATACTCAAATTTTGCCAAGATCCCGTCCATTGACATCACAATACGAATACCCCAGTGCCCTTAAAATGTCAGCTGCCTAATGAGGTCAACCAAAATTAACTAGGGTCTGAATTTAACTTACTGTATTTAACCTCATTGAGAATTGCCTTGCTTTTTCCACGTCACACGGAAAATAAACTCAGAAAGGCTGATGTGTCACTACGTGTCAAAAGCGGAAGCCCAAGGGTGATTGTTCGGATTACACTTGTCATCATCTCATTTGAGCCACACTGGGCCAAAAGCCAATCTGCCCTTTTTTTTTCTTTAGAACTAGGATCAAACTAAGGTTATGGTGTAACTATGGTAAAAGGACACATTCAGTAATATTCTCGGGTTCCTTAAGGTGGCAATGGGGTCAAGTTCTGGCCTGTTCCGGAGCGTAAAAAAACACCTTTTTAATGTAGTTGTAAGTAGCCTTACCTAGTATATAATAGGTCGGTTGGTGGGCTTTCCGATATCCGTAATACCCATGGAGGTGGGGCTTTTATGCTTTTCAAAAATGCCTTTCAATGTTTTATACTTTGTTTTCCTTATGATACTTGGCACGAAAGAATTTGGTGGGTACCTGTCGGATATCACCACACCCCCCCCCCCCCCCCCCCACCCCCAAAAAAAAAAACAACAAACAAAACAAACACCCCAACCATAACACAACAACCCAAAAAAAACCCCCAAAAAACACGCCA
>Ga0116231_10011918_pt1 | contig 13088 bp, 9 predicted proteins | sample S1TSphgellanicum_2_FD_89695 | JGI IMG/M metagenome (GOLD analysis project Ga0116231, IMG submission 89695) | Host-associated microbial communities from peat moss isolated from Minnesota, USA - S1T2_Fd - Sphagnum magellanicum MG | ecosystem: Host-associated > Plants > Peat moss > Unclassified... | reverse complement strand
GTGATCGACCGGGACGAGCATCCGCGGCCGGAAACCACGCTGGCCAGTTTGGCGGCGCTGAAGCCGATCATGCTGCGGGAAGATAAGGAAGCGACGGTCACGGCCGGCAATGCGAGCGGGCAGAATGACGGCGGCTCGGCTTGCCTGGTGACCACCGCGGAGCTGGCGGCGGCGCATGGGCTGAAGCCGCTGGCGCGGCTGAAGTCCTGGGCCGTAGCGGGCGTGCCGCCGAAGACGATGGGCTTTGGGCCGGTGCCGGCGACCAAGAAGGCGCTGGAGCGCGCCGGGTTGACGCTGGCGGAGCTGGATTTGCTGGAGGTGAACGAGGCGTTCGCGGCGCAGGTGCTGGCTTGCACGCGCGCGTGGGAATTCGGGCCGCGTGATTTCGCGCGGCTGAACGTGCATGGCTCCGGCATTTCGCTGGGGCATCCGGTGGGCGCCACCGGCGGGCGGATTTTGGCGACGCTGTTGCGGGAGATGGAACGGCGCGGCGCGCGGTATGGGCTGGAGACGATGTGTATCGGGGGCGGGCAGGGGTTGGCGGCGATTTTTGAGAGGGTTTGAGAGGGAAGGAAGACGTTACTTTTTTGAAAAAAAGTAACCAAAAAACTTTTATTCCCCCCGGCTTTTGAGCGGCCATACTGTGGCCGCTCAAAGGCCGGGGGAATCAAAAGTTTTTTGCTTCTTTTTTTCAAAAAAGAAGTTCTTGCTTGCCTTCCCTTACCTCTCCGCCCCCGCGACAATCCGCTTGTCGTGTAAAATACCAAGTTGCGCACTGGAAAGTTTAAGAACGTCCAGCAGCACTTCGTCGGTGTGTTGTCCCAGGATCGGACCGATGCCAGGCGCGACCGGGTCGCAGGAAGTGAAGTCGATGGGGCTGCCGGGGGTGAGGGTGGCGCCGATTTTGGGGTGGTGGACTTGGGCGAAGAGGGGGTTGGCAAGGGAGCATCTTGGGTCTTCGTTGACCAGTTGCGCGAAGGATTGATAGAGGCCCCAGCAGGCTTTTTCGGAATCCAGGGCGGCCGCGGCCTGGGCGGCGGTGCGGGCCGCGAACCAGGGTTTTAGGAGCGCGGCGATTGGCTCGCGGGCGGTAAAGCGGTCGCCTTCGCGGGTGAAATCCAGGCTGGTAGATTGTTCCAGTTGCGAGATGGACTCGGCGATGCCGGTGGCTTTGACGAGGGTTTTCCATTGGCCCAGGCTGACGGCGGCGACCATGATGCGGCGGTTGTCGGCAGTTTCAAAATCGTGGCCGAAGGCGCCAAAAATGTGGTTGCCGTGGCGGGCGCGGTCCTCGCCGTTGATCTGCACTTCGGCGATCAGGCCGAGATCGCCGACGACGGCGAGGGCAATGTCCGATAGCGCGATTTTGAGCAGTTGGCCGGCGCCGTGTTTGCGGCGGTGGCGCTCCGCGGCGAGCAGGCCGGTGGCGGCGGTCATGCCGCAGAGCAGGTCCCAGGCAGGCAGGACGTGGTTGGTGGGGGCGGTCTCGCCGGGCGTGCCGGTGACGAGGGGGAAGCCGACGGCGCAGTTGACGGTGTAGTCCAGCGCGGTTGAGCCGTCGCGGTTGCCGAGGATGTTTGCCATGAGTAGATCGCTGCGGAGGTCCTTGAGTTTTTCGAAGTCGAGCCAGCCGGTGGCGGGGAAGTTGGTGATGAAAATGCCGGCATCCTCGCCGCGGGCGGTGATGAGGGCTTGCGCGAGTTCGCGGCCCTCGGGCGCGCGCAGATCGACGGCGACGGATTTTTTGCCCTTGTTGAGGCCGGCCCAGTACAGGCTGGTGCCTCCGGCGGTGACGGGCCAGCGGTGGTAGTCGAGGCCGCCTTCGAGCGGGTCGATGCGGATGACCTCCGCGCCGAGGGCGGCGAGGGACATGGTAGCGAACGGGCCGGCGATGAAGGCGGCGCATTCGGTGATTCGGAGTCCGGAGAGAATTGTCACGCGTGGGGCCTGCTGGGTGATGAGCGGGCGTTCATAGCAGGGAAAGGTTTTGGGCTCGCATGTGTTTTCATTGGCCGGGGATGAGAAAGCTTGCGGCTTGGGCAGGCTGGGGTTGGCCTATGACGGCATGCGGAAGAGGATGCAAAAACCATGAATCAGCCAGCCGATATCGATCCTGAAATTCTTGTGGCGCGCGGGCTGCAGGCAAAAGTTTTGCCGCCGTTCGATATTACCAAGCTTGCACCGGGGGAAGGGCGGCGGATGCTTAATCAGGTGGCGGCCGTTTTGAATGATGGGCTGCCGGAAATCGCGAAGGTGCACACGTTCTTTATCGAGGGGCCTGGCGGTCCGTTGCGGGCGCGGTTGTATCAGCCGGCGGGGTCGGAGGGGCGGGGGGCGATTTACTACGTGCATGGCGGCGGGTGGTTTGCCTGCGATGTGGATACGCATGACCGGATGCTGCGGGTGCTGGCGGCGGAAAGCGGTCTTGCGGTGTTTGCGATCGATTACCGGCTGTCGCCCGAGCATGTGTTTCCCGCGGCGCTGGAGGATTCTTTGGCGGGGTGGCGGTGGCTGCTGGAACGCGGGGCGGAATTTGGGATTGGCGGGAGCCTCGTGGTCTCGGGCGATAGCGCCGGGGCGAATTTGGCGCTTGGGGTGGTGCTGACGGAGCGGGATGCCGGGCGGAAGCTGCCGGTAGGGCTGGCGCTGTTCTATGGTTGTTATGCGCCGAATCTGAGCACGCCGAGCCGGGTGCGGTATGGCGATGGGGCTTACGGGCTGACCGCGGCGCGGATGGATTGGTACTGGGCGGGGTATCTGGGGCCGCACGCCGGGGCGCCGCCGGTGCTGGCGGCGCCGTTGGGGGCGGATTTGTCAGGGCTGCCGGTTTGTTATCTGGGGACCGGGGAATGCGATGTGCTGGCGGATGATAGCCGGTTGATGGAAGAGGCGATGCGCAAGGCGGGGGTGGATGTGACGCTGGAGGTCTGGCCGGGGCTGACGCATGGGGTGCTGCAGATGACGCGGGATGTGCGGGCGGCGCGGGAGGTTGTAGCGGGGGTGGCGAAGCGGGTGGCGGGGTGGGTGGGGTGATTCCCCCGGCCTCTGAGCGGCCACAGTATGGCCGCTCAAACGCCGCGGGAATCAAAAGTTTTTTGGTTACTTTTTTTCAAAAAAGTAACTTCTTTCTTGCCTTGAATGGTGGGTTGAGCAAGCGCTCAACCCACCCTACGGGCTAGGGGGTTCATCTTCGAAGGCGCGGATTTTGACGACGTCGCCTTCGTAGGCGGCGTCGCGCATGCGGATGGCTTTGCGGACGCCGTGGGCGGCGACGTTTTCGCGCCAGGTGCGCCGGCCGGGGCCTTTGGAGAGATGGGCGCGCGCGTCCATGTCGGTGGCGAGTTTTTGCAGCGTGCGGGCGCCGGCGAGTTCCATCGCCATGTTGACGATGCGTTTCTGGGTCGCGGCGATTTCGGGGTCGATGATCGCGACGCGCTTGGCGAGGTTGTGGACGAACTCGTCGAGTTCCGCGGCGGGGACGCTGTCCATCACCAGGCCGAGGCGGGCGGCGTCCTTGCCGGTCAGGCGGTCGCCGGTGAGGAGCAGGCGTTTCGCCCATTGCGGGCCGACATGGTAGAACCAGAAATTGATCGGCGGCGTGCCGAGGCCGCGCACGCCGGGATGGCCGATCTGCGCGTCGTCAGCCATGATGATCATGTCGCAGGCCAGCACCATTTCGGCGCCGCCGGCCAGGGCGCGGCCCTGGACCTTGCCGATGACGGGTTTGTGGATGTCCGGGATGATCAGCATCTGGTGCATTTTGCGGGTCATGGTCCAGATATCGTCGTCCATGCTGCCCATGCGGGTGCGGTATTTGCCGGAATCATCGGCCTGGTTGGCCGGGTTGTAGCCGTAGCCGAGATCGTAGCCGGCGCAGAAATCCTGGCCGGCGCCGGCGAGCACGACGGCGTGGACCTCGACCAGGTCGTCGGCTTCCAGCATCGCGTCGTGGATTTCCTTGATCAGCTCGGGCGAGAGGGCGTTGCGCTTTTCCGGGCGGTTCAGGGTGATGTAGGCGATTTTGTCACGGATTTCGAAGGTGATGAAGTCCTGCGATTTTAGCCATTTGGCCATTTTGGGTCTCCCGGTGGGTGTCGGATGATCAGGCCGTCCACCGCGATGGTGCGGTGTCCGGCGCAGATGATCGGGTTGATGTCGATTTCGGATATTTCGTCCGCGAGGTCGGCGGCGAGTTCCGAAATGGCAACGATGATGCCAGCCAGTTTTTCGAGGTCCACTGGCGGCGCGCCGCGGAAGCCGGTGAGGAGTTTTTTGCTCCGCAGGCGGTCGAGCATGGCGAGGGCCTGGCGGTGGTCCACGGGGGCGAGTTCGGCGGTGGAGTCCTGCAGAATTTCGACGAGGATGCCGCCCATGCCGACGACGACGAGGGGGCCGAAAGTGGGGTCGAGTTGGCTGCCGATGACGATTTCGACGCCGGAAGGAATCATCGGCTGGACCAGCACGCCGGCGATGCGGGGCGGTGGTGAAAGGCGGCCGGCGGCGGCCGTGATTTCGGCGAAGGCGGCGCGGACGGCGTCGGCGTCGGCCAGGTTGAGGCGCACGACGCCGGCTTCGGTTTTGTGGGGGATGTCGGGGGATTCGATTTTCAGGACCACCGGGTAGCCGTTGGTTTCGGCGGCGTCGATGGCCTGGGCGGCGGTTTGCACGACTTTGTCGGACACCACCGGCACGCCGTAGGCGGCGAGGATTTGTTTGGCTTCGCGTTCGGTGAGGTTTGGGCCGGCGGCGGCGAGCAAGGCGCGGGCGGTGGCGGATCGGGCGCTGGCGGTGGCGCCGCGGGGGCGTGGTTTGGGGGCGGCGGCGATGCGGGCGCGGCTGTGCCAGGCGGAAAGGACGCGAAACACGGCTTCGGTGGAGCGGAAGCGGGCGACGTGCGGGTCCGTTTCGCATTGCGCCGCGCCTGGGCCGTCTTTCCATTCGGAAATCCAGGATATGCAGACGGGTTTTTCGGCCCGGGCGCCGAGGCCGGAGAACATCTCGACATTGCGCGGGGTGATGGCCGGGTTGATGCTGGGCGCCATGACGACCAGGGCGCCGTAGGCCGGGTCCGCCAGCAGCGCCTCGGCGCAGGCGGCATAAGAAGCCGGGTTGGTGGCGACCTGGGCGGTGATGTCGCACGGGTTGCCGGGGTTGCCGAAATCCGGGACGTTGGCGTCGAGTACCGCCTGCGTCGCGGGGCCGGGCGGGGGAAGGGCGACGCCGAATTGCTCGGCCTTATCCATGGTGATGATGCAGGCGCCGCCGGAGGCCGCGACGACCGCAACACCTTCGGCTTTGGGTTTGCCGGCTTTGGCCAGAAAACTCGCGGTTTCGTACACGTCCTCGATGTTATCCACCTTCACGATGCCGAGGCGGCGATAGGCGGCGTCGAACGCCGCGGCGGCGCCGGCCAGCGTGCCGGTGTGGGACATGGCGGCTTTCGCGGCCGCGGCGCCGGTGGCGATTTTGTACATGACGATGGGCTTGCCGGCCGCCAGCGCGCGTTCGCCGGCTTCCAGCAGGCGTTCGCCGTCGGCCAGGCCCTCGGCGATGCAGGCGATGACCTGGCAGGACGGGTCGCCCGCCAGGTAGCTGACATAGTCACACACATCGACGTCACAGCTATTGCCCGCCGCCATGTAGTGGCTGTAGGCGCCGCCGCGTTCGGCCACCTGCGCGATGGCCTGGCCGAGGCCGCCGGATTGCGAGGCGATGCCGATGTTTCCGGTGCGCGGCAGGCGGACGGCGTAGCTGGAGGAGAAGCTGAGGCCCGCTTTCGAGACGTTGTTGATGAGGCCGATGCAGTTGGGGCCGACGATGCGCAACCCGGAACCGCGCGCGATGGCGGTGAGGCGCGCCTGCAGGGCCACGCGCTCGGGCCGGCCGGTTTCGGCGAAGCCGGAGGCATAGATGATGCAGCCGCCGATGTTTTGCGCGGCGCAGTCTTCGACCAGCGATTCGACCGCTTCGACGGGGACGGCGAGCACGGCGCAGTCGATTGGTTCAGGCAGCGCCTTGATGGATGAAAAACACGGAATGCCGTAGAGCGAATCCGCCTTCGGGTTGACGCCGAAAACCTTGCCCGTGAAATATTCCAGGTTCTTGGCCGTGCGCGCGCCAAAAGACTGCTCGTTGCGCGACAAGCCCACCACGGCGACCGAGCGCGGGTCGATCAGGCGGCGCAGATCGGCGTAGGTGTAGGCGGGGCGGTGGTCAGGCAAGACGAAGTCCCAGGAAAAGGAAGAAAGGAAGAACTTCTTTTTTGAAAAAAAGAAGCAAAAAACTTCTGGACTTGGGGGCTTTGGCGGGTGCGCGTCCTTTAAGTCCGCCGGCCGGCGGACTTAAAGGACGCGCACCCGCCAAAGCCCCCAGGTCCAAAAGTTTTTTTGGTTCTTTTTTTTCAAAAAAAGAACTCCTTGCCTGCCTTTCTTCCACTAACGCAGCCCGACCGGGATTTTGTTGAACGGCATGTCCTTATCCACACGGACATCCGCCGGCATTTTCAGCACGCGCTCGGCGATGATGTTGCGCAAAATTTCATCCGTGCCGCCGGCGATGCGTTTGCCGGGGGCGTAGAGTAGCGCGTGCTGGAACCAGGCGTCGAAGGGGGCGGTTTCCGACTCCATCACGGCACCGGCCTGGCCCAGCATATCGACGCCGAACGCGGCGATTTCCTGCAGTTTGGTGGCGCTGACGAGTTTGGCGATGCTGGCCTCGGGGCCGGGCGTTTTGCCGCGGGAGAGCGCGGTCTGCATGCGCAGCCGCGTGTATTTCAGGCCCTGCGCCTGGCAGTACCAATTCGCCAGTTTTTCGCGCACCGCGGAATCGTTCACGGCCGGCGCATCGTCCAGCGTGAGCAGTTTGACCAGCCGGAAAATGTCGTCGAAATCCGGGCCTTCGGCCTGGCCGACGGTGTGGCGCTCATTCGCCAGCATGGTCATCGCGACTTTCCAGCCGTCACCAACGGCGCCGAGGCGCTGGGAGTCGGGGATGCGGACGTCGGTTAGAAAAACCTCGCAAAAATTCGAGGTGCCGGAAATTTGCTTGATGCGGCGGACCTCGACGCCCGGCGTGGCCATGTCCAGAATGAAGAAGGTGAGACCCTGGTGTTTGGGAACGTCCGGATTGCTGCGGGCGACCAGCATGGCGAATTGCGAGAAATGCGCGTTGGAGGTCCAGACTTTTTGGCCGTTGATCAGCCAGTCATCGCCGTCCTTCGCCGCGCGGGTGCGCAGGCCGGCGAGGTCCGAGCCGGCGGCGGGTTCGGAGAAGAGCTGGCACCAGACTTCCTCGCCGAACAAAGCCGGGCGGGCGTAGCGGTCGATCTGTTCCTGCGTGCCGCAGCTCATGATCGTGGGCAGGGCCATGCCGACGCCCTGGTTGAAAATGCCGGGCGGGACGAGGTATTTTTCCTCCTCCTGCGCGAAGATGATGGCCTGCATCTGGGTGCCCTCGCGGCCGCCGTATTTTTTCGGCCAGTGGAAGCCGGCGAAGCCGGCGGCGGCTTTTTTCGCCTGCCAGGCTTTGGAGAGGGCGACATCCTCCGGGTTGAAGGCGCGGCTGCGATAGGTGCGGGTGTTTTCCGATTTCAGGACCGCGTTGGCATCCAGAAAGGCGCGCGCTTCGGCGCGGAATTCGGCTTCTTCCGGCGTGTCGTTGAAATCCATTTATGCGGCCTCGGTTTCGTTCTGGGTGAGCAGGCGGTCGATGAGGCGGTTGCGCCAGTAGCGGGCGCTGCCGAGATTGCCGGCGAGCTGCTTGGCGCGCCGGTAGTAAAGATGACAGTCGGATTCCCAGGTGAAGCCCATGCCGCCATGCACCTGGATGTTTTCCTTGGCGGCTTCGAAGAAGGCCTCGTTGGCGGAGAGCCTGGCGGCGGCGGCGGCGGCCTGCAGTTCGGGCGCGTCCGCTTCCAGCGCCCAGGCGCCGAAATAGGCGTTGGAGCGGGCGAGTTCGACGCCGACATAGATGTCCGCGAGTTTGTGCTTCAGCGCCTGGAGGGCGGCGAGGGGGCGCCCGAAGGCGTAGCGGGATTTGGCGTAGTCCAGCGCCATCGCCAGCGCGGCCTGGGCGCCGCCGACGGCCTCGAAGGCGAACAGGATGGCGGCCTGGTCGAGCAGGCGGGTGACCGCGCTCCAGTCGCCGGCCAGCGGCAAAAATTCGGCCGGCGCGGCGGTGAAGGTGACCACGGCGGCGGGACGGGTCAAATCCAGTGACGCCACATGTTCACGGGCGACGCCTGGCGCGGTGAGGTCCGCGATATGGAGGCCGATCCCGCCGGCCGCGCCGCGCGCCGCGACCACCGCGAAATCCGCGACGGCGCCGTCGAACACGGGAAGTTTCTTGCCCGTCAGTTTGCCGGCAGTAAAAACGGTGCTGACAGAATCGGGCGAGGGGTCCCCGTTGCCCTCGGCCAGGGCAAAAGTGCCGATGCGCGAGCCGTCGGCGAGGCCGGGCAGGTAGTCCTGCTTCTGCGCGTCGCTGCCATATTCCAGGATGGCTTGCGCGGCCAGAAAAATCGAGGAGGAGAAGGGGGCAAACGGCAGGGCCCGGCCAAGTTCCTCGGCGATCATGCACAGGGTCTCATGTCCCAGCCCGGCGCCGCCGAAAGATTCGGGGATGCCGGCGCCGAGCCAGCCCATCGACGCCAGTTCCGACCACAATTCACGGTCCATCGGCGCGCCGGATTCGATCTGATGGCGCACCGCGCCGGTGGGCAGGCGCTCGGTGAGGAAGCGGTTCACCTCCTCGCGCATCGCCGTGACGTCTTCGGAGAAATCGAAATTCATGCCGCTCTGTCCAAACCGCCTGTCATGAGTCGCCGGTGCAAATTGTCTTCACATTTGGTCGTAGATGTTTTTGCGGCCCATCGACAATGCAAAACGGAGCGATTTTATTTGATTGCGGGATGGCAAACGCTCATGGCCGCGGCGGATGCGCGAGCGGTTTGACGAAAACCCTTGATTTAGAAAGGCTATTTTTGGCCCCGCCCGGTCAGCCTTCCGGTGGGCGGCGGCTTGCGGCGCCTTGCACGCGCGGGCGGGCAGCGACTATGCCGGTGTGACACCGGGACCGCGGACCGCGGAAGCTTATGGAAGCAGCGATGAAATACCCAGAGATCAAAATGTTCATCGGCGGCAAATGGATCACCTCCGATGCCGGCGAGCCGATCATCAATCCGGCGGATGGCGTGGTGCTGGGGCATTTGCCGCATGCGAACCGGGCTGATCTCGACGCGGCGCTGGCGGCGGCGGAATCCGGCTTCGAAATCTGGCGGCGCTTCACGCCGGCGGAGCGGGAGCGGATCTTGCTGAAGGCGGCCGAGAATCTCAAGGCGCGCGATGAGGAGATCGCGATCGGGCTGGTGCTGGACCAGGGCAAGACGATGACGGAAGCGCGGACGGAGGTGCGGATCGCGCAAGAGCGGATTGCGTGGGATGCGACCGAGGCGCGGCGGATTTACGGGCGGATTATTCCGGCCGGGCCGGGATTGAAGAAAATGGTGACGCGCCACCCGCTGGGCGTGGTGGCGGCGTTCACGCCCTGGAATTACCCGCTGGCCTCGCCGACCCGCAAGGTGGCCGGGGCGCTGGCGGCGGGGTGCTCGATCATCCTGAAAGGGGCGGAGGAAACGCCGTCGGGGCCGATGGCGCTGGTGCGGGCCTTCGCCGAAGCGGGGGTGCCGGACGGCGTGGTCAATCTGGTGTTCGGCAAGCCGGCGGAGATTTCGGCCTATCTGATTCCAAGCCCGGTGGTGCGGCTGGTGACGTTCACGGGATCGGTGCCGGTGGGCAAGCATCTGGCGGCGCTGTGCGGGCAGCATATGAAGCCGGCGATCATGGAACTGGGCGGTAATTCGCCGGTGATCGTCTGGCGCGATGCGGATGCGCGTCTGGCGGGGCAACTCGCGGTGACGGGCAAGTCGCGCAATGCCGGGCAGGTCTGCGTCTCGCCGACCAGATTTTTTGTGCATGACGACGTCTATGACGGGTTCGTCGATGCGTTCGCGTCAGGCGCGGCGTCGCTCAAAATCGGCAGCGGGCTCGACCCTTCCATCCAGATGGGGCCGATGGCGAATCAGCGCCGGCTTGACGCCATCGAAACCTATGTGGAAGACGCGACCGCCCGCGGCGCCAGGCTGATGAGCGGCGGCAAGCGGGCCGGCAATGCAGGCTTCCTCTACCCGATGACCGTGCTGGCCGGCGTGCCGGCGGATGCCCGCGCGATGCTGGAGGAACCGTTCGGCCCGCTGGCGCTGATCACCAAAATCGGCAGCCTCGACGAAGCCATCAAACGCGCCAACGCCGTGGAATTCGGCCTCGCCGCCTACGCCTTCACGGACTCGGCCAGCATCGCCGAACAAATCTCCGAAGAGCTCGACTGCGGCAGCCTGTCCATCAATCACTACACCTCATCCTTCCCCGACGTGCCCTTCGGCGGCATCAAGGACAGCGGCTACGGCCGCGAAGGCGGCACCGAGGGCCTGAACGAATACACCTTCACCAGGACCGTCACCCAGCAATGGCGGTCGTAGGGCGTGGGGCTTTGAGTCAGTAAGGCCAGGGGGGCTTTGCCCCCCTGGACCCCCCACCAAGGGCTCGCCCTTGGAACCCTTAGACCTCTGAAACGAGGGGCCGTCCTGCCCGTGCCGTTGTCGAGGCAGGGTGCGGCCCCTCGTTTCAGAGGTCTTAAACAGGATTGCAAAGGCGAGCCTTTGCTGGGGGTCCAGGGGGCAAAGCCCCCTGGCCTTGCTTACTTAAAACCCTAAACGAACCAGCGCCCGCCGTTGACGAGCATGGTTTGGCCGGTGATGAAGCGGCCTTCGTCGCTGGCCAGCATGGTGACGGTGGCGGCGACGTCTTCGGGTTCCCCGACGAAGCCGACGGGGATGGAGGCCATCGCCTTTTTGGCTTCGTCGCCGGCGCTCTGGGCGAGCGCGCGGGTCATGATGGGGCCGGGGCAGACGGCGTTGACGGTCACGCCGTGGGCGGCGAATTCGCGTGAGACGGAGCGCGTGAAGCCGATAATGCCGGATTTCGCGGCGGCGTAGTCATGGCTGCCAATGGGGCCGATGAGGGCGGATTCGGAGGCCATGTTGATGATGCGGCCGTGGCCGCGGGCGACCATGCCGGGCGCGATGAGCTTGGTGAAACGCATGGTGGTGAACAGGTTGATTTCGATGACGAAGCGCCAGACGTCTTCATGGGAGTCGAGGAAGGTGGCTTTGCGTTCGCGCGCGCCCTGGCCGACATTGTTGACGAGGATGTCGATGGGCCCGAGTTCGGCTTCGGTTTGCCGCACGAATTCGGTGATCTGCGCGAGATCCGTGCAGTCGGCTTCGACGGTGAGGATTTTGGCGCCCAGGGATTCGAGCTCGGCGCCGGTTTCCGCCAGGGCGCCGGCTTCGCGGTCGATCAGCGCGATGGTCGCCCCTTCCGAGGCGAAGCGTAAGGCGCAGCCTTTGCCGATGCCGTTGGCGCCGCCGGTGATGACGGCGATCTTGCCTTCGAGTCTTTTCATGATGTCAGGGAAGCAGTGTGGCTGTGCCGCGGCAAGCGAGTTTTCTGGGCTTGGCATGAACTGGCGTCATGCTGGGGCTCGGGTTGCGGCGCTTTGGGCGATTTTGACAAGATTTTCGACCAGGCGGCTGGGGTCGCCGGCGCGATGAATCAGCGAGATCGTCGAGGTAATGTTCGTATCGATATCCTTGTAGATGACCTGCGGCAGCACAAAACTGCGCACGCAGGCGGGCAGGACGGAAACGCCGAGGCCGGAGCCGACGAAGCTGACGGCGGTTTGCCAGCCCGGGGCCTCTTGCTGGATGCGGGGGGAGAAGCCGGCGGCGCGGCACATCTCGATGATCTGGTCGCTGTTGCGGGAGGTGCGGTCCCGCGGGAAGAGGACAAAGGTTTCGGCGGCGAGGTTTTGCAGGTTCAGGCGGGTTTTGATTTTGGCGTAGCGGTGGGTGGAAGGCAGGACAACGACATAGGGTTCGTGGGCGAGGGGGACATATTCGAACTGTTGTTGCGGGATCATTTCGCGGGCGATGGCGGCGTCGATGCGTTTGGTGTCCAGTGCTTCCGAGAGCGCGTCGGGCAGCAGTTCGATCAGGTTGACATGGATGGCGGGATGTTTTTCGCGCAGGCGGCCGAGGATGAGGGGCAGGATCTGGATGGCGGTGGTGGCGGTGAAGCCGAGGTTGAGAATGCCGGCTTCGCCCTTGCCGGCCTGGCGGGTTTTGGCGAGGCCGATGGCGGCGTCGTCGAGCAGTTTGCGGGCGGCGGCCAGAAGCGTGGCGCCGGCCTCGGTCAGGCGGACGGCGCGCGTGTCACGGTCCAGCAGCGTGTGGCCGACAAACATTTCGAGGCGTTTGATTTGCTGGCTGAGCGGCGGCTGGGAGGTGCCGAGGCGCAGCGCGGCGCGGCCGAAATGCAGCTCCTCGGCCACCACGGCGAAGGCGTAGAGCTGGCGCAGGTCGAGTTCCGGACGGTTCATTTATATTTTGAAAGATATGAATGAACCCAGAATATATATTGGACCGGCAAAAGTCCATCGGATACTCATTCCGGTCATAGAAACAGGAGGAAATCAAAATGCTCATGGAAGATATCATGATTTCAGCGCCCGCCCCACGCGACGTGATGAGCGACGCGGAAGTCGCGCATTTCAACGAGGCCGGATTTGTGGTGCCGAAAGTCGGGCTGCCGGCGGAGGACGCGGCCTATATGCGCGAGACCGTCGAGCGGGTGTTCCGGGATAATCCGGGCTGGGCGGGGATCGTGCGGCAGCCGCATGTGCCGATCCGGCCCGGGCAGCTCGAAGGCGTCGTCGGCGGGGAGGATTTGTTCAAGATCGCCGTGCACCCGGTGGTGATCGCCGCGGCGCGGCGGCTGATCGGGGAAAATTTGATCCTGTGGGGCGGCGAGATTTTTGCCAAGCCGGGCGGCATCGGGATGCGCACGCCGTGGCACCAGGATTGCTATAATCCGGCGATCAAGGCCGGGCCCGGGCGGGCGCTGCCGCGCAGCGTGATGATCTGGATCGCGGTGGATGACGTGGGGGTGGATAATGGCTGCCTGCGGTTCATT
>Ga0116231_10011917_pt1 | contig 13088 bp, 10 predicted proteins | sample S1TSphgellanicum_2_FD_89695 | JGI IMG/M metagenome (GOLD analysis project Ga0116231, IMG submission 89695) | Host-associated microbial communities from peat moss isolated from Minnesota, USA - S1T2_Fd - Sphagnum magellanicum MG | ecosystem: Host-associated > Plants > Peat moss > Unclassified... | reverse complement strand
CGACGGGTTACAGAACCGGAGTGGGAAATGCGAAGGACCGGCCGGGGGGGATCGACGAATTAGAGAACCGGAGTGGGAAATGTGAAGGACCGGCCAGGGGGGATCGATGGGTTACAAAACCGGAGTGGGAAATGCGAAGGACCGGCCGAGGGGGTATCGACGGGTTAAAGAACCGGAGTTTGATTTATTGTAAACACACACCTGTGCCTTAGGCACGGGGCACACACTAGTATATATTAAAGGAAGAATGAAGCTTCCCCTGACTCCGGACGGACAGTGGCTACGGACAGTAGCTAAATATAGCGATCCATTTGATTATATAATTTGGCTATGGTGAAATATTTGAGTTTCCATAATTCTTCTTCTTCTTTTTGCCTTCTTAAAAGATACTTTTTTTTAATGTAAATGGCAAGGCCACAGTGTGACTGACACACACACCCCTCCCTTGTTTTCTTTCATTGGGTTCAAGAAGACTTGTGAGAATTGGACCTCACAATGTCCTCCTATTGCAGCAGCTCCTTCAAATTCACAACAGAGCCATGCCGGAGGTGACACAAGACTCGCTTTTGTCGCACTGCTATTACTGCCTGCGCACACTTCCATGTCTGTTTTTTTGTAGCAAGGATCGTGAGCTCCTCGACGCAAGAGATTTGAAATACCTGCTCAACCATCGGCCCCCGGCCACACCATCATCCCCACCCTCCAAGAAGCGAGTCTGTGCGAGAAGGAGGTTTGTACTGCTTGCTGTGATCGTCCTGCTGCTGTTGCTGTTCATCACACTGCTTCAAATCTTCATGCCAGCGCGCCCTGGTCGAGATACTGTACATCTCTTCTCTCCACCCTCTTCTTCTTCTTCTTCTTCTTCTGTCTCAAGAGCTTCCAAATTCTGGAACTGCCTGCCTCAATTCTTTCTACCTAGTGCCAGTTCGTTTTTTTCCGTCGCTCCGGTTTTTGTGGAACTTGTTTGCTTCTTTCGTTGGCAGTTATTAGTATTGTCAGATCTCCAAATTGGAGTCCGATCTGCAGCTATTGTTGTTACAAGTGTGAGGACCAGGAACAATACGGGAGTAGAAAGATGTATAGTAGGAGATACGGTTATAGCCTTCTTCTCTGGACAAGCATGTTGATTCTCGATGTTTTTTTCTCTAGCGAGTGAGTGCTTTCTTACGGATTATTATGCAATTTTGTATGTGATAGAAATTGTAGAAATTTATGCAGTCTTAACATCCCGGTACACTGTTTTTGCATGTTATGACACATTGTGGAAACCACTACATGTCCACTACATCATCACTACATGTCCATGATTGCGTGCAGTCAATTTGCAGTACTACTGCAAGCTGTATTTTTGCTTGTGTAGCAGAACTCTGTCCTGGAGGCATCTGACGGAGGACACATTTGAGTAATCTAGGTTTGCATAGCTCTGCAGTCTATGAAGGTGCAGAAGCTCTGTTGCAGTTTTTTTGAATCAGGGTTTGGAGATTGGTGAAGCTCAATCAATTTTTGGTGGTTGTTGTTGCTTGCAGCAACAGTACTGGCAACAAGAATTCATTGGATCTGTGAACAATGCCAGCATTAGGAATCATGTTTTTTGTCTCACCAAAGAGCCACATGTTGCTGGCACTCCTGAAGATTTTGCAACCGCAGAGTATGTCTTCCAAAGGTTCCAGGATTATGGCCTTTCTGCACATTATACAGATTATGATGTCCTTCTCTCCTATCCTTTACACCGTTCCCTTATCCTTAGTGCCCCCACAAAGGAGCCTCTCGAGCTCTCACTGAAAGAGAAGCCTGTGGAAGGAGATGTCTACAGTAGCAATCCAAAGGTGATGCCAACATTTCATGGCTTTTCTCCCTCTGGAAATGTGAGTGCTGAGGTGGTGTATGCTAACTATGGGAGGTTGGAGGATTTCCAGAAGCTGGAAAGTTTGGGGATAAATGTGAAAGATGCAATTGTAATTGCAAGGTATGGCTTAATCTATCGAGGAGACATTGTTGAGAATGCAGCCCTAGCTGGGGCAGTTGCTGTTGTTATCTACTCAGACCCTCAAGATTATGCAGCAAACTACACCCAAGGAGTTTACCCATATGGTCGATGGCTGCCTCCCAGTGGCACTCAAAGGGGTTCAGTGTACAAAGGATTGGGTGACCCTCTCACTCCTGGCTGGCCTAGCACTCCTGATGCAGAAAGGATATCACTCACTGACCCTGAGACTATGCTGCCTACCATTCCATCACTGCCCATTTCAGCTGAGGATGCACTGCCCATACTGGCCTCTTTAAGTGGTCCCACCTCCCCAGCTGAATGGCATGGTGCCTTGGATTTGCCTCAATACAGGGTTGGACGAGGGCCTGGAGCACTCAACTTCTCATTTAGTGTGAGTTATTTCCTTGCTTTGCTACCTTTGTTCAATGTGTGTCAGTAGCCAGCATGTGAGTGCCTCAATTTTAAACTTACTTATTTGTGCTTCTAGGTGTGGCATTGCCTCCTTGTCACATTTGTGGTTTCAAGTAGTAATGATTTGCATATTATTTGTCTATGAGTATTTGTCCTCTCCCAACCTGGCTGTAGATTGCATAAACACTCTTTTGCTGGCTTTGTTGTATACTCCTGACAGGGAGCACTAAGAATGGAAGTAGTGACCATATAGCCTGGCTTGAAATTGAGTGACTCCCAAGGCTTGAGAGAGGGACTGACCAATGAGGGTTGTATGACATCTTTTAGGCCAATCAGACTGTGACACAAATACGGAATGTGATTGCTATCATAAAAGGAGCAGAGGAGCCTGACAGGTATTCTGGCGCACTTCTAGTAATAAAGGCCTACATTGGGTAACATATTGAGCTTCTGCAGGATGAGGATGCAGGAAAGAGTGGATATCTGGAATTCCTTCCTCATGCACAAAAACTTGTCTTTCAGAGTTGTAACAAATAAGGATTTGCCAACATGGTGGGTTTTCACACATGGGTGTTGACTTGTTTGGAATAAGAAACTATTGCTGGCATATGTGTTGCTGCTTCTCACAAGCCGATGTTTTATGATGTGTGTGGGGCAGGTACATTATATTAGGAAATCACCGTGATGCTTGGGTTTTTGGGGCTGTGGATCCTCACAGTGGCACAGCATCACTTCTCGAGGTCTAACTGCTCACTGGATATCTTGTATGTCACTGGGGGTAGTTCATTTCAGCATGTGTATTGATTAATCATGCCTCTGGTTGAATTATCTCGGTCATTTTCTTGTGCTGACAATGAAGCCAAGACTTTCTTAAGACATAAGAACCTATGTATCTGACAAGATAAAGAGAAAAGAAGGGAGACATATGCTAAAGCCAGCATAACTGAGAGACTTTACTTGGAGAGGGTGCCAAGTTTTACATCATTCAGACGGTACAACTTCTCTCATTGAAAGTAGACCCATGTCTTCCTGGTCATAAATGTGATGAGCAAACTGTTTTTGCACTAGGCCACTGCTTCATATTGTCTACAAGCATAGGGAGCTGGTCTGACACTGAAGATTTGGGTATGCACAGGTTGCGCAGCGGTTGGGTGAGCTTGTAGAGAAGGGTTGGCAACCAAGAAGAAGTATTGTGCTGTGCAGTTGGGATGCTGAAGAGTATGGTGTGGTCTGTCTGCTGTTCTCCTTCATATGCCTCTCCTGTTTGAGCAGATCTTAAGAGTTTGTGATCTAGGCATACATTGGGTTGAGGGAAAATTACTGTCTGCCCTTTAGTCATCAATATGTTTGTATTGTATTGTATTAGGGACTAGGTAATGCCATGCACATTGGTTAAGGACTTTTGTTGCTGTTGCATTAATCAAATAGATCTCTCAACCTGTGAAATACCATTGAAAACATAATCACATCAACATGAACAATGGTCCCAATAAATGGGACAGTTGGGACAGAAGAACCTCAGCACACTAACAGTTTGTATTTGCAGCCAATCTGACTGAGGTAACTGGAATGCTGGCCATGCTTTCTCAGGATATTAAGATAATCTGTGCCAACAGTTGATGCTCAAACAGCATGAAAGCCAAGGGTTGAACCATTGTGCACAAACGGAGGAGAACAGAAAACAAGTGATGAGGTGAGGTGGTTGCAGGTGGGATCTACAGAGTGGGTGGAGCAAAATATTGACCTTTTAGGCAGAAATGCAGTTGCATATCTGAATCTAGATGCTTGTGTGATTGGTCCGGGATTCTCTGCCGGAGCTTCACCACAACTTGATGGCCTTCTGCAGGAGGTTACTAAGCAGGTCAGCTTTGTGAATCCACTTGGTGATGTGTCACTGCTCACAATTCTTGTCAGACTCCAGATTTTGGGACTGCTTTCATTTACATAGCATCACACAATTTTCTTTGGATGTTGTATTAGTAGCAACCCCACTCTGCATGTCAATAATGACAGCCAGATGATGAGGGAGGGGGGAGGTTGTGGATGACAGGTGAAGGATCCTGACTCAGTGGATGAAACTGTGTTCGAAGCATGGATCGTTTCTGGCAAGGGCTCTGCACCTTTGGTACAGTCTTTACCTTACTTCTCTGCAGCATGTATAACTTAACTTTCATTCACTGTCCATCAAGTTCAGGGCTTTCCAGGGAAATCACCCTGAATGATGCTGTCCATTCCAATTTTCAAGTGCATGATCTTTTTCTTTTTTCTTGCTGGGTTCATGTTGAACCAGGGGAGTGGCTCAGGAGTTGGTTCTCATAATTAGTGCTTACAAGCTGATGAGCAATTTGGGTGTAGATTGGCAGGTTGGGTGGGGGACTTACGGATTTTGCAGCCTTCTTGCAACATGCAGGGGTGCCAGCTCTTGACTTAGAATTTGGTGGTGGTAAGGGTCAAAACCTGTCAGATCAAGAAGTTTTGATTACTTCTGGTGAATGGCTGGATTTTTTTTGGTATAGTTCTAGCTGCAATTGTTCTAAGGTCTGCTAGGGATTTTTAGAAGGATCCAAATCCAAGTGGAGGCATAATTGTAAAGGCTGGGAGACACTTTCATACTGTTTGGAGCTCGGGCTGGACTTGCAGGCTAAGGTTAAGATGATGGCCATGGTGAAACTTGTGGTCATAACAAGGCTCTTGTGAAAGTCTTGTGTCTTTGATCATTCTTCATTGGGCAATCACATTATCAGCTTAAGGGTTAGGAGGCTAGATACAGTGCACCTTCTTCTCAAACCAAGGCTCCCATAACATTGTTTGCTTGGGGGTTGATTGGGAATCAATTTGTCTAGATGATAATCCAATGTATCACTCTGTATATGATAACTTCAACTGGGTGGAGAAATTTGGAGACCCATTGTTTCATCGCCATGTTGCTGGTACTTCATCCTCCCATGTTGATTTTCTTCCTTCTCTGAATGAGCAGTATTACTGAAGTTAGAAAGCTTGCTTGAATATGTAATCTCTGGTTGTGCATTCAAAGGTTCATTGTTAGGAGTAGGATGATTGTCTTTTCTGTCCACTAGATAGAAGAGTAGAGAGCACAATGTTTTCCTAGTGGATATTTGAGTTTCCAGCTCAAGGTAATATTTCCTTCGCTTGCAGTTACAAGATTGTTGGGTCTATTGGCAATGCGGTTATCTAGTGATGCAGTGCTGCCCTTAGACTACATAACATATGCAACAGAGCTGCAGGTAATTGCAATCATCTGCAAAAACTGATTGCACAAACTCACTGGGTTTTGCTACCCACACTCTGTAACCCAAGAGTTCAAAGCAGCAAAGTTATATGTACTGAAATGAACATGACTTGGTGATTTTGAATTCAATTGTTTACTATGTGATCTATGTAGTCCTATGCCATGCGAGTGCAAACACAGCTGGCTCAATGCAAGGCTCCTGGTGTGTCAGTTAACCCTCTTATATCAGCAATCTCAAGTATGAAAGAAGCAGCCATTCAAATAAAGCAACAAGCAAAGGTGCATTTGCTATCGCCATGTTTTCATGTCATTTTCAAAGTACTTGTTGTCTGTGTGCTCACCCACTGAGGGTAAACTTTTGCATTCTCTGCCTCCAAACTTTATTCCTTCCTATACACAAGACCAAGCCTAGGTTGCACAGTTTGGAACAATTATCTGAGTGGGGACAATCACAGGTTTTTCATGTCCCATTTGGCAGCTTAATGAAGTTGAATGGGTGTCAAAGGGACAGTATGCAGAAGCACAGCAACCTCAAGGCTCACTTTCACCCTCAGCAGTATTGCAAAGGAGATTTGTTAATGACCGCTTGCTACAGGCAGAGCGAGCTTTCCTTGATGATAAGGGGCTCACTGGAATTGGACAATCTTGGTACAAGCATCTGGTATGCATGGATATTGTTCACATGTCATGTAGTGCAATTCCCCATATTTGAAGAGAATCCAGTGCTTGAGAGACTGGAAAGAATTTCCTGACTCTGAGTTTGTGGGCTATCCAAGAATTGCCTTATTTGTAGAACAGAAAGTGGGTCCTATTTTATACTGTAGGAAACATCAACTGAACCCATGATGTATTCGCCACATGAGATCCCTTCATCCATCAGTTGTACTGTGGCAGGTGTATGGTCCTGTGAGGGAGAATGTCTATGGAACTTATGGAACTACAACATTTCCAGGCATCCAGACTGCCCTTGCTCAAGCTCTGGTGGAAAGTAACGAGCATGATAATGATGCAAAAAGGCAACAATGGGCAGCAGTGCAGCATGAGATATGGCGAGTTGCACGCGTGGTTGAACGGTCTGCCCTTGTTTTGCAAGGCTCACTAACATGAAGGCAGGTGTGGAGTCCCAACCAAATTTTTATTGGAAAAAGTTGGGTCTATGAGAAAATACATTAGCCCAAAATGTCATACTGTAGGGTATCAAAGGAATGAGACCAATGACAAACTTTGAACCCAAAAAATGATAATCTTCCAACTGATAAAACCTCTGTAAGTTGCTTAATTAAAGACCTTCAAAGGTCGTAAAGAACCACCTGATTTTTTCTAGTGCATTTTGGGGATGTTCACCCTGCTGAAGATGTCACCAGAACTTCTGAAATCCCAAATGTCCCTGCCAGGCTGTCAACTAGGCCTTCCAGATTTCAGAAGTTACTGTTTTAAAGAAAAACCCGAAAAAAAATCAGGTGGTTCATTATGCATGTGAAGGGTGTAGCTTTAGACCCTTCTGGATTTTTGGTCCCTCCACTTGGCCTACTGTCCTTGTGATGCCCTCAAATCCAGTAGGGTCTAAAGCTAGAGCCCTCTCCTGTACAAACAACCGTTGCACACTAATCCTTCAAATCATTATGAGCCTTATCTAGTGTTAACTTGAAATTAATTTTTAAACAACTATTGATTATATTGTTTGTTTGCTTAAGTTATTTCCAAATTGTATTATATATATGCTCATTGTTAAACTTACCTTTTACCACCTTTCATTTGGGATGCTTACTACAATGTGTTTTGATGTTACAACTATCTGGATCTAGGAGCTTCAATGACATTTAATGAATGCACTCCTTTCTTATGTGGTTTTGATTTCAAGCTTGGATGGTTTTCTGGCTGTGGCAGATTAAAGATCCACAATGCAGGCTTCATTTGTCCCCCTTGTGGAAAGGGAGGAGGAAGATTGAGAAGGTGGCTCCAAATCTTCTACCTCAAACAAAGGAAATCACTCTTCCTCAAGCAATGTTGGACAATGACCAAGGGTTTTTCTTTTCCCCAAGAGTCATGAATCACCTTGTAATATTGTGCCCTATTTTTCTTCTTAGTTTAGAAGCTTGATGTTTTTATTTTGTTTTATAAGTTTATAATTCAAATTCAATTGCGTTACTTATAGTTTTAGAAGGGGATTTTCATTACTCAGAAAACGAATTTCCACTTAAATCTTTAATTGTGCTAAAGGGCAATTGTGTGCAACCTGCTTTAGATGTCACAAGTGAAATACATGTATGTTTTGTGTGTGGGAACCATAAGTAGACTTCCAACTTCTATTTTTGTTGAGAATGGTGAGGATTCCTTCAATGCACCTATAGTATAAGATGAGGTTTCATTCAAGGTGTTTAATCCTTGGTGCAAATGCTAGTAAAAGTGAATTGTGATACCCTTAATATTGTATAAAATATGGATAATTGTGGTGTTTTTTTATTGGTTTGACCTTCCAAAAGCTTCCCAAAAAGTACCTGGCCTTGGTTTTTTTGCCACTTGTACTCCAATTCATACAAACAACTATCCTGGGTCTTTTCATTTTCTTGCAGCACAAACTTCAAAGTCTTTAAGCTTTTGTATTTTGTACCTTCAACTATTGCTTTCCTCCATGGTTGTCCCTTGAAATTTCTAAGATTTGTTTTTTGAATGCGATTATATGGCAGAAGACAGCACAATGCCTTCCATGGTTTGGAAGGCACTCTGGCAAGCTGTCAGAGTGCCGTCCCTTCCATGTAAGAAAAGGGTTTAGACCCTTCAAGGGATTGAGGATCCCCCCACCACAAGAAGGTCAATAGGCCAAGTGGATGGGCCGAAATTACCAGAAGGGTCTAAAGGGTAAGAAATGGCGCAATTTCTTTCCCCAGATTTGTGCCTGAAAAGCTAAGCTAGCTTTTCGCATCTTATTGCCATCAATTTTTTTACTGCTAATCCAAAAGTTGCAAATTCAGATTTTCCTTGACCATTATTACCAGCTTGTCACAAAGATTTCATAGACGATTTTTGTACAAAATCTTGAGAATCTTGTACAAGACAGCATAGTTTTTGAAATTGGCAGTTGGATGGGGTTGTAATATCTGAATGATTCTTGCTAAGGGGGAATTGTGTTTCATTAGTCCCTCGGACATGTGCATAAATTACTAGATCAAAGTGCCAGGCCTGTTGCCAAAACTGCATTTTGAAACCAAAGTTAGACTAGCTGTGTGATCCGTGTGGGTTGTGTACTAGTATTGTTATTTGCATCCAGAAATTTCAGCTAGAAAATTTCATCTTCTACAGTAGTAGTTTTTTCTCTGACAGCAAACAAAGGCCCCCCCCTTACATAAGAAATTCCAACTCCAGAAATGCATGCATGAGTTTTAACATTCAACATATGTTGTGATAAACAAATTTGCTTGCAGCCTAAGTTTGCTATACACACTTCAACATGAAATTGAGGTTGGGAATTTTAGTTGCATTTCAGAGTCTTCAAGGGATTTACCAATTTCTTACCAACTTAGTGGCTTCTTTGGAAGCAAGATTCTCTCATCTTTTTGGGTTTAGGTATGGTAATTTGGGAGGGCATCTTTCAAGGCCTTCCTTGAAAGGTTTGAGGGGGCACATTTGAGGGATGCTTATGGACTTTTTTTCAAAAAAGACCTTAACCACAAATCACATTTCTGAAGCTTCTTAAGTTTTATCCTTCTTAATCCTAATAAAAAAATTTGAAGGGTTTTTTATGTTCTCTTGTTATTTTTAGGTTTTCATTTTTATTTTTGACGTTTTAGGGTTTAGGTGGTTAGGTTTTTTTTTAAGTTAGCTTGGTTTAGGGCTACTTTCAAGGTTTGGGGTTTTTGGGGGCTACTTTTAGGGATTTGTAAGTTTGGGGTTATTTTAGGGTTAGGGTTTTTTTAAGTTGTTTTTAGGGTTTGGGGAGTTTAAGGCTATTTCTAGGGTTTGGGGTATTCTTGAGCTGATTTTTGGGTTTGGGGATTTTAGGGTTATTTTTAGGGTTTGGGTTTTAGGTGGGTTGCTTTTAGGGTTTGGTAAGTTTAAAGTTGCTTTTAAGGTTAGGTTTTCTTGGGTTGCTTTTAGGGTTTGGGGGAGTTTAAGATATTTCAAAGGTGTAGGGTTTTCTTGGGCTGTTTTTAGGGTTTGGGGGAAGTTAAGGTCATTTCTAGAGTTTGAGGTTTTCTTGGGATGTTTTTAAGGTTTGGAAATATTAGGATTATTTTAGGTTCATGGCATCTTTTGATAATGATGTTTTAATGGACATGGGTGATTTTGAAAGTTCATCGTTTAGAAGTGATGAAAGAACTATTTCAGAAGACGCGAAAGGTCCATCAGATGGTGTTTACAACTACTAGTAGGTAACCCGTGGCTACGCCACTCCAGCCACCCCGAACGCTCTGTTAAGCTTTACTGTCTACACGATCATGTTATAACACCTCTGTGTAAACAACATTGCGAATGTACACACCGGCAGGTGCATCTTCATGAGCATCCTCCCACCCATCTGTAACCAACAATTTCACCCCCTTGGGACACCCAATGCGCGACATGGCCACATACAACTGGCCATGTGTAAATACAGGCTTGGGTAGAAAAATGACAACCATCTTCAATGTCTGCCCTTGCACCTTATTGATGGTCATGCCAAATGCAGGGCGCACAAGGAACTAGCAACGACGCAGAGTGAAAGGCATTCGTTCTGTGTCTGAAGGTGTGATGCTTAGCCGTGGAATGAACACTCATTAGCCCTTTGCAGGACCTGTTGCCACCTCTGCTTCAATGACATGTTGCATGAGTTGAATGACAATGAGCCTGGTACCATTAACCAGGCCGCTGGTCATGTTATGTAATAATATGATGGGACAACCCTCCTGCAAGTGCAATTCATGGGGTGGTACGCTCGAAAAACTGAGTGTGTTCAAGAACTCAGTGGGGTAAATGCCATGTTGCTCCCCATGCACCACAGAATCCACACTGTAATACATGCGGTGTTGTGCGGGCGAGCCATCGTGCTTTGTGAATGCATATTTGTCATTGATGAGTTTATTGAGTGCATCCACATCTTCGTTCAAAGGTGTAAGAATTGCACGCTCAATGATGTATGCAAATCTTACAGCATACTAAACAATAGATGACAAAGTGCCATACACTTCTTCAATCAAATCTGCCACAGTAGGGTCATTGTAGCACATGTCATGAAGAATAAGAATGGAGTCTTCACCAATAGAGGGATACACGTGCTCTGCGCCCTCCCCCACACGTTGCAAATAATCAGCAAATGCATGTTGTCGTGTGGCATTTGCCTGTGCATGCGCCCCACCCTGAGCCAGCAACCTCTGCACGCGCATGTTGGTGTGTAGCTTGAATACACGCACATGTTGCCATATGCTGGAATGGTTCAAAGCTGCAATGATGACATCTCCCCTGGTGCCGCGAGGCACAACAGGCAAAATTTGCCGAAAATCGCTGCCAAACACCACAACCAAGCCGCCAAAGGGCAGGAACTTGAATGCTGGGTTAGTGATAGCCATGATGTCCTGCAAAGACTTGTTGACAGCCTCAAAAACATGCCTATGCATCATGACAGCCTCATCCCACACAATGAGCGCAACCGTTTGCAAAAGTGCTGCCAACTCAAAGTCCCTACTGATGTAGCATGTGGACGTGTTGTTGAGGCCTTGCACAGGGATCTTGAGACATGAGTGTGCAGTGCGGCCTCCGTCCAGCAACAATGCAGCAATGCCAGACGATGCCACAGCAATAGCGACCCGACCCTGTGCGCGCACGGTGCTTAGCAAGCAACTGTAGAGAAAGGTTTTGCCAGTGCCGCCAAGGCCATCGACAAAAAATGCAGGGCGATTGACATCGGCCATGACATTGTCATAGACAACCCATTGCTCAGGGTTAAGTTGCGGCACGCGCTCATCTCACATGGCTGCTTGCGTTGCCGCATCATACCTGGCAATTTCGTCTGCCACCACAGCACTGGTAAGCTAGGCCGCAGGCGTCGGCAAGCCAAATGTTGCCAAGCCCTGGCTACTGTTGAGGTGTGCCAAGTGCAGTGCCAACTCTCGTAGCACCATGTCCCGGATGGCAGGATCGAGTTACCGCGCTGGCTCGCCCTGCACGTTATAGGAGCACACACACGACATAGTGAGCATTGAACGTCGCACAACATGCAAACCATGACCATGCAAAGCCGCAAGGCGGGCTAACATGCAGAGCCATACACGGGCAGAACTAAGCACCAACTTGGCTTTGCCCAACCTGTGGCACCGCACACAGCAGATGCAGGCAAGTGCCCATTGCTTTTCCTTCTTTTTCCATGTGGCAATGCGTGGAAAGTCATGGTAAAGTGTGTTGAAAGCCAAGTGCAATGGTGCAGATGGATTAAGATGCTCCCGTGCTGTTTTGTTAAATGCAAACCATGTAGTCAGAGTTGTGTGAGGGTTCCAGTTAAGTACGGCCGTAACATCAGTGCCCTCTTGAAACAGGATGGTCTGACGCCCTTTCAAGTGCACAACAAGCCGAACGATATTAGGGTGCTCCTTGTGCAGATCAAAGCCATACAGACGGTGGCTGGCCTCAGAAGCCGACACATACCGACTGTCTTGGTAGATCTTGATCTCATCTCGCATGCGTGGCTGAGCAGGCGCAATACCATCAGGTGCAGCAGCGTCCACCGGGCCAATGTCCACCTGTGCACGGTCATGGCCCTTGTAGACATACTTGTAGAAGTATTTGACAGCTGCGACAAAGGTGCAAACCTCCACGTTGATGTGGCAGTTGAAGAGCAGGGACAGGTACGGGTTGTAAGGCACCACCCAGCGGTTGTTAAAAGCAAACCCACCCCTGCAGCAGCAGCAGCCAAACAACAGTTGTTACATGAGCAGTGCCACAGGTCAATAAACGCAAGCATGGCAGCATAGTCGTGCATGTTGTCAGTCCAAATGCATGGTCCTATTGCCAGCACACTTACCGCTCAAATGTGCGACCATCATCTCGGCGGCGGTATGTTGGGTAGGAGTCGGTGGTGTCGGTGGTGTGCTCTGTGAAGGCCTTAAGGTAGCCTTTTGAACAAACGCCATCAACCATGCAAGGGCAATGTGGGTTGATGGTGCCACAGGGGCCATGCAGCATGCAACTTGTAACGACCTCAAAAAGAGTGGGGTATGCATCCTTATCAGGCAACTCTGCAGACACCATGCGGTCGTACTCATCACATCGACACTAGGTGGTACTATAGAATCTATCTCTTTGGTTAAAATTGTTTTATTTTATTTTTGGGTGCGTTTGGGGGGGGGGGGGTTGGGGGTTTTTTGGGGTTTTTTTTTTTTTCTGGGGCAGGGTTGGTTTTTTTTTTTGGGGGTTTTTTTTTTTTTTTTTTTTTTATGTGGGATCATTAGATGTTTTTTTTTTTTTTTTTTT
>Ga0116231_10011916_pt1 | contig 13089 bp, 8 predicted proteins | sample S1TSphgellanicum_2_FD_89695 | JGI IMG/M metagenome (GOLD analysis project Ga0116231, IMG submission 89695) | Host-associated microbial communities from peat moss isolated from Minnesota, USA - S1T2_Fd - Sphagnum magellanicum MG | ecosystem: Host-associated > Plants > Peat moss > Unclassified... | reverse complement strand
ATTTTTTTTTTTATTTTTTAAATTTTTAATAATTTTTTTTTTTTTTTAATTTTTTTAATTTTTTTTAATTTTTATTTTTGTTTTTTTTTTTTTTTTTGGTTTTACATAGAAGTTTAAATTAACAAATGTTGAATAGTTGGCTTCTTTTCTCATGTTACAGGTTGTAAGAATTTAGTATGGTGCTTCAAAAAAAAACAACAATGAGTTTAGCTTGTCATCATCTTTTAATTAACGTTCTATAAAAAATGACAATGAGCTTAATTCGTCATCATGTTCAAGTCTTTGTTTTATTACAGTGTTATAGAAAAAAAAGATGATGAGCTTCAACTTTTATGTCATATTTTTATTTTTATTCTTATGGTTTTGCAAAAGAAGACAACAACAACGGTTCAAATTTGTCATCTTCTTATTTTCCAAAATATATAGTAAATGACAATGAGATTTGGCTCATCATCATCTCTTAGTGATTTTATTGGAATGTTTTTTATTTATTTATGTATTATAGAAAATGATGACAAATCAAAGTTATTTTTTGTATTCTAATTTTTTTATCCATGCGTTTTAAAAAAACAACAATGAACTTGGACCTCATCATTGTCTTTTGACCACATGTCACATTTATATAAAATAATAAAAATGTGACACATGGCAAAGTTTAATAATTTTTTCAATAATTTTTTTGATAATTTATATTAACTAATATAACTAATTAATTCATACACACGTGATTATTTTTATAAAGAAAAAATTTCAAAAATAGAAATAAAAATTTATTTTCAATTATTTTTTCAAAATTCATTTGTTTTCACATCATAATGTGTGTATTCACATCGCAATATGCTTATTCACATCAATGACATTAATGATGTCCAAAAAAACAAAAAATTAACGAAAAAAACTCAATTTTTTCACATTCTAATGTGCATATTCATGTCATGATGCGAATGACATCACATGACTTTTTTTTTATTAAAATTTCTTCTTACATATTTTTTATTTTAATTCCATATTCTATGACATGATGACGACAATGACAACAAGGTTTTTTCATATGAGGTTTTTTTGCGAAACCAGTTACGTTATTGCGTAAGCGGAATAATATGATATTATAAATTAATTATATTAACTATAAATATGAATTTTGTGAAGCTTTAAATATAATTAATAGTATCTAATTTGATAATTATTTTTGTTGAAGGTGATTTTTTGTGTGCATAAGACAACTACAAGAAATTATATTAATAAGTCATAAAAAGTTATATTAATAAGTCATAAAAAGTTATGTTAATAAGTCATGATAAGTTATATCAAGTTACAACAAATAAATTATCATACCTTTCTTTTTCAATTATTTCTTCTTAAATTCACTACACTTCAAAAAGGTTTTACTCCAAATAAAAAAAAACATGAAGATATAATTAAAGATAATGAATGGGCTCATTAAATATCAAAATGATTACACCACTTCATATGTGATTAAATGGTTGTTTCATTAACATTTAGACCAAACATATAAGTTTCAAATGCAAATGGGTAGATCCAATGTTCATCTATTTGTTTCAATGGGCTTAAACAACAAAACCATATTTTCATGAATGTTCGTATTTGAATAATTCATGTGCAAGGTAAACACGAAATGAAAAAAAAATCAATTAATCAAATGAAAAAAATGGAATTTAAATGGGATGAACAATAAACCCATGCACAATAAATGAAAAAGGTACAACAACCCACATTTGTATGTTTACCTTCGAACATATTATGAAAATCATAATCATTTTTGCATGTAAAGTTCATCACACGAAATGCATGGTCATAACTTGAAAAAAATGATAATTTTATTAAAGTAATAAAGGCAAACAAAGTGTCATATGCAAAGTCTTTCAAAGTTTCATGAGATGTGTGGAATTGAACATTGGAGTCCACCAAACATAATTAAGCAAAAAAAATTAAATGCAATTTCAAAATGTCCTGAATCATAAATCATTCATGGATGGTATGCTTGCATACTTAATGTGCTTTCTTTTTTTACATTATTTATATCTTTTAAATGATATCTTATTTGTGCAAAGTTTTTTATATTAAGCTTCGAGGCATAACAAAGGAAACTTTTGTGGCTAATGCAATTTGACTTGTACTTAAACATCATCAATTGTTCATTCATCATGCAACAAAAGTCATAATAACTATAGAAAATTATGATATGATTATGAACATAACATCTAATTCATTTTCCTTAGATTATTCATCATAAATTTATCATAGTATCAACCATTGTAATAAAGCTTATGGTGAGATTTTAATGCATGTACACGTTTTTTTATATTAATCCATTATAATTTAACTTCTAATGATATTTTCTCATATGTAAGTATCATTTTTATAATGTGGTCACCTAAACATTTTTATATCAATCCACCTTTTTTATTTTTTAAATCTAATTTTCTTAATTATAAAATTTGGGTTTTCATCCTCTTATACCATATTGCATATCATATCCCCATACACCAAAAATGGATTACGTTAATAATGAAATTTAATGAACAACATTTGCATCTAAGAAAGTAATCACATTTTATGGCCATCATAGAACAATTGAACAATATTTTTATGACTAAGGATTGAAGGTTATTTTTAACATGATTTAAACCTTAAGTGGTAAATTGATGCATGGTTAGTTTCAATATGTGAATATGATAAAATTATAAACTTTCGTCATTAATAAAGTTAAACATAAAATATGTCAAATGCAATACTCGGATCTTCAACCCAAAACATGTTAATATTGCATTATCTTCATTTGTAAACATTTCTTATTGTGAATATGAACACATTTGCAATACTTCACATATTTTTGAATAATATTACATTTGAATGTGAACATAATCCTTTTGGTAAATAAATATGTGAATATTATTCATCCATTGATGGTTTTCTAACTATTGTGAATGTCTTCCAACTTTTTTTATTATGTGCATTAAAAACATAAAGTACAAATAAACTGTTTAATATTATATGTTTCAAATAAACAAAGGGGACATTAGATTTTGGATGTAAAAAAATCAGCCCCACACCTTTGTCATCAACTGTTAATGTAACATTTTTGTTAACAAATTATATTTTGTTCATATATATAAAAAAGGTTTCCACAATTTAACTTTCTTTCGTTTATTAAAAAAAAAGGAAATGAAGTTGTTTCATGATAAAGATGCACAATCCTCATGCAGCTGGTGCGTCCGATGTGGCAGCCCAATCACCCCGCCATCCCCCGATGCAAAGCTGATGAGTGGTTCGCTTGCATTTGTGACGATGTCAAAGACACATCGTTCAACAGTTTGCGAAAGACCATGCGCCTTGCTTGCACGGTGTTGGGCAATGGCCCCGACATCCCCAGACTCGTTCGGATTGGTGCCATGGCGTGCACGATCAATGGTCAAACTGTCACCATCGACACATTGCAAAACTTGGTCGGTAAGTTGCTCGGCAAGGCAAATAAAGTCATGAGTGACCAATTGTTGCTAAGACTCCACATAGCCTGGATAGGCCAGGTGATAACTGAAGGCAACGTTGCCGACAGGGTGAATGAAGGCGACATTGGATATTCTTTTTTATTGAATGCCCGTAACAAATTTTATCGTCATGGACAGGATCTTGCCATCCACCTTTTCAACGATCGACACACCCGAGATCCTTTCATCAATAACACGAACGACGATCAACCCATTATGTGGAATCAAAATGCCTTGACAATGTGGGCACGGGCAACCGATCGTATGCACACGTTGTTATTTTTACTCATGCATTTCACCGCCGGCAATTCTCCTCGTGGCAAGGAGTACAACTATCTCATTCGCAACACGGAGCATTTTGACAAGACATTTTATTGGTTGGCAGGCACAATTATGACCTTCCAGAGATACCACAAGGGCGCTAACGCCGAGTCACCGATCAAATTGATACCTCGTTTTTTACCTCCACAATTGAATTTGTTGTTCATTGAATATATGTTGCTTGTGAGGCCGGTGCAGTCATTCGTCGCTAGTTTGCGTGGAAACATGGATGTTACCTGACAATACATGAACCTTTGGGCCATTGAACAAGATGCGACCATGGATGGCGAAGATGTTTCGCATTTGGTGGCCGGTGCGTTCTTCGAGCATGCGAATATCGATATAAGGATTGCAAATTATCGTCATATTGCCGCTTACTTTGGTGGCACCATCAAATCAAGTTATTGCACGGAATCTCTCATCGACGAAACATCAGGGCACTCTTCAACCACGGCCGCACAACATTACGCCAATTATTTGAATGATCATAGATTCATGGACAGTCAACAGATGTACACGTACAAATTAACTGTCAAAGCATGGCACCGCTTATTACAGCTCAATGGGAGCCCTGTCAATCCATCTCCATTACGTATTTCGACCATTGAAATTCCAACAATTATTGACTAACCCAACAGCCATTGTCCATTGCAATCTGACTACGTGTCTTTCCTTGCATCACTGATGTATTCGGCCACACAAGTTACCACTCAACTGGCCATCTTGCCACTATCTCAAGATCCGGCGCACGAAGTGCGTTCTCTACGAGCTCTTTGTCAATTGGCCCATGACCAGTGGACGTGCAAGGAACAAGGCTTGGCTGTGACATTGGTATTGGAAAATAGACTTGATTTGTTGCTGGTCATGCCCACTGGACATGGCAAATCGGCCGTGTTCATGATCCCACCAATGGTCACTGCTCGCACCGTCATCGTGGTGGTGCCTCTGACTATCCTCGTTAGCGGACATGAAGCAGATGCGAGCTGAGTTGGCTTGCAAAATGCAACCTATGGCATGGACACAATTACATTGGACGATCTTCCGTCCGTCTTGTTCATATCGGTGGAATGTGCAGCCACCCCGAGGTTTGTGGAGCTGGCACATATGTTGAACCATTTGCAAAAGCTTCATTGTGTTGTTGTGGATGAAGCACATTTGCTTTTGTCAGATTTCAGACCGGTCATGAGGCACCTGTTACCATTGTGGGCCGTCGGATGCCAACTCGTTGCATTAACAGCCTCTTTGTCCCCTTCTCAAGAGACCAACCTTAAGATTGTGATGTCCACGACATTCACTGTCATCCGGATGTCCATGGTGCACCCCTTGATCGAATATGTGATCGACGAAGTGGTTGATGTGGACGACAAAATCATTCGACAACTCATCGAATGGGATTACGATGTATCTTCGGAGACAGATAGGGCCATGGTATATTGCTTGACACGACAGTCTGTCGAACGAGTGGCATCTGTTGCCAACAATGTGGCATGCGTTAGGACTGCTCATCTTCATGCCCATCTCGATGAGGACGCTAAGAAGGCGCAATTGCAATCATGGCTCTCGGGCGAAGCCCATGTTATGGTGGCCACCGGGGTCAATGGGTGTGGGTATAACTATACATCCGTCAGGGTCATCATTCATCGTGGATCTTTTAGATCTTTTGTTGCTCTTCAACAAGAGTCGGGCCGACTCGCTCGTGACGGCCGACCTGGTATCAGCAGAGTGATTTCTAGTACGAGAGCTGAAGCTCTGCACATCGATTCATCCTTAACAAAATTTTCACTAATTTTATTTACATTTTATTAATTGTTTAGGGTTTTTTACCCAAAGAAATTTTTTTTGTACTTTTATAAGATTTTATTATTTATTTATTTATTGTAATTATGTATCGAATGTTTATAGTTTTTTTTTAAAATTAAGCTTTATGCAAAAACAAATCCAAAATTAGATATAAAACTTTATTAATAATAGTTGATGGTTTTTTACATTCATTACAAAACTTACATTTTGTCATAAAATTAATTTAGAATAATAATTAATTTAGGTATATATTGGTTTACTTCAAGTTTGGGCACCCCAATCATTAGTCACCTACAACTCTCTAACCATGTCTAAAGATGTAAAGAAGGAAGATAGATTGAGCCGAATAAGGTTATTCATAAAATGCCCTAGACAAGGATGAAGTTGTTCATTAGGGGTTCAATTGGGGGTCAAAATATTAGGTGAGCACTAAACTTGTAAATTAATCTGCATTGGATGCCACAATTAAGATCAAATGTTTTTTTCACATTTTCACAAATGTCAAAAAAATCTTAGCCTTAACTAGGAGGCCTAAGAAAACTCTTGAAAGAAGCGATCCTCCTTTGCATGTTAACACACCCTACAAAATTGCATTAAACAATAATCACATCAATTTCATGTTCAATTTTAGGGGCGGGGTGACACTAGAGGGCTTGGCCTAGGACCACATAAATCTAAAATCTCTCATTGGTCCAAACTATGAAGGTTGGTTAGTTGGGCTTACACTAGGTTAGTTTAGGGCCCAAGCCCAAACAAATGATGTTGATGAAAAATATTGTTGGAATTGTACATGGATAGTTGTGGATAATGTTATTTGGGCCCTTGGGGTATTTTTTAGGCCTATCTCAAAGGTGGGCCTAATGAAAATAGTGAAGGCCAATGGGTTCCAATATTAATTGTCAATTTATGATATTTTATTGATTTTTGTAATAAAATTTTGAAAGATAAAATTGGAGGGAATTTTCGGTGCCTCCTCATTATATCGTTTCCCAAACAAAATAATTATTTTTAAAAATGAGAAATAATGTTGAAGGGATTTTTGAACGGCTATCACCACAAAATTGCTACCCCTTGAGGCCTAAAGCAAGAATAAATTGGGATCATTTTTTGCTTCTTATTTTTCTGAAAGGTAAAATGGGATGGACTTTTTGGTGTCCCTTCCTCCAACCCCCTCCCCAACTTTTTTCCCCTTACACCATAAACATAATCATTAAAATTCATATACATACATTTTTTAAATTATAAGTAAAATTGGGGGGAAGTTTTGGAAGTTCCCCTATAAATTTGCTGCCTTTAATGCTTAAGCATAACTACTATTTCTAATTTTTTTAATAGAAAAAATGGGGGAATTCTTGGTGTTCCCTCCACAAAATTGCTATTTGCTCAAACATTATAAGAGAAAAAAAGGTTATATGTTTTTTTTTTTTTTTGAATAGTAAAAATGGAAGGAATTTGTGGTGCGCCCCCTAATTATTACCCCTTAAACCGTAAACACCGTAATGAAAAGGGATCATTTTTTTTCTGCTAATCATCATTTTGATGCTCTTAAAGTTATTGAAGCTTGTTACATTAGACTTGTTTGTGGATAGTGACTATTGCTAAATGTTTTCCATATTTTTGTCCAGCCATGGATCATGGATATTATTCACAATCACAAAGATGAAATCAAACAATTCAAGAGATGTGGGATTAACATTTGTTGAGCTAATATACATAGACACCAATACATAGCCATCTCAACAAATATTTGCTTCTTTCTTTCATCCATGATGCATGATTGTTTATGAAAGGTGCAAAAGAAAAGAAAAAGTATTTTAAAAATAGAATGAAAAAAAAGAAAACTAAAGAGGAAAGTTAAAAAGAGAATTTAAAATAAATAAAAAGATGAATGAAAAGTTAAGCCAGCCACATTTTCAAACTTTCTTTAACAAAATCATTTTTTTTTGGAAATATGGACAAGGTCCATTCTTTTGGTCCAAATTCGGTTTACGTTATGAACAAAGGCCCTAGAGCCATAGCCCATGTGTTTTCCAATGGTTTCATCCAAAAAGAGAGGTACCATGAGGTTCTATAGGCCATGGCCCAAACCCTCTAATGTAAAGAGCCCCGTAATGGTTGGTCAAATCTTTTTTACAAAATTTATGAACTTTATGGATATCAACAAATTGGGGGTGAGGGGAAAATAAAGGATCAACAAGATACAAAATAAGCGTTGTGTTGAATATGACTTTGCAAAATTCTGTCATACTTTTCCCTCATTCAGAAATTAGCTATGAAGGACTATATGTCCATGTTAATTCATGAATGCAATGTTCTACCAACAAGCTTTGCAAAGAGATGGCCTGGCTTGATACAAAGGATTTTGGGTATAGTTTAGATTGAATTTACATTCTAAGTTAGCTGGCATCATATGAAGTAGCATGAATGCACCATTGTAGACACTACTAATTTATATGTTCTTTTCCTGCTCATCATGTCAAAGACAAAACATAATTACTATTATTTTTGTTGTGGTAGGAAAGAGAAGGAACATGAGGGTTTAGTTGGTGAAAGATAGTTGTCAATAGATCTTGCATCATGTAGTGCTCTCCCCTCTCATTAGACACTTCAAAAATGGTCATCAGATCAGGATTCTTGTATATAAATTAAGCTTTTTGTATTTTCAAACATTAGGGGACCTGGGTCCAGGACAATTCATGTGTTCGGAGCATCAGCAATTGTTTTGTAAATGACAATGATTCCACAAGTTGCACAAAAATCACCCCTGGCAGTGAATTGGCATCAAACATTGTCAAGAAAGCTTAGTGTTCTGTATGACCAGCTGGAAATTTAACCCAAAGACCCATGTCTTAAAATTAGATAAAATTTAGATTGCGTTTTGAGACCTCAGTCCTACCTCCACTAATAAGGTAAATAAATAAATAAAGGAAAAACACCCAGAAAGGGAACAAGAGAAGAAAAAACACCAAACAATACTTCTTGATCATTCTACTCCTTTCCATTTTCATGATATGTTCCTAAATTTGAACCTCCACTCACCCAGCAAGTTACAAAGTTTGCACAATAGTATCACAGTTCTCTCTGTGGGTGAAGCTCACTTTCCAAAGAGTCTTATTGTTGTATCAGCTCAGTGCTGCTTTCTAGCTCCCTTTGCAAGCTTACTACCAAGGTGTCCCTTGATTGGAGCTCAGGTTGCAACTGCTCCTGCAAGGATTGCAACTGAGACCTCTCTGCAACCCACTCTTCATGTCTCACTGCATTGGTTTCGAGCAAGAGTGTGATCTTTGCAGAGGAAGCACACAACGAAGTGTGAGCCTCTGCAAGCTCCATTTGCATTGCTTCCATTGCCTTCTCCTTGTCTGAAAGCAGTTTTGAGCTTTCAACAAGACAATCTGAGTACTTCTCTTTCTCTGCATACCATTCGGCTACCAAGGTTTCCAGCCTCTGCTGTAAGAGTCCGCGGTTCTCAGATACATTTTCCGGTCCGTAGGAAACTCCTGTCACAAAACGCCGCGTCCAGGTATCTCCTACTAACAGGAATGGACCACCGGGAGGATACACACCCATGTTACCTTGCGGATGATCTCGAGGAGGGTTCTCACGCAATCGGGTAGAAATAACATGAAGAGCCTTCTTCACAACGGAGATGTCTCCAAAAATCTGCTCAGCAACATCCATCCACATTGAGCAAATCCACCCTCACACATGAGCACATACATATGAACTAATTGACAAACACTTGCGAACACTACACCACAAAAATCATTCCCTTTCTGCCAAGAACATACCAAACAAAACTGAAATATAGCAAAAGAAAATTTCAGCAGTGCACAAAAAGGTTTGCCTTGTTAAATTTCCCCATTAAAATTATGCAACATTTTTTTTTTAATGTTCCTTAAATTAAGGTCTTTGTAAAAAAAATTGTTGCATAAATGGTTTGAACACAACAACTTAAGGTTCATTTGCATAAGGTTGTTTAATTTTATATCTAAGTTATTCAATGATTAAATTGTGATGTCTACATAATTTAAAGTGAATATAAAAAATTTCTTATCAAAATTAGGTTTAAAGTTTTTTTGGGGCATTTGTATAAAAAAAATTTACTTTGTAGATTAAAATTATGTATCCATGGTTTATAGTTTTTATAACATTTTGGTTAGATGTAGGGTTTTTGCCACTACACATTAAAAAGGAATTTAAGTTTTCTTTTTAGCTTTCAAAAGAAAAGAAAGATAATTCAACTTTAAAAATAAGGGTTACACAACCTTTGCCATTATTATTTTTCCATCATATATATTAAAGCAACAGTGGTGTCTGCCTATCTGTCTGTTTGTCTGGGTAGTGCCTGGAAAATTCTTCTAGTCATAACTTCCCCAAATGTAACTGATTCCAGAGAAAAAAGAAATCAGGGGCAGTTTGATTTTTTGAGGAGCTTCCCCAGATGTAACTGACTCTAGATAAAAAAGAAATCAGGGGCAATCTGATTTTTTGAGGCAAAAGATTCGGTAGACCAGAAAAAAATATTTAGGCCTTGGATAGCCCAAAATTTATTTATTTTTATTTTTTTGTATTGACCAAGACTACCTTTTTTTTCTTTTAGCTACTGTCCGTCCCGATTAAGGGGACGGATGAAATGTTCGTCCGGCTTGATGACGGGACAGATTTAGGGGAAGACCAGAAAAAAATATTTAGGCCTTGGACAACCCAGAATCAATTTTATGTTATTTTTGTATTGACCAAGACTACCTTTTTTTTCTTTTAGCTATTGTCCGTCCCAATTAAGGGGATGGATGAAATGTCCGTCCGGCTGGATGATCACAAAATAATAATAAAAATAGAAAACAAATAAAAATAAAAAATTAAAAAAGTTAAAAGTTTCTAAAAAAAATTAAGATGCTAACCAAGTTTAAAGAAACCAGGGGACTTCACAGTGGCCGAAGGTCATGGGCACCCACTAGTTTGAATTAAAACCTTTACTTAAATTTTATAATTTTTTTTATATAAAGTAATTTTGTATATATAATTAAGCTAACAATTTCAATTAATATGTAGTTGAAGGTATTGTAAGTACATGTTTTTGCATATTGACATCAAATTGATGTTTTTTTTAACATGGTCACACACATTTAGTTTCAATCATGGGTCATGCTTTAAAATCTCAATCTATTAAAGTCCAAAACCTAATGTCACCATTCAACAACACAGACTTGATGTGGACAAAAGATGTTTGACATAAAATGGCACATATAATCAAAGTTGAATGTGCATATATTTCACATGTGTGAATTTCAAAATATTTAAATAGAAAACTTCCATGGAAATTTTCCAATGGAATGGAACATTTAGAAATGTATACCATCACAAATGGACATTTAAATGCTAAAAATCCAAAACACCTTGGCCATATTTGGTATGGTGTTTTGTTATTCACTTTTGTTATATAGTTAATTTATTTATGTGATTGTACACAACCTTAGATGTTAAAATTGATGGCACATTTTGTAAGCATGCATGTGGGTATGGACCAAAAGATAATTGTGAAAACCTAAACCATAATCAATCCATTAAATGAAGTTATTTAGCCCAATTTTTAATGAGGCGATTGTACACATAACTTGAGGTGGTAGAAATAATTTTCTATTATTGACCACACACACAGATGTGGGGAGCTCACACATGGCAAACATGACCTTGATTCCATTACACAACCATCATTTTTTGTCCCATAGATGTCACAAGCTCTCAAGGGCCACATTTGGATTCAATTAGGTTTTGGTTACATTATCAAACAAATATATGACAAGCATAAAGCAGTATGGTGCGATAGAATCAATGTCAAAAAACGCTTGATAAGGGATGATTTCATTAGGTAATAAAATATTGTTTCTTTGGATCACAAACACAAAAAAAGTAATTAATGTTTACACAAAAACCCAACCATTTTCATGTACACATGGGCATTTAATCATTTGAATGATGTGTTTTATTTCCAAAATACAAATGAAGTTAATGGAATTAAGGTCCCATTCATAATAGGGATCCAAATTCCATCACAATTATAATCCATGATGTCATTAGGTGATAATAGGGTGGTCTCAATAGGGTTTAGGGTGTTTGATGCACATCACATCGAAATGTTAGTTGCATGGATCATTACAAATTGTCAAATATGTAACAAATTGGTGGAGTGATTAAGTTTTTTGAAAACAAAGCTTCAAAGGAAGATGTTCAAGTTAAAACCTTCATATTTCATCATTAATGATGTTCCACAAAAGTTATGAACATTACAGTGGGTTTTATTTTCACTCCACCATTTTATTTTATTTTTTGAATGTAAATAACCATGTTAAATTTTTTTCTCACATTTTCCATGTTTAGATAATGTTGTTAACTATTGTATTAAATTTTTATTTTATGCATGGTTAGGATGGTGTGAGGTGAATATCAAGTGCCCATTCATTTTTGCACATGGCATGTTTTAAAAGTTTGGCGCTTATGTTCAATGGAATTAAAAATAATGAGGTGAAGCATGCAATATTGGATGACCTTCATGTTGTCATGTACATGCCCATTGAACCAAGTGAAAACATTGAAGCTTTCATGAATCATAAGAAAAACAAGATTATTGAAAAGTTACCCAACATTTATTCAATGATTCATAGATTCAATACTTTTATACATATTATTTTCAACTCGGTATATGACTTAGTTCTTAATCCATTGTTGTTGTTCCTATTATGTTGTGCATATTTCAAATTATTCATGCACATTTAAATTAAGGTAAAAACACCAATGGGGGCATTGTGCATGTTGCCATGAATTTGTGAATGGTAGGGATTAAACAAATGTTACGTTCAAACTAATACACACAAACATCCATTGAATTTTACCATGATGTATTGAAAGGTTGGTTTTCCTTAGAAACAAAAGGATTTCAAGGTCAATGGATTGATTGGTCAATGTGGAGACTCACAACAATGGTTGTAAAACATTACATCCATGCATCCTAGATGAAGAAACATAGGTTTATTAAAAACAAGGATGTGGAGTGCATTGCAAAAACAAGTGTTGAGAAGACCACATTGATCCCTTGCACCCATGTCACTGATGGGATGCATGATTCTAATGAAATTGGTTATGCATGGATGTGTGGAACCAACAATGTCCAAATGTGACATATAAAATTTCACTTCCTTTCACCAAGTATGTTAGTTACACATGTGAATGGGGGTTACGTGAAAACTTGTGCAAGCACCAAATTGTTATTTTTCTTGTGTGTATCGATTTCATCAAAAAGAATATTATCACTAGTAGAAATCAGCCAAAATGTAACCACTCCATTTACGACTACATGCGACTTGTAGTCGTTTGCGACTAGATTTGGGAACATTTGCAACTACAAAACCAAATTTCAACTATTTTGGTCATTCTCACAACTATGATGCAACTATTAAAATTT
>Ga0116231_10011915_pt1 | contig 13090 bp, 7 predicted proteins | sample S1TSphgellanicum_2_FD_89695 | JGI IMG/M metagenome (GOLD analysis project Ga0116231, IMG submission 89695) | Host-associated microbial communities from peat moss isolated from Minnesota, USA - S1T2_Fd - Sphagnum magellanicum MG | ecosystem: Host-associated > Plants > Peat moss > Unclassified... | reverse complement strand
GCTGACCGACGAACCAGAACAAGAGCGCGTTGATCACGAACGTGAAGAGCCCGAGCGTGATGATCTCGAGCGGCAGGCTCAAGATGATCAGAATCGGTTTGAGAACCGCGTTCACGACGCCGAGAATGACCGCCGCGATCAGCGCGCCGACAAAGCTGCTCACCGCGATGCCCGGGACGAGATACGAGACCGCCAGCAGCGCGACGGCATTGACAACGATACGTAGCAGTAAGCCCATCGCGGGCGGGATTCGCCTCGCCCGCGATGGCGCCCGTAGCAAGCCTGCTAGGTCAGCGCTGCGGCCGCGCTGCCGAGTCCGCCGGCGGCCGCGGCGTCGTCGCCGCCGTTATCGATCAGCTCGTTGAGAACACTCATCCCCGTGCCCTGACCGAACTGGGAGAAGACGGATTGCATGGGACTGGTGAACGTTCCGACCGATCCGCTCGATGCGGACGACGAGGTCGTGTTCGATCCGCCGGCGAGTGCCGAGACCAGACTCTCGACGGCGCCGAGGGCGTTTCCGATACCTAAAAAACTCATGATGTTCCTCCGGTGCGATGATGCTGCACCGGACGTTCACGCGGTTCGCACGCGCCGCTAGGGTCAGGCGTTGAGGGCCGACTTGATCTGCGAGGCCAGGGCCGCCGAGACGCCTTTGACCGCGGCGATCTCATCGACCGAGGCACGCTTGATCGCGCCGACCGATCCGAACGCGACCATCAACCGCTTCTTGCGCACCGGACCAACGCCGTCGAGCGTATCGAGCACGGATTTCGTCATCGCCTTCGCGCGCCGCTGGCGATGGTACGTGATCGCGAAACGATGCGCTTCGTCGCGCACGCGCATGACCAAGTGCAGTCCCGCCGACGCCGGCGTGAGGACGATCGGCTCGGAATTGCCGGGCAGGTAGAGCCACTCGTTTTCTTTCGCCAGCCCCGCGACGGGGATACCCCACATGTCGAGTTCGTGCAGCACCTCGACGACGGCGTTCAGCTGCCCTTTGCCGCCGTCGATCAACAGCAGATCCGGCTTCTGATGGAAGCGTTCTTTGCGCGCGGCTTGCGCCTCGAGCGCGGCCGCCGCCGCGTCCGCGAGCGGCGGCTCGTCGGCATCTTTGCGCAGGTAGCGCAAGCGGCGCCGCAGCGTCTCCTGCATCATCGCGAAATCGTTCGGACCGCGATCGTACTGGATCTTGAAGTGCCGGTAATCGCTCTTTTTCGGGCGGCCTTCGATAAAGACGACCATCGAGCTGACGGCGTTCGTACCCTGGATGTTCGAGATGTCGTAGCACTCGATCCGGTGCGGCGGGCCGGGGAGATCGAGCGCCGCGGCGAGTTCGCTCAGCGCGCTTGCGGAGGCGCTTTCGCTCGCCTCTTGATGGACGAGAAAATTCCGCAAATTTTGCTCCGCGTTCTTCTTCACAAGACGCAGATAGTCGGCGCGCGCGCCGCGTTCGGGGCGCAAGATACGCACGCGCTGACCTTTGAGTTCGGTCAGCCACAGCTCGATCACCGAACCGTCCTCCGGCAGCGCTTCGAGCAAGATCTCTTTCGGGATCGCGGCCGACGCGCCGTCGGTGCGGCGGCGCGTACGTTCTTTGACGGCGACGGGCGACTCTTGCTCGCGCGCGGCGCGCAGCGCGAGCGGGCTGCCGGTGAATTCCGCATCGACCTCGCTGCCGAACCCGACGTTGCCGCTGCGCGCCGTGTAGAATTGCTTGAGGAACTCGGAAAAGAGTTCGCTCTCGGATTCTTCGCCCGTGCCTTCGAGGATGAAGTGCTCCTGGCCGAGCAGCTTGCCGCCGCGTACCATGAAGACTTGCATGCACGCCTGACCGTGCGCGCGCGCCACGGCGAGTAAATCCATGTCGATCCGCGAACGCCAGACCACCTTCTGCGCTTCGGTCACCCGGCGCACCGCGATGATCCGGTCGCGCAAACGTCCGGCGGCTTCGTAATTGAGATGCTCCGCGGCCTCCGTCATCTCGGTTTGGAGCCGTCCAAGCAGCGCTTCTTGGCGCCCTTCGAGAAAGAGCACGACCTCGTCGACGAGCCGATCGTAGTCGTCCTCCGATTGATAACCGACGCACGGTGCGAGGCAGCGCTTGATGTGATACTGCAAGCACGGGCGTTTGCGTCGCCCGTCGATCGGCTCGCGGCAGGTACGCAGCGGAAAGACGATCCGCACGAGATCGATCAGTTCGCGCAGCCCGTGCGCGTTCGTGTAGGGTCCGAAATAGCGCGCCCCGTCATCCTTGATCGTACGCGTGAAGACGACGCGCGGAAAGTGCTCGGCCGTCACCTTGAGGTACGGGAATCGCTTATCGTCACGCAGCCGCACGTTGAAGGGCGGCTGATGGCGCTTGATGAGGTTGGCCTCGAGGATCAGCGATTCGATCTCGTTCGAGACCACGATCGTGCGCACGTCGGCGACGCGCTCGACCATCCGCAGCGTCCGGTACGGATGGGCGGCGGAATCCTGGAAATACGAGCGCACCCGGTTGCGCAGCGAGACGGCCTTCCCGATATAGAGGATGCGGCCGTCCGCCCCGATCATCTGATAGATTCCCGGGCTGTCGGGCAATTGGGCGAGGGTGCGTTCGAGCCGGTCGCCGTCGACGGGAGTGGTCATCTTTGCATCATGATTCTTGATTAGGGGTAGGTTCCCTCAGTGGAAACGGCAACGCGCTCGGCATCTCTCTGGTATAAAGACGCCGTCATCTACCAATTGCACGTCAAGGCGTTCTCAGACGCGACGGGCGACGGGACCGGCGACTTCGCGGGGCTGATCGAGAAACTACCCTACATCGCGGAGCTCGGCGCATCCGCCGTGTGGCTCTTGCCGTTCTATCCCTCGCCGCTGCGCGACGACGGGTACGACATCGCCGACTACAAGGGCGTCCATCCGCTCTACGGGACGCTGCGCGATGCCCGCCGATTCATAAAAGCCGCGCATCGCCTGGGGTTGCGTGTGATCACCGAGCTGGTCGTAAACCACACCTCGGACGCACACCCGTGGTTCCAGCGCGCGCGCAAGGCGCCGCGCGGTTCCTCCGCGCGCGATTGGTACGTCTGGAGCGATTCGCCGGAGCGCTATCGCGAGACGCGCATCATCTTCACCGACACCGAGACCTCCAACTGGACCTGGGATCCGGTCGCCAAGCAGTTCTACTGGCACCGCTTCTTCAGCCACCAGCCCGATCTGAACTTCGATCACCCGCCGGTGTTCGATGCGATCGTCGACGTGATGCGCTTCTGGTTCGATCTGGGCGTCGACGGGATGCGGCTCGATGCCGTCCCGTATCTGTGCGAACGTGAAGGCACGAACAACGAGAATCTGCCCGAGACGCACGACGTCCTCAAACGTTTGCGCGCCGTGCTCGACGCCGAGTATCCCGACCGTTTCTTCCTCGCCGAAGCCAATCAATGGCCCGAAGACGTGCGCGCCTATTTCGGCGACGGCGACGAGTGTCACATGGCCTTCCACTTCCCGCTCATGCCGCGCATGTTCATGTCGATCGCCGAAGAGGATCGCTATCCGATCGTCGACATCATGCGCCAGACGCCGCCGATCCCCGAGAACTGCCAGTGGGCGATGTTCTTGCGCAACCACGACGAGCTCACACTGGAAATGGTCACCGATCGCGAGCGCGCGTTCATGTACCGCACGTTCGCACCCGACGCCCGCGCCCGCGTGAACGTCGGCATCCGCCGGCGACTCGCCCCGCTGATGGAAAACGACCGCCGCCGGATCGAGCTCATGACGAGCCTGTTGCTCTCGATGCCGGGCACGCCGATCATCTACTACGGCGACGAGATCGGGATGGGCGACAACATCTATCTCGGCGATCGCGACGGCGTGCGCACGCCGATGCAGTGGAGCGGCGACCGCAACGGTGGCTTCTCGACCGCCGACGCGCAGCGGCTCTACCTGCCCTCGATCATGGATCCCGTCTACGGGTATCCGGCCGTCAACGTCGAGGCGCAACAGCGGTCGCCCTCATCGCTGCTCAACTGGATCAAACGGCTGATCGCCGTGCGCCAGTCGCACGCGGTGTTCGGACGCGGCACGCAGACGTTTCTGTTCCCCGAGAATCGTAAAATCGTCGCCTACGTGCGCGAGTACGAAGACGAAGCCGTGCTCTGCGTTGCGAACCTCGCGCGCACGCCGCAAGCGGTCGCGCTCGATCTCTCGCGGTTCACCGATCGGATCCCGGTCGAAATGATCGGCTGGAGCCCCTTCCCGCGCATCGGCGGAGAGAAATACGTGCTGACGCTGCCGGGGCACGCCTTCTTCTGGTTCTTGCTGCTCGAACGTGTCCCCGAGCGCGTCGAGATGGAAAAACCGGCCCCGCTGCCGATGCCCGAATTCACGACGCTCGTGCTGCCGGGCGGTTGGCACGGTCTCGGGCGCGGCAGCGTGCGAGCGCTGTTGGAAACCGATGTCGTGCCGCCGTACCTGCGTGCCGTGCACGCGCTTCCAGCGGCGATCGCGCCGACGGCGGCGCCGCTCGTCGATCTGATCCCGCTCACGAACGAGCCCGCGCCAGCGCTCATCGCGCTGTTCACCGCGGCGGTCGAGAGTCAGGAGATCGCGAGCGTGTTGCCGCTCGCGATCCTCGACGACGGTCCGAGCGACGCGGCGATCGCGCGCGTCCGGACCGGGCCGCACGAATCGCTCCTGCTCGACGGTTCCGCCGACGACCGCATGTGGCTCGCGCTCATGCGCGGGCTGCGCGAGAACACGCACTTCGGCGGCGAACGCGGAACGCTCGTCGCGGAAGCATCGTGGAACCTCGATGAGCTCGCGTTCGGCGACGGCGCGTCGCTCCGCCGCACGGTCGGCCACGGCCGGCACGCTTCGGCCATCATCGGCGAGACCGTCTTGCTGACCCTCTTCCGGCGCACGCATCGCGGGGAAAATGCCGAGATCGAGATCGGCCGGCTGCTCCACGATGCGAGTTTTCCACACAGCCCGCCGCTGCTCGGCACATTCATTTATGAGTCCGCGGAAGGCGACGGCGACGCGCGGCAGATCGGCGCCGGGATCGCGCACCGCTACGTGCTCAATCAAGGCGACGGCTGGACCGTCACGCGCACCTTTCTCGAACGCTTCGTCGAACGCCGGCGCTCGACACCGGTGCCCGAAACCCGGACCGCGCCCGGCGTGGAGGCGGAGACCGGCGTGTACTATCGGCGTGCGGCGGAGCTCGGCGATCGGCTCGCGCAGCTCCACCTCGCGCTCGCGGGCGGCCGGCCACCGGCCTTCGGTTGCGTCACCGTTGACGAGTCGATGCGCGCGAGGTGGGTCGAGGCGACGATCGCGCGCGCGAAGTTCGCGTTCGAGCGCCTGCGCCCGGCACACGCGGTCGACGCGATCGGCGAGCGGATCACGCGCCTGTTGTCACGCCGCGACGCGTATCTGGAGGAGATCGCTGCGAACGAGGTCGTCGATTTGGGCATCGCCATTCGCATCCACGGCGACTTCCATCTGGCCCGGGTGTTGGTTACCGAAGCCGATCTCCTGATCGTCGACGCCGGGGCCGGCGATGAGATGCGGCCGGCCAGCGAGCGCCGCCGGTTCGATACGCCGCTGCGGGATCTCGCGCGCATGCTGCGTTCGTTCGACGCAGCGGCCGCCGCCGCGCTGCGCACGCTGGCACCGGATCGTACCGAAGAGCCGGAACGGTTCCGGGCGGATCTCGCCGACTGGAGCCGGCGGGCGGGCGAAGCCTTCGTTCGTGGGTATGGGGCAACCGTGAAGGGAACGGATCTCGCGCTAGGCGACCCCGGCGAATTGTGGGCTCGGCTGCGCTCGCTGCGTTTGCACGATGCCGTCGAAGCGCTGACCATCGCGGTGGCGGAAGGCTCCTCATCGCTCGCGTTCTACATCGATAATCTGCTCGCCGACCGATGATCGCGACCCAGCCGCAATTCGGACCGCGCTTCGTCGATGGCGGTATCCGGTTTCGTTTCTATGCCCCCGCGGCCGGTGAAATCCGGTTGGAACTCACGGACGCCGCGGGGCCGCGAAGCACACGAATGGAGCGGACCGGTGAATCGGGCTGGTTCGAGGCGTTCGACGAGCGCGCCGGTCACGGCACGCGCTATGCGTTTTGCATCGACGGCGCCGCGTTCGCCGTCCCCGATCCGGCCTCGCGCTTCCAGCCCGACGGCGTGCATGCACCGAGCATGGTCGTCGACACGCGCACGTTCGCGTGGCCGGATCGCGACTGGCCCGGACATCCGTGGAACGCCTACGCAATCTGCGAACTGCACATCGGCACCTTTACACCCGGCGGGACGTACGCATCCGCGACGGAACGGCTCGATGCGCTCGCGGACGCCGGCTTCACCGCGATCGAACTCATGCCGCTCGCCGCAACGCCGGGCGATCGCAACTGGGGCTACGACGGCGTGCTCTGGTACGCACCGGCCGAGCGCTACGGCCGCCCGGATGAGCTGCGCGCCTTCGTCGCCGCCGCGCACGCGCGCGGCCTCGCGGTGTTGCTCGACGTCGTCTACAACCACTTCGGCCCCGAAGGCAACTATCTGCACGGCTACGCACCGGATTTTTTCACCGACGCATTCCATACGCCGTGGGGTGCCGCAATCAACTACGCGGGTTGCGAGGCGGCGCGCGCATTTGCAATCGAGAACGCGCTCTTCTGGATCGATCAGTACGGGTTCGACGGCCTGCGGCTCGACGCGACACACATGATCTTCGATTCTCCCGAGCCGGCCGACGGGCGTCCGAGCGTGCTTCGGCACTTACGTGCGGCCGTCGCCCTTCGATGGGCTCCGGAGCGGGCCGTGCTCGTGGTCGAAAACGATCACAACGATATCGCGCTGCTCGAATCCGGCTACGACGCACAGTGGAACGACGATTACCACCACGCGGCGCACGTTCTCGCAACGGACGAGCGCAGCGGCTATTATGCCGGGTACAAAGCGCGCCCCGCGTGGCATCTCTTGCGCTGCCTCACCGAAGGGTTCGGCTACCAAGGCGAAGCCTCGGCGGTTCACGGCAATATGCCCCGCGGCGCCCCGAGCGGACGCTATCCGGTGACGGCCTTCGTCGACTTCTTGCAGAATCACGATCAGATCGGGAATCGCGCGTTCGGCGAACGCTTGTGCGCGCTCGCCTCGGACGCCGCGCTGCACGCGCTCACGACACTGCTGTTGCTCGCGCCCGCGCCGCCGCTTGCGTTCATGGGCGATGAATGGGCGGCGAGTTCCCCGTTTCTGTTCTTCTGCAATTTCGAACCCGAGCTGGCAACGCTCGTGACCGCAGGACGGCGCCGCGAGTTTGCGAGCTTTCCGGCGTTTGCCGACGACGCGGTGCGCGAGAACATCCCCGATCCGGGCGCCCACGAGACGTTCGAGCGTTCGCGCTTGGATTGGGACGAGCGCGCGCGCGAACCGCACCGCACCGTGCTCGAGCGCTATCGGACACTCTTGCGGCTGCGCGCGGCGGAGATCGTGCCGCGCAACGCCGGCGTTACCGGACGCGACGCGTATGGTGAGGTGATCGGCGCGCGCGGTCTGCGCGCGAATTGGCGGCTCGCCGACGGGCGGCGTTTGCACGTCGACGCGAACCTCGGCGGCGAGGCCGCAGCGGGGTTCGCCGAAGCGCTGCCGGGGACGCCGATCTACGCGACGCATGCGGAACACCATGCGGATGGCGTCGCGCCCGCCTGGGCGGTTCGCTGGACGCTGGAATGAGGCTCGACCCAATCCCGACCTCGACGTACCGGCTGCAGTTCGGCCCAACGTTCCGTTTCACCGATGCCACCGCGATCGTGCCGTATCTCGACCGGCTCGGCGTCGGCACGCTGTACGCGTCGCCGTATCTCAAGGCGCGTGCGGGCAGCACGCACGGCTACGACATCGTCGATCCGAACAGCCTCAACCCTGAGATCGGCACCAACGCCGAACACGCCGCGCTCATCGCCGCCGCGCAGGCACGCGGGATCGGCCATCTGCTCGACTTCGTCCCCAACCACATGGGCATCGGCCCCGATAACCCATGGTGGAACGATGTCCTCGCGTGGGGCGAACGCTCGCCCTACGCCAAGTTTTTCGACATCGATTGGCGGCCGCTGCGGCCGGATCTGCACGGAAAAGTCCTCGTCCCCTTCCTCGGCGATCATTACGGTCGCGTGCTCGAAAACGGTGAATTGACGGTCGCCTTCGATGCAAGCGGCGGAACGTTTTCGATCTCATACTACGCGAATCGCTTTCCGGTCGCGCCGTCGACCTATGCGCCGATCCTGCGCCGCGCGGCCGCCAATGTTCCCGCGCTGCGTCAACTCGCCGACGCCTTCGCGGCGGCACGGTCGCGCGCGCGCGACGACCGCCGCATCCGCGCACTGCGCCGGCGCGTCAGCACGCTCGAACACGAGCTCGCCGAGCACGCGCGCGATCCACACGTGCGCGCGGCGATCGACCGCGCATGCGCGAGTTTCACGCCCGATCCCGCCAATCCCCAATCGGCCGACGCGCTCGACGATCTGCTCGGCGATCAATTCTATCGGCTCGCCTTCTGGCGCGTCGCGGTCGACGACATCAATTACCGCCGGTTCTTCGACATCAACGATTTGGCCGGCATCCGCGTCGAGGACGCCGAGGTGCTAGCGCAAACGCACCGCCTGATCTTCGAGATGATCGCCGACGGCAGGCTGCAGGGGCTGCGCATCGACCACATCGACGGACTCTACAATCCCGGCGGCTATGCGAACTTGCTGCACGAACGTGCCGACGCGCTGGAGCATCCGCTCTATCTCGTGATCGAGAAGATCCTCGCGCCCTTCGAGCGGCTGCGCTCGGATTGGCTTGTCGACGGCACGACCGGCTACGAGTTCATGAACGCCGTCAACGGGCTCTTCGTCGATCCGAATGCCGAGCGCTTCTTCGATCGGATCTATGCGCGCGCCCTCGGCGGTGCGGTCGACTACCACGACATCGCGCTCGAAGCGAAGCGCTCGATCATCAACATCAACCTCGCAAGCGAACTCTCCGTGCTGGCGACCGATCTCGCGCGCATCGCCGCAAGCGACCGGCGCTCGAGTGATTTCACCTTCATCGGACTGCGCCGGGCACTCGCCGAAGTCGTGGCGGCGTTTCCGGTCTATCGCACCTATGTCACGAGCGAGAAGATCGCCCCGGAAGGCCGGGACTTCATCGAGGCGGCAATCGCGCTCGCCCAGCGCCGCTCCGCGCTCGCCGACATCGCGCTCTTCGACTTCATCGCGGACGTGTTGTGCGTACGGGTCCATCTCGCGCACGGTACGCACTACGAGCGCAACGCTGTGCTGCGCTTCGCGATGCGTTTTCAGCAATACACGAGTCCAGTCATGGCCAAGTCGATCGAGGACACGGCGTTCTATCGCTATGTGCGGCTCGTTTCGCTCAACGAAGTCGGCGGCGAACCGACGCGCTTCGGGACCTCGCTCGAGGAATTCCACGCGGCGAACGAACGCGCGGCGGAAGCGCATCCGCATGGCCTGCTCGCCACCGCGACTCACGATCACAAACGCGGCGAGGACACGCGTCTGCGAATTGACGCACTCAGCGAATTCCCCGCCGAGTGGAGTCGCGCGCTGCGCCGTTGGTCGCGCCTCAACCGCGGCAAGCGTGGCGAGGACGTGTTGTCCGGACCGAGCGCCAACGACGAATATTTCCTCTATCAAATTCTGCTCGGGACCTGGCCGATCGGCTGGCGCGATCCGGCAACGATCGCCGATGATGCGTACGAAACCTATGTCGAGCGTATCGTCGCCTATATGGAAAAAGCGACGCGCGAGGCCAAAGTCCACACCAGCTGGGCGAACCAATCCAACACCTATGAAGATGCGACGCGCGCGTTCGTGCGCGGTATCCTCGACCGTGCCGGTGAGAATCGCTTCCCGGGTGAGATTGCCGGCTTCGCGGCGATGCTCTCGCCGATCGCGATGATCCACTCGCTCGCGCAGGTCGTGCTCAAGTGTACGTCGCCCGGCGTCCCCGATATCTATCAGGGCTGCGAACTCTGGGATTTCTCGCTCGTGGACCCCGACAACCGGCGCCCCGTCGACTACGCCGAACGCGACATGATGCTCGCCCGCGTGAGCGCGGACCCGGCGGCCGCGCTCGCATCGTGGGATGACGGCGCCGTCAAACTCGCCATCACCCGGAGCTGCTTGCATCTCCGCCGCGAGCAGCGCGAGACATTTTCGAGCGGGTCGTACGTGCGGCTCGCGGCGCAAGGTCCGTGGTCAGACCGCATCGTTGCGGTTGCGCGCGGCGACATCGTCGTCGTCGCGCCACGTCTCGTGCGGCCGCTCCTGGACCCGGACCGCGCGGAGCCGACCCTTCGGCTCGCGGAAGAACGCTTGCCGGTGCCGGCTGCCGCGTATATCGAACGCTTCACCGGAGCGCGGATCGAGGCCGAGGGCGGGTCCATCAGCCTCGCCGCGCTGCTCAACCGGTTCCCGGTCGCCGTGTTGCTCCCGATCGTCAACTGAGCGGGCCTAAAAGCGCGCCTCAAAGTCGTTGAACGCGACTTCTTCTTGCCACTCGAGCTTCGCACGCGGGCTCGCGGCGAGATAACTCGCGCAGGCTGCGGACGGATTTGCGGTAACAGGCTGGTTGCTGCACGCGGGAACCATCGACGTGTAGTCATCGGGCGCGCTCCACAGATCCGCCCCGCCGATGAACGAATGCTCGAGGCTGTTGCGAACCATCTTCTTCAAGCCGAGATAGTCGATGTGGTAGTGGAGCACGGCCTGCGTGAACCGGTAGGTGAGGTTGATGCGGCCGACACCCTCGTCGTCGGTCGAGAGCGAGACCGGAACGCCCGCGCCGAGATAGGTCGGCAACATCCAGTTCCCGCCACAGACTTCCACGAGGATGTGTTTGGCCGCCATCTCCGCGAGCAGTTGACGCGGATTCTCTTCATAGAGCGCATCGATACCGTGACCGATGCGCTCGGCGCCGGCGATGTCGATCGCTTCACGAATCTCCGAGGGGTTCTGATCGTCCTCGGGCGGATTCGAACCATCGCCGCGCAATTCGCCGGCATGCATCGTGAGGTGCACCTGCGGGTAGCGCTTGTGGAAGTACGCGAAGATCAGCATCGTCTCGTGATACAGGTGATAGGATTTGTAGTCGCTCTGTGCTTCGACGGGGTTGACGGAGACGACGATCGGGTCGACGGCGGCCAGCTCGAAATCGGTCTGGACCTGCGCGAAGACCTGTTCGATCGGACGGTCGCGTAGAACGAACGGGATGACCCGCACGGTCACGCCACACCCCGGGTCGGGCGTTGCCGAGTCGCAATGAAGCAACGAGCGCATCCCGGCGAAGCTCGACGCGAGATCTTTCTTTGCTTGCGTCACGAGTGCAGGCACGCCCGCGGCGTCGAGCTTCGTGCGCATTTTGTCGAAGTCGTTCGTCCAGCCGACCTTCGTGCCGAGGTCGAGGGCGCGGCTCTTATCGGGCGAGAACATCGTCTCGATATAGATGATATGCTGAAGCCCGGCGCGGTGCGTCACTTCGGCCAGCTCCTGCGCCCAGTGCGAATTGACGACGAGATCGAACTTGAAGAACGTTAAGAAAAAGTGGACGTTGGCGCTGGCATCGTTCTTGCCCGGAACGAAATTCCGCGCCGAGAGCGCGTCGATCGTTTCGTTCCGAAACGCATAATCGTCGACGGCATGTGATGCGGGCCAAATGCCTTTGGCCGGGTTGCACGGCGGCGGCAGAAACATGAACGTATTATCGATGCAGTCATGATCGGCGGCAGCATAGTCGATATAGCTTTCCGCGTAGACCGAGCCGGAGAGATGATGGTGGAGTTCGCCGCCCTTCGGAATATCTTCGAGAAAGAGCGTGAGGCTCGTCGGATCGGTGTCGTATTTTGCGACGGCGGCGCTCATCGCCGCTTCGGTGCGTGCCTCCGGACCGGAGACGACGGGGGACGCGGCGGCGCCGAGATCGCCGGCGAGGAGCAGCGCGAGAATGCCCGCGGTACGAAGAGCGAGACGAAGCGTGGAAACGCTTTCACGGATAACCATCGTTCGCGCTTTGTGGGGACAAGCTGCTTTCCTGTCGCCATGAGGTTAGGGCGCGGGCCGATTCGAGCGACGGATACGCTCGGGACGCGCGCAAATTCGCGTTGGAGGTTTACACCGCGGTGATGTGGCCCGCCATGAAGCCTTCTTGGCCGCGGCCGGTGTCGCCGGGCGTCATCGACCACATGTTGGCGGCCATGTCGCACGGCTCTTTGCAGTACCAGCGGTAGGTGCCGGGCCGCACGTTGACGGTGAACGTCGTCGCGACCGGGACGATCGCGCCGTTTTTTCCCGCCCGGGCGGGTCGGATTTCCTGATCCATCGGGATCGCCGCGCACGTCATCGAGTGTGGCGCGAGGCATTCGTTGACGACGGTGATCGTCACCGGGGTGTTCGCGGCGATCGTGAAGTTGGCCGGGACGAACGCGTCGTGCTTCTGGTGATCCGGTCCGACCCGGCCGTGATTTTGATTCGAATACACGTAGAGGGTCAGCCGGCGCGGGGCTCCGGCAACTGCGCGAAGCGGCATCGCGCCGGCGATCATGGCTCCAAAAGCTCCAAGGGCGCGCAATGCGTGCGTGCGCTTCATGTTGCTTCCTCTCTTCTCTCCTGACGAGGTTTCCGAAGTATTCTTTCCTTCGGCACAGCCAGGAGGGAAACATTTTTCCATGCTTGGTTCGTGGATAAGAAAAACGCCCTCGATATCGGGGGCGTTTTCGCAGGCCCATCCTTCCCTTCGCTTCGCTCAGGACAGGCTCTAGGCTCAGGATGACACGGCGGCGCGGCCGCGTTGGGGTCGCGACCACGCCGACGGGCGGGCCGGCGTGGGCCCGCCTTCGGGGTTAGAACAGGCCCCAGAGGTACTGGTTGTAGACTTCGTGGTGGAACTGGACTTCTTGGGACTTTACGACGGTGCCGAGGAGGCGGGCGCAGCGGTCGGCACTGCCCTGTTTGAGGTCGGCGTAGCGTTCTTTGACGCCCGCGCCGAGGAGCTTCGTCGTCCACTCGCTCTTGCGGAAATCTTCGAGCGCGGTGTAG
>Ga0116231_10011914_pt1 | contig 13091 bp, 13 predicted proteins | sample S1TSphgellanicum_2_FD_89695 | JGI IMG/M metagenome (GOLD analysis project Ga0116231, IMG submission 89695) | Host-associated microbial communities from peat moss isolated from Minnesota, USA - S1T2_Fd - Sphagnum magellanicum MG | ecosystem: Host-associated > Plants > Peat moss > Unclassified... | reverse complement strand
TTAAAAAAAAAAAAAAAAAAAAAAAATCCTCACAAGATGGTTATTCAATGGTAGAAGTGAAATTTAAATTCTTGCAAAATATTCCACACTATTATAACAATAGATTTGCATTTCACATGCATATGTTCACTATTCTTATCTGAAATCTTAACAAACTTAACATTACCATTCATTCCAACATCATATTCATGGATATTGCATATAACTAGAATCTACACTTGAAAATACATTGTAAAAAACTCCTGAAACAAGATTATAATTCATTTCATCATAATCTTAACACTATAAAAAAGTCACACAAAAGATGAACATAGAATACACTATAAAAGTTTATGTTTTTTTGTATTACTAAAAACATGCATCCAAATCACAACATAATCCCATGTTTTTTTGAAAACAAAATCCAAAACAACACTTAAAATCTATGTTATATTAAAACAAAGTTTGTGGTTTTCTATTGTAAGTACCTTTAACTCCTCTTACTCTTCTCTCAACTTTGTGTCTCCTCTTCCTTCTTTTCATGTTCCTTAGAACTCTAACCTTTTGAACTATCCCAAGTCACATCATCATGATTAAAACAACAAGAACTCAAAATTCAAACTAACAAAGTTCTTTGATTAGTCCCTATCCTAACTGCCTTGCTCATCCAAAATCACATATTCATCCTACCCCCTTAACATAGTTAAAATTTCAAAGCCCATCATAATCCTGATTGTGGATTTCATTTAAGTACTAACATTCTGGGTTTTCGTGGTCTTATAACAAGAAATAATGGAATCAACGTTGACCTTGTGGACCCAATCTTACATAAGAAATTTTCTTGATTCTAGATAGTTGTTGTCTAGCACTAAAAGTATGTGGGGTGTAGAAACTCTCGGTAGCATTAAACAATCTCGAACACCTGTAAAAGTGCTTACCAATGTACCAAAAGAACCTTATTCACGCCAAAAAAATCTAAAATGAGTAAGGTCAACCTACCCAGACTTTCATCTCCAACAAGAAGAACGACGACTTTAAGGTGAGGTTATTTAATAGATGAAATTCAAGAAGTGTAAGAGGAGGCATGAGGTTTGGGAAAATTAGTTGGCTACCTGGTTCTATTAAACTAGAAAGGCTACCATTTTGGGAATTTGGTGTAGGAAAGAATTAGGTGGCCACTTAATTGCTGCTTGTGCTAGTATTATTGATTGGATTCTCCTAACATTTGGCTTGTTCATCTTTTGCAAAACTTTGAGAGTTCTTTGGAAACAATGTTCAGTATAAAGTCAGTGAAGGAGGGAATCACAATTATTATGGCCTCATATGGGGTTTATGAGCTTTGGAGTAAAGTGTTTCTATCCTGGGAGGAAAAGTTGTTACTTGATGGGATTAGTAAGGTTCTTACAAAACCTCCTTTAGTTATAAGGAAGTCAACTTTGGCTTGCTTCATTGGGTTGACAGATGTGCAACTGATTGAACTTGGGAACGAATTGCATGAAAACAAGGTTACATTTTGAAATCACCCAATTTGGGGGGGGAAACCCTCACATTAAAACAATGGTTGAATGGTGCCCAAAAAGGGAAAAAGGTAATTTGAAACGAGGTAATGGTACACCATGGGTATTCAAGGCCAATATCCTTCAAGCCAACATACACAAAAGTGGAATGGTTGAAGATCAAGGAGGAAAATGGGTATAATCACGTTATGTTCATGCTTTTGGAAAGGACACTTCCAAAGTCATTTTTTGATGGGAAGCAAAAGTCGAACCCATCAAAAGGTTTGCCACCTAGGAATTTTGTAAAAGTTATGAAGTAGTGGATTTCCAAAAGGTATCCCACTGGCTTAAAAACCCTCGAGCCTAACAATTACTACAAATGTCTTAAAACTTATGACATGTCTAACTTGAAGGAAGTCCTTGAGTCCGACTCTAAAATTGAGTTTCTCCAACCCAAGCAAACCCAAGGGGTGGTTGGAGTTGTTGCCATGCCAAACCGCATGAAGCCCTTCACATTTTGGAAAAGTGAAAAATGGGATGAGCTTTTGTCCACATTCTTGAACAACTCAAGGAACTTAATAGCCATTGTCTACGTCTATGACAAGGAGTCCTTTGGTTGCTTAATGGCATTTGTGCACAAATTGAGATTTGTTGCAAGACTCATGTTTGAGTTTGGTGCCTATCACCCTTGAAAAGATGAACTCCCATTGAAATGGTCAACAATAGTGGGGGCTCTAATCCTTTTGTATGTCTACCTATTTTCAAGGTTGGCGAACACCGATAGTGTTAAGAAGGCTCTCAAAAATAAGCATCCACCTAGCATCCTTGAGACTATGCTCACCATTCTTGAAAATGGTAACATCTTTAATTGCCACACAAGTTAGCAAAGAAGAAAAAATGAATGATGATGAAGATGAAGAGCATGAGGAAGAGCAAGAGGAAAACAATAGGGTAGATGGCAATGAAAAAACTATGGACCTAGCTCAACAAGGACTCATTTGCAAAATATTTTAGTCTAGTTGTCGCAACCCTACCTTGGGAGAGTGTGAGGATGAAACTCACACTCCCAAAGTTGGGACTTGGGAGTCCTCCGGGACTCCCAAAACTTCAGAGTTCGATTGTAGGGGCCAAAACACCTTGCATTGGGGCGTTCTTTATATCATTGGAAAACTATTGAAGTGTAAATGTCAAAAATGACCTCGCATGGGCCATTTGGACATCTGCAGCACAAGTTATGGCAAAAAGAAGGGCCGGGAGTCAAACTGGCAGTTTGACTTTCAACCATTAAAAGTCGGGAATCGACCCAACCCTGGTGCGTGCAGGTGGAGTGCAACACACCGTTGGAAAGCTCTCGAGGAGAGCTAAAATTTTGCTTTAGACCTCATTTCAATCGGAGGTCTAAGCAAAGAGTTATGGTCATGCAAAGTCTCGGAAGTCCAAATCGGGACAATTTCGGGACTCCTCCTTGGGAATCCCGGGACAAAAAGCCATTCGGATGTGGGTGCCATGGAGAGGCACAAAGTATACTATATGGGGGAAGGTGCTAGCTTCCCTTGAATCTGGGCTGTGGTGAGTCATGTGAGTCTAGAGTTGCCCATGGCTTGTCCTAACACCAAAGGTGTTCCAGAAAGTGAATTAACCAACTTGTTGGTTAGTTTTGATGCAGGTTCGAGTAAGTGAATAGCTTATCATTCTTCTTAGTCCTATCCCGGAGTCTCAGCACGCCCCTCTACACCTTTTAGTGTTGAGAGTTGGGAGTGTGCCCTGAGTCCCCCACAATTTCGCAACTTGAGTAACTTAGCCCCAACTTTGGGACTAACTAGGGATTTGGGTGCACGTCACTAGTGGCCCTACAACATCAAGGAGGTTGGTGATTACTAACCAAGAAAAAGCTGGAAAACCATTGAGTACTTAGACTCAAAAACACCACAAAGCACGACCAAAACAAGGTGTGACAAGGCAAAGAGAGCAAATAAATTTTTCAAATGAAAAGGACCCAAGAAATACAAATCCTTAGGGACTAAGTTCAAAAGTTGCAGAAGGGCCACAACAAATGATCATTGAGGAATTAAGCTCTACGACTCCATTGAATAGAAATAGTGGTGATGAAAAATTGCGTGCACTTAATGCAAATGAACGCACACCAATGTTAACTCTCCCCAAGGAGATGAATGTGGTCCCTTAAAAAAAAGATTGTATAAGAAAATAATGTAAAACTAGTTTCTAGAAATATTTTTTTTATAAAAATCTAAACATTTGTTCAATAATGAAATCCTCCTTCAATTGTTTATGATGCACACATTAAGGTAAGTACATCCTAATTTTAGTTGTATTGGGCAAGCGCTCAATTCAAGCTGGTGGTTTAGTATCAAATGGCCACCCGATTAAGGTGCCCATCTGATCTTACCTGGTGGACACTAGCATTGGGCGGTCACCCAATTATAAATTCACACACAATGACATTCACTCAATTCATTAGGGATTGGTGATGATTAGTTATTTCATGTATTCAAAAATATGATAAATTGGTCAATTATATGTTGATAATGTAAATGTGAAAAGAAAGGTTCCAATTGGTTTGAATGGTTTTTTTGTCTTTGCATTGGTTATTATGATCTTCTTTACGGGCTTTTGCCTACAATTGATTTTGTGGTTAAATGGAGCTCCTCCACCGTTAATACGAGACAATGTGTTGAGTGCTCAGGATTTTCTTTGGAAGGGAAAATGGGATGTTGTATTGTTGAAGTCCCAACCTAGAGAAGCATATGGTTGTCGCAAATTTTTCTAATGTTGGTGAAGATATTTTTGGATCATGTTGTGTGCTTGTATAAACCATTTGATTTATGTGTTGAATTTATCTAAGAACATGTAATTTCAATCTTTGTGTAAATAAAATGGTTGTGAAGGTCTTGGAGCTACTAGTAGAATTCAATGTGAAGTCTTCAAACTCATGAAAGGAATTGGAGAAGGATCTTTAGAGTGCAAGTGGGTATAGCAACCTTAAGTGGTCCAAAGATAGTAAAATGTGGGGTGATATTGGTTTTCACTATATTAAAGTTGGTGATCACAGAAATCTGGTGATGCAATTTTTCAAATTGGGAACTTTTCCAACCCCATGGTTGATTGTAGATTTCCCTTCATCTCACGATTCATTGCTTCCACCTCCTAATGCTACTTCTAGTGCTATGATGATTGAAGTCTATGAAAAGATTGCTGAGAATGGAGAGATGCGAGATGTGCTCAAGAAAGTTCTTGAAACTACTGCAAGGATGGAAGTTTGCAAAAAGGCCCCTAATATTGCTACAAGGATGGAAGTTTATGAAAAGGCTCCTAATATTAGGCACATGGTTAGAGAGTTGGTGGAAGTGGAAGGGGTTTTATTCATGACCTTTTTTAATTCTTGGATCACTTCAATAATTTGATAAAAAAGGTCCAAGTGAAGTGAATCCTTTGCATGTTGTTTTGTGTTGAAAGGTGTCCTTATGGGGAAGGAGTATTATTCAATTCTTCCACCATAAATGCATGGTCTTATGCTAAGTAAGAGAATTGTGTTGAGACTAAGTTTGGAAAAGTTCCTTAGAAAATGCACCAAGCAATTTATAGTGTACTTTTAATCCTTAGCAAATCCAACGAAAATAGGATTGTACTTGAGGGAAATCAGTAATGGAACACATATATCCATTTCACCAAAAAGGATTTGTGGTCGCAAATTATGCCAAAATATAGTGTCACAAGGCATATGAATATACTTCAAGTTGAAAAGATTATGTATCATAAAAGCCTTTCTAATTTTTTTTGAAATATCCTAATATTCACCTTGGAAACATTTTGTTAATAGACACCACTCCTTATATAACTTGCATGAACCCTCCATTTAATGTCATATTTGTGAAATCGTATTGAAAGCTAGATGTAAATGATAATGATTTTGTTGGGAGCTTGCTCCCATACTTAGAATCATTTCGTCATTGTGGACTTAATGTGTTTACATTTATGAAAGATAACCCCTTTGGTTCCATAAGACATATCACTAATGTTGATAGTGAATATAACACATTATTTGTAAAATGCAACGCAAAGTGTGATGCTAGTTTTTGTAGAAATATTCCAAGGTCCAAAAATATCAATAAAATATATCCATTTTTTGGTTGCTCGAATTCTAAGTTTTCCATTGAATTAGTGTCCTCTTCTTCCTTCTATTAATTGTTGTAGGTTATTCCTTTTTCAAGGGACCCCTTAATTGAGTCAATTGAAAAGACTAACGCAAGGGATGAGCCTACAAAAAATGTGGAGTTTCAATTTTCAAAAAATGTGAATGAAATTCCTTCAAACTTAAATCCTTGGTTTGAGTCAACAGTGCCTCAATCCTCTCTTAAAGAGTTGAAATATCCTCTCCGTGTTATTTTTTACTTGAATGGAATCCTATTGAAAATGAATTTAATCCAGGGCCTCCCATTAAACATCAAATAAGTCTAGTCCCATTGTGCACTCTTTGTTTAAGGCCTAGATTGAAATATTTCCTTGAAAGGTGCCTAGTGCAATTTGAAGTGTGTTTGTGACTCAATGGCACAACATCAATATTTATCTAGATAAAATTTACAAGGAAACACAAATTAGAATTGATCCTTCCAAGATTCTTAAGTGGGAGACTTATAAACAAAACGATCATTTCTTGTTAGCAAACCATGAAAAGCCTGTTTTCCACAAGAATCTTGATGTTTTTTTTAGTAAATATCTTGGCACTCACCATGGAAACACCTTGCTTGTAGACGATATATCGTACAAAAGTATGTTTAATGAGTCGTTTAATGCCATTTTTGTAAAAACCTTTGATACATCTAATAGAGATCCAAATGATTATTTGACATTTACTATTTTGCCATACTTGGAGTGTTTTCATCATTTTGGAATCAGTGTGTCAACTTTTGTATAGCAAAATCTGTTTGGTAACATTAAAAGTACTACTTGTAGCCATCCTAGACTTTATAAAATGTTATATTATAAATGTTCTCGTATTTGTTCAAGTCCATATTGTAAAAATGCACAAAGAAAGAAGAATACATCTTATTAAAATTTGTGTTGGTTGCATTTAATTTGCACATTTGATTGATATCTTGATTCATTAGTTGTTAAAGACTTGCAAATGTGATCGATATCCTATTTTTATTTGTTGTATTGAATGTGCGCTTGATTCAAACTGGTGGTGTAGTATTAGGTGGGCACACGATTCAAGTTGGTGGTGTAGTATCAAGTGGGCGCACAATTTTTTATGGTTGATGGTAGAGACCATAATGTTGAGGGTGACATTTGAATGTTTTGTTTCAACATTTAAACTATGAAACATTGGGAATCAATAAGAAATGAATAATTATGGATTGAATGTTTCCACTTATGTAAAGCGCAATCCTTTTGGTAGCGTTAGAAATATTACTTGTAGCCATTTTGCACCTTATAAGATGTTATATCATAAATGGTTTCATAGATGTTCAAGCTCATATTGTAAAAATGCATAATGAAAGAGGAGTAAATATTATTAAAATCTATGTTGGTTACATTAGAGTTCATACACCTCAAGTGACATTTGAATGTTCTATTTAAAACCTAATTTTGACTATGAAACATGGGGAATCAATAACCGCCACTACAAAATGAGGAATGGTTTTGTATATTGCATTCATTTTCGTATTGTCTTCAGTTAATGTCCATGCAAGTATCCAAAATGTTAATTACAAAATTTAGCTGGGTGGTCATAGTTGGTAGTTTAGTATCGAGCAGGTGCTTAGTTCTTGATGGTCGACATCAAAGAATTGGGTGCCCAATGTAGTTGTTTAAAAGTGTGTTTTTATCATCTCCACACATCTCTACCTACTGAAGTTGTTCAATTATTGATTTGATGCCACCAAGAACATTGAATGGATTGTTTCCATGTGACTAACAAGTATGATCGTCAATTCATTGCCTTGTGGCCATCATTTTTAGTATTGATAGCAATTTTTTTGTTGACAAATGTTTGTGGTGTGTGTAGATTATTATTCCTTTACAGCCAACTGCCAAGTTGAAAGGCACATCAAGATGTTCTCGTAAACTTAAACGGATTGTTAATTAGAAAAAATTGTTGATTTGTAAGAAATTTTCTTATATAAATTGTATCAATTTTATAGAAGAATTTAAGTTTTGTTTGTAAAGGGTTTAAATAGTTGTTTGCATATTGTGCGATGATGTTTACGGCTTTGATGGGGAGAAACAATGTTTGCCATGGAGATTGTTATTCCAAGATGACACCAATATAATTACTTTTTTGAGCATGGATAAACATAAATGATTAAAACATTGTAGTAGGAATTGATTTGAACCATATGGTTTACATGGCTTCCTCATAGTTTTAAATTATGAATGAAAGCTGAAGTTAGAAAGCTTGTTCATTGGTAGTTTTAACAATCTGGTGGATGTTAGGTTCTATAATATATATTTGAAACACATTGTGATAAAGTTGATTAATGAATTATTATTGTTTACATTGTTGGATTTATTAACCTGATGCCCACTAGGTTCTATAATAAATATTTGAAACACATTTCAATAAAGTTGATTAGTGAATTATTATTGCTTACATTGTTGGATTTAACAACCTAATGGGCACCAGGTTTCGTATTATATATTTGAAACACATTGCAATAAACTTGTTGATTAGTGAATTATTATTGTTTACATTGTTACATTTAACAACTTGGTGGGTGTTAGGTTTTACATGTTAGGTTATGTATAACCTACAAACCTTATAATATACATTTGAATCATAGGTAGATATATAATTTAAACCCTCTTTTTGGTATTATCTCAAGTACCATTTTTTCCTTTTAACTTCCTTTTGGTGTTCAAATGAAACTAGTGGCCACCAGTTCTAGATTCCATATTTTTGTGACATGTGCAAATTACATTGTTTACGATGAACAAGTTGGTGGCCATTTGGTTGTTTTTAGAAATGGACTATTTAAGGTTTGAAGTATGTGAAATATTTCTTGTTTGAATTTCTAGACTATTGTAAAGTCCAAAATTAATTAAATATATGTTAAATGGATGTTAAGGAGATTACTTGCCCTTTTTGATGGTGGGAAAAGCATGAAGTTATGTATTCCATAATTGGATTTCTTGCCCAACAAATTTTCAGGATTGTAGGTTCACAAATTGACAAATTGAGACAAAAAGGATGTTTTAATTAGTTGAAATACTTATTAAATTAAGAAGATGCCATTTGTACTAAGATAATTTAAAGAAATTAATTTTTGTGAGCAAAAATTACCGCAATGACCTTATAGTTAGTTGTAAATTTCCTTTTAGCTTGATAAAATTCATTGGGAAAGATGCAGATTTGAAAAAGAGTTAGAACAATTTGAAAAAGGTTTTGAAAGAGATGAAAATTGTGGATATAAACATGTGCATAGTTAAAATATATAATTAGAAAAAAATATTTAATTATTTATCCCAATTACATGTGCATTTTTGGCATTTTTTCTAATTTACAATTTTGATATTTGGGTTGGGAGAATCAATTTTAAAAATTATTATTATTGAGTTTGTGAGAATCTTTGGCTTTGAAAACCAATTATTTATCTTTGAAAATAATCCTGACACTCAAGTTGGTTCTCCTAGACCCCTTGTTGGTAAATGAAACTAAGAACCAGTGGGATTCTCATATAGCACTCAGAATAACTGAAATGGACAGTTCTCAAGAAAAAGTGAAAACCACCCAACACTGGTTGAAACCAAAACATGCAAAACTAATAATAGGTATGTAAAACAAAGAGGTCAATACCAAAGGGCTATGCTCTTTATGGCACGTTCAACAAAAAAACATGCAAAATGATGGAACCTTCTCATTCCACGTTTTCCTAGGGCCAGCTGACATTTACATTTACTGACAATTAGTATATAAAACAAGGAAGTCATTGTCAAATGGTTGTGCCCTTTGTGGTAAATTCAAACAAACTCATGTGACTAAGAATCGGTATGTAAAATAAGTAGAGCTCATTGCCTGCCTAAGGGGCTCGAGCCTTTTTTTTTGGCGAGAAATCATTAAAAATCAACACTTCAAAAATTTTCTGGCAAAAATCCCTTTCTTTTCGTCAAACTGACCCCTTTTTATGGAGTGAGTCGTCACAAGTATGCTTATTGGTTACACTTTTAATGCTGTTGGACAAAAGTATTACCAGTTAGGCGAATTATGATTGAATCTGTGTGGGGATACTCGCTAGTATTGCGATACTTTAAAAATGAAAAAAAAGACTGCTAAGGGCCTTACTTTTATACTTACTTACAATTTAACGTCATTAAGTGGGCCAAACAACGCCCGGGCCAAAACCCAATTGACGTTAAGTCTGATGAAGCAATTCAGATCTAACCATTTGACATTGTATTAAGAATCTAGCAAGGATGCCTTGTTGCTGACAACTCAGCAATTCAGCCAAAGGTGTGATGGCAGTTAGTGGCAATGAACTTCTAAACCTCTTTCGAACACTTTGATACACACACACACACACACACATTAACACGTAAGACGAGCTTAATTAGCTTCTACTCAATACTGGTTCATTGCTCAAAGCACATTCTCAGAACATCATTTGCCTTCACATAAGTTTGTTTCACACAAATATAAATGCCACTTTGTAATTCTGAAGGGATGATCAATTTGTCCACTTTAGGTGACTTGTCTTCGCCACTGTTACAAATGTTCATTGCTCATGATGTTATGAGTGATCGGTATCTTTCCACACACAGTGGAGTATACTAAAGATCACACAACTAGATAAAACATTTTGATAGGCAGGGCAAACCAACAAGAAGTGGTCTTCATCCTCAACTGCATCCAAGTTGCATAATTTGTAGTAACACTGTTGCATCGGCACCTTCACTGGCTTGACTTGCCTTCCTAGCTCAATCTGTAGCTTGTGATTCGCACAACGAAAACGTGCCAAGCTTCTCCTAAGCTGTGCATTATCTACCCTGGAGAGGTATTCTTTGTACCCATATTGTGCTGAGCTATTCAACCCCAAATAGGCTCTCACCTTGCTGGAGTCAGCTGTAGCCACTTGATGGTGTACAATGTATTGCCTTTCAGCCAACTGCTTGAGGTGAATGCATGGTGGCAGCTCATCGCTATCGATGCACAAATTGTACGTCGATAGTCGTTCATCTACTTGTGCTAACCATCAAGTAGGCAATCGGCTCTTTCTACCCACAGCACTTTGGTTCCCGAGCAAGACTTTTCGCTTGGTTGTAAGCAACTGCAGCTGTACATCATAAGCTAGCCTGAGCATGCGATCTGAGTCTACTTCATAATTGACACGTGAAAGAAAACACATGGTCTGTTGCCACTAAAATATTTCTAAGGGAAACCTGCCAAACTCTGCCAGCACGATGTAACTGGATGTCGTGGTGCTGACCCCCAACAATGACTTCAGAAAAGCCCAATGAACCACCTCTAACTATTCGCGTGCCATGTGGTCTGACCATACTTCACACCCATAGCTAAGCACTGGTTTGACTAATGCATCAAACAGTTGGCATTGTAATGCTGGGTAAAAAATGTGCAGCTCTGCGCATCTACGTTGCAATGCAAAAACTACCTTTTTCCTTGACATTGCTAATCGCTGTATTGCCGCTTGCATACCTTTTGTGCCGTGCAACTCAACACCTAGATACTTGAAAGAGTTTAGTTGTTCTATAGCTTTGCCTTCATATTGAAAAACCTGACACACAGACTTGCGTGCTTCAAACACAACCACCTTGGTTTTCTTGACATTCACAGTCAATTGATGTTCATAGCAAAAAGATTGCAAGACATCCAGTTGCTTCTGCAATCCAGCAGGAGTGTGTGACATGAGAGCTAAGTCGCCTGCATACAAAAGCAAGCGAACAGCTAGCTGTCCCAACATTGGTGGTGTGTCACCCTCCAAAGCATTCAGTCATTTTTCTAGGCCATCTATGAAGAGGCCAAACAAGAGCGGGCTGAGGGGGCATCCTTGTTTCACTTCGATGCGGCAGAGGAAAGTGGGCGTGAGCCCCTCCTCTGGATGGTGTAGGTAGGCCTGGTCTTGACAGTACATGGAGCGCAAGCACTCTAGTATCCGCCCACTAATGCCAAGTCCCTCCACCACCTGTCACAACAGGTCCCTTGGAACTGTATCAAAGGCTTTTTTGAAGTTCACAAAACAAGTGTATAGCTTCTTTTTCTGAAATCTGGCTTGTTCGGTCAAAGTGCGAAGAATAAACAAGTTATCTACTGTCCTAAAGTCCTTTTTGAAACCAGCCTGTCCCTTTGCGCGTAAATCATTGGTCTCCGCCCATTGACTGATGCAAGACTCAAGAATCATTGCAAACACCTTGGCTAAGACTGGTCCTACTGTGATCCCCCTGTAATTGTGAAACTCACTACAGTCACCCCCTTTGTACAATGCATGTATGATCCCAAGAGAGAGTGATTCACAATAGCCATGCCCCCTTTATGTCAAGTTCAAACAAAAACATGTATAATGATAGAACCATCTGACTGGTCCCATGTTTTTCGCGAAACGCTATGTACCAACGTCGAGCACTGTTCAGCGCTCTTTTTGGGTCTGACAGTGCAGCCCTGCGGAGAACCGTGTGGTTCTGCCGCAGGCTTTGACTTTTTGACTGTACAAGTTATCGAAATAGAAAAGAAATCATACTTTCGTCAGTGCCTGAATCTATGCCAGTGGTTAGAACCAGGTTCTATGATTGGGAGATTTAGATTTCGAATAAGCTATTCTGCAGCAAAACAAAAATAATTCAAGCAAAACTTAAAATAATATAGAACATTGTTAAGTTCTATTGCTGAATTAAAAGAACATGTAGTGGTTTTATGCAGAACCATGCAGGGCCGAAAAACATGTGCAAGAAGACAAGAAAAATATGCCCCAGACCAGAGCTCCATGGAGAAGCGAGGGGGGGGGTTTGTAGGTAGTGTCACGCATGTTTTTCAACGCCCAGCTGACATCTGCATTGACTACTACTTAATCAGTATGTAAAACAAGGAGGTCATTTCCAAAGCCCTGTGTCTTTCGCGAGACAATAAATACACTGGACCGGACAGTGCTCGATTAGGGCGAGGGGGGGTATTTAGTGTCTCGCGTGTCATTTATGGTAAAGTTGAAACAAAAGTGTCAAGAGTCAAGACCTTGCTTGAATATAGTAGTAAAATTTGGCTATATGAATCCAAATTTTCCCCTCGACGTGCAAAAAGAATCACGATTTTGATCAGGCTATAAACACAGGAGCCAGCAAACGGGCTCCTGTGTTTTTGATCATGTCCGCGTTTATTATCCGTTTTTTTAATCCTTAAACAAAAAATTTCTTCACAAAAATTTCCAAGGACTTTCAAAACCAAAAGAGTGTTGCACATCTAGGTCAAAGAGCTCTACTCAAGAATTTTGTTCCATTTAAGCACCATTTGGTTAGGGAGTTGTTGGGAGCCTTTGCTCTTTTGTAAAGGTGCACTTTTTCAGGATCTCCATTTTTCATGTCTTCTGATACAGCTCCCATTTCCCCTTTTAGGTTTGAATACATTTTTTCTTTGAAGTATAGGGAAATGCTGGAAAG
>Ga0116231_10011913_pt1 | contig 13092 bp, 6 predicted proteins | sample S1TSphgellanicum_2_FD_89695 | JGI IMG/M metagenome (GOLD analysis project Ga0116231, IMG submission 89695) | Host-associated microbial communities from peat moss isolated from Minnesota, USA - S1T2_Fd - Sphagnum magellanicum MG | ecosystem: Host-associated > Plants > Peat moss > Unclassified... | reverse complement strand
TCCCTACTTCTACATGGCTAAGTCGGGGATTCTAAAGAAGTGGGCCGATAAGTACGGGATTGTCATCAAGGTACAGCGGTTCGACTATGCGGCGTCGCTGGATGCGTTTGTGGGCAAGAACATCGATGCCTGCACGATGACCAACATGGAAGCGCTGGATATGCCGGCGGCTGCGGGGATCGATTCGACGGCGCTGATTGTGGGCGATTATTCGAATGGCAACGATGCGGTGCTGGCGCGGAATCACTTGACGCTGGCACAGTTGCCGGGCAAGCACATCATGCTGGTGCAGAAGACAGTATCGGAGTATCTGCTGGAGCGGGCGATGGATTTGAATGGCCTGGGCGCGCAGATACCGCAGTTGAGGCTGGTGAATACCAGCGATTCCGATCTAGTGGGAGCGTTTCTGGGCAACCAGAGCAATCAGGTTGCGGTGACCTGGAAGCCGCTGGTTTCGCAGATCCTGGCGCAGGGCGGCAATGTGAAGGAGCTGTTCGATTCGTCGAAGATCCCGGGCGAGATTATAGACCTGCTGGTGGTGCGTACGGACATCCTGCAGCGGCCCGATGGCGTGAAGTTTGCCAAGGCCATTACGGGTGCATGGTACGAGACGGTGGCGCAGTTGGCGGCGGGCGCGCCTGCGGCGGTGAAGGGCAGCGCGGATGCTTCGGGAGACAGCGTGGCTTCGTACAAGGACCAGTTGAAGACGACGTACTTGTTTGCCAGCCCCAAGTCGGGCGTCGATTTTGCCGAGAGCCCGGGGATCAAGCAGAAGGAGGAACTGGTGCGGCAATTCTGCTTCCGGCACCAGTTACTTGGACAGAACATTGGCTCGGTGAATGATGTGGCGATTCGTTATCCGGATGGGTCGGTGCAGGGCAAGGCGGACCGGGTGAGGTTCCGCTTCGATTCGACTTATATGAAGATGGCCGAACAGGGGAAACTGTAGTTTTATGGCTTCGATTGCCGTGGTGGGACAATTCGCCGATATTCAGGGACGGCCGCGCAAGTTGTGGACGCAGTCGCTGAGCTGGGTGTTGTTTCTTGTCGGCATTTTTGTCTATACGCAGTTTTCCATGGTGCGGCATAAGGAGAATCCTGAGGACCGCGTGGTGCCTTCGGTTTCGCAGCTCTATCACGGGATCAAGGGTGCGGTGCTGGAGCCAGCGGAGGAAGACGATCCGCTGGATGACAACGCAACGCTGGCGCAGCGGCTGATGCATAGTATGTTGGCGAAAGATACGCTGTCGAGTGGCGGCCGATTTTTTGCCGCACTGCTGCTGCTGATCCCGGCGATTCTGCTTGGGTTGCATATGGCGGTGTTTCCCTTTGCCGAGGCGATCTTTCTGCGTTTTACTTTGTTCTTCGACAAGATCGTTGCGCTTTCGTTGCTGCCGATTTTGTTTATCGCGTTCGGTATTGGGGACTGGGCCAAGATCATGCTGATGGTGATTGGCGTGGCGCCGACGCTGATGCTCGATACGTACAACCTGGCCAAGGCTGTGCCGCGGGAGCAGGTGGTGAAGGCCTTTACGCTGAAGTCGAGCAATGTGGATGTGGCGTATCGCGTGGTGCTGAAGCAGATACTGCCGCAGATCATCAACAGCGTGCGATTGAATCTGAAACCGCTGGCGCTGTTTCTCTTTGCCGGCGAGATGATTGTGTCCAGCGATGGGCTGGCGTATCGCATTGGCATCATGCGCCGGCATATGGGGATGGACATCATCATCCCGTACATTCTGTGGGTTGCGGTGCTGTTGTTTGGCTTGGATGCGCTGCTCAAGTTTGCGAATCGGAGGCTGCATCCATGGGCCTAGCGATGCGTGTGCTCGAAACCGAAGCGGCGGTTGAGGCGCAGGCAGCGCCGGTGGAGATTGCGCTGCGCGATGTTTCGGTCTCGTACGCAGTGGGCAATGGCAAGAGTAAGACGGTGCTGTCGAAGCTGAATCTGGAAATCCTTGCCGGCGAGTTTGTTGCGGTTTTGGGTGAAACGGGATGCGGGAAGAGCACACTGTTACGCATGGTGCTGGGGCAGGAGTTTCCGACGACGGGCGCAATCCACGTGGATGGCAAGCAGGTGACGCGGATCGATGCGCGTTGCGGGTATGTGCCGCAGAAGTACTCGCTGTTTCCGGATCGCACCATGATTCAGAACGTGATGTATGGGCCGGAGAATGCCTTCTGTGGGTGGTTTGGGCGCTTGCTGCCTTCGTACCGGAAGTTCAGGAAGCGGTTGCGTGCTGAGGCGGAGGAGCAGTTGCTGCGCATGGGTTTGCGCGCTGGGGATTTCAACAAGTATCCGCATCAGCTTTCGGGAGGGATGCAGCAGCGTGTGGCGATTGCGCAGGCGTTGATGATGAAGCCGCCGGTGCTGTTGATGGATGAGGCTTTCAGTGCGCTCGATCCAACGACGCGAGCGAGCCTGCAAGAGCAGTTGCGGGCGATATGGCAGGAGACGCGGCCGACGGTTTTGTTTGTGACGCATAACACGGCGGAGGCTCTGTTGCTGGGTTCGCGGCTCCTGGTGTTGAAGCCGCATCGCGAAGGAAGCGAAGAGAGCAATGTGCTGCTCGACATGCCGCTGCCGCAATCGAGCGATCCGATTGCCGTGCGAGAGCAGAGCCATGAGTTCCTTGAGCTGCGCGAGTATGTGAAGCGCCAGGCTTATGGGGCGTCTTCGCGAAGCAAGCAGGATTTTACTGAGCAGGAAACGGACGAATCGGGGGATTCGCTATGAGTCAACGGCCAATGCCCGTCACGTTGCGCGTTGTTTGTGTTGCCGCTGCGATTGCAGCGGCATTTGGAGTGTCTGCGACTTCCGGCGTGTTCGCGCAAAAGAGTGCTGAGCCCGCGCCGGGGACGGCGGAGTATTACACGCAGAAGGTTGAGCCGATCCTCGACGACAACTGCTTCTCTTGCCATGCGGAGTCGCAGTCGGGTGGTCTGCGCCTGGATAGTTACGACGCGATTTTGAAGGGCGGACCGCACGGTTCGATCATCGTTCCGGGCGATCCGGATACGAGCATCCTGATTCAGGCGATTCGGCGTGAGGGCAAGTTGAAGATGCCCCCTCGTCATGCGCTGGAGCCTGGGGAAGTGGATGTGCTGGTGGCGTGGGTGAAGGCGGGCGCCAAGGGCACTGGACCTGCGCCTGAGACGATTGTCCAGACTAATGCTGCGCCCGCTGCAAAGCCCGCGCCTGCCCAGCCTGCGGTTGAGAAGATTGCAGCTGTGGCTGCGCCGCATGGGCAGGGTGCGATGTCCGATGCGGACTTTTTTGAGAACGATATTCGGCCGATTCTGGCGAACAATTGTTTGAGCTGCCATGGGGATGCGACTTCGGGTGGGCTAAAGCTGGATTCGCGTGAGGCGCTGCTCAAGGGCGGCAACCACGGGCCGGTGCTGGTGCCGGGCGATCCGGAGAAGAGCCTGATTATCACGGCGGTGCATCAGACCACTGCGTTGAAGATGCCGAAGGGCGGCAAGCTGACTCCGCAGGAGGTTGCGGATCTGACGGAGTGGGTGAAGCACGGTGCGGTATGGCCGAAGAGCGCGCCTGGAACGACCTTCTCGGCTTCCGTAAAGACGGGTGTGATTACCGACAAGCAGCGCGCCTTCTGGGCGTATCAGCCGCTGAAGGTGGTTGCGGTGCCTCAGCCGAAGTATGAGCATTGGGCCAAGACGCCGATTGATAAGTTTGTGCTGGCGAAGATGCTGGATGCGGGGATCAAGCCGGCTGCGCAGGCGGATCGCCGGACGCTGATTCGCCGCGCTACGTATGACTTGACTGGTGTGCCGCCGACGCCGGAAGAGGTGGAGGCATTCGAGAAGGATAAGTCGCCGAAGGCGTATGAGAACCTGATCGATCGGCTGCTGGCTTCTCCGAAGTATGGTGAGCGGTGGGGACGGCACTGGCTGGATGTGGCGCGCTATGCCGAGGACGATGTGCGCGGGCTCGATCCCAAGGGACGCGGGTATATGCCTTTCAGTGGGGCGTATCGCTATCGGGACTGGGTGATCAAGTCCATCAATGCCGATATGCCATACGACTTGTTTCTGCGGTTGCAGATCGCGGGCGACAAGATTCCGGCGAAGACCAAGCAGGAGCAGGAAGACTATCTTACGGCGACGAGTTATCTGGGCGCGGGGCCGTGGGTTTGGGATCAGGCGGAGCCGATTCAAGGGCGCGCCGATGAGCGCAATGAGCGTGTGGATGCGGTGACGCGCGGGACGCTGGGCATGACCGTGGCCTGCGCTCGCTGCCACAACCATAAGTACGATCCTATCACGCAGAAGGATTACTACGCGCTGGTAGGGATCTTTGCCAACTCGACTTATAAGGAATATCCGACGGTTTCCGAGGCACAGGCCGCGGCGTACGAGAGCAATCTGGCGAAGCTCGAAAAGAAGCAGATCGAGATGCAAGAATACACGCGCACGGAAACGCGTCAGTTAGCCGATGCTTTGGGACTGCAGACCTCGACTTATATGGTGGCCGCTTGGCATGTGCTGGGTAAGCCCAAGGCCACGGTGGAAGAGGCTGCTTCGAGCGCCAAGCTCGATCCTGAGGTGCTGCGGCGCTGGGTAGATTATCTGACGCCGGGCAAGACGATGGAGTACGACTATCTGAAGGATTGGCAGGCGATGCTGGCGGCCGATGGCGGAACGGAAGATGAGGCCAAGGTGCTGGCCGAGAGCTTCCAGAAGCTTCTGCTCGATGTGAAGCAACGTGCCCGCGATATCGAAGAGCAGAACGAGATTATCCGGGATAAGAACGATGTGCCGCGGCATCGTATGCGCGACGCCAAGCCGAGTGAGTTCGAGACGGACGACCAGTTCTGCCCTGGATGCGCGCTGGAATTGAAGTCGCTTCCAACGGCTGAGGCGAAGCTTTACTCCGATATTTTTGTCACGCGATCAGGCGACCAGGAGGAGCGGTTCAAGCCTGGGGTGCTGGTGTTTGTGGGATGGGACCTGACCAGCCGGTTGAACCCCGCGATGCAGGCTTACATCGACGCGGAGCAAAAGGAAATCGGTGAGTTGAGGAAGAAGACCGGGCCTGAGAACTATCCGTATGTGCACGGGATGGCGGATAAGCCGCAGATACAGGACGTGAAACTCAACGTTCGCGGCAATCCGCATTCGTTGGGTGATCCAGTGCCTATGCGCTTTCTGACCGTGTTGACGAAGCCCGATACCAAGCCTTATAGCCAGGGTAGCGGAAGGCTTGAGTTTGCCAACGATATTGCCGCGAGTCCGCTGGCGATGCGGGTGATCGTAAATCGCATCTGGAAATGGCATTTCGGCACGGGCATTGTGAATACGCCGGATAACTTTGGATATGTTGGCGAGGAGCCGACCAATCCTGAGTTGCTGGAGTATCTGGCGTATGAGTTTGTGGCCAACGGGCACTCGATCAAGAAGCTGCAAAAGGAGATCATGATGTCGGCGGTGTATCAGACGTCGGTTGAAGAGTCTCCTGAGGCGCATGAGAAGGACGGCGCGAACCGGCTTTATTCGCACTTCAACCGGCAGCGGTTGGATGCGGAGGAGATTCGGGACAGTATGTTGTTTGTCGCGGGGGATCTGGATACGAAGAAGACTTCCGGGCCTTCGTCGGACTTCTCGGAAGACAACGTCGAACCTACGGTCTTCTGCAAGGTGAGCCGCTATCGGCTGGCCAACTACTTGCAGGTCTTCGATTTTCCAAATCCGAGTTTTACTTCGGAACAGAGGTTCTCGAGCAATGTTCCCTTGCAGCAGCTCTACTTCATGAACAACCCGTTTGTGTACAAGCAGGCAGGGGTGTTGGCGGAGCGGGTTGCGAAAGAGCCGACGGACAAGGATCGGATTGTGAAGCTCTACGAGTATGTGTTCCAGCGCAAGCCGAGCGAGGAAGAGCTTGAACTGGGATTGAAGTTCCTGAGTACGACGCCGGAGAAGGCCGGCTATGCGGTAGTGGGAGAGCCGATTACCGCATGGCGGCAGTATGCGCGCATCATGATCAGTTCGAATGAATTCCAGTTTCTCGACTAGTAAGGCAGATTGATAACGCAAGTAGCAACGGCAGCTTGCTGCCATGGATGGAGAACCCAATGCGACACACACCCTCAACGCAACCGATGACTCGCCGCGAAGCTCTATGCAAGATGGGCGCGGGCTTTGGCATGTTGTCTCTGGCCAGCTTACTGGGCGACACGATCGCTCGCGCCGATGAGCCTGTAAACAAGCAATCCTGGATGATTCAGGAGCCGGGTTTCAAGCCGCGCGCCAAGCATGTGATCTTTCTGTTCATGAACGGCGGCCTTTCGCAGATTGACAGCTTCGATCATAAGCCGATGCTCGAGAAGTACAACGGGCAGCCGATGCCGGGCGGCGATTTGCAGCATGAGCGGAAGACTGGCGCGCTGATGAAGTCGCCGTTTGCGTTCAAGCGCTATGGACAGAGCGGCAAGGAAGTGAGCGAGATCTTTCCATATCTCGGTGAATGCGTGGACGATATGTGCTTTGTGCATTCTGTTTTCACAGAGATTCCCAATCATGAGCCGGCTCTGCTGATGATGAATACGGGTGCGAACTTTGCTGGACGGCCTTCGATGGGTTCGTGGATGACGTATGGATTGGGTACGGAGAACAAGAACCTGCCGGGGTTTGTCGTGCTTTGCCCTGAGGTTCCAACTACGGTGGGTCCGCCTCTTTGGGGTTCGGCATTCCTTTCGGCGGTGCATCAGGGAACGTATGTTTCGGACAAGGTGGAGAAGACGGATTTCGATCCGCAAAAGTTGATTGCGAATATCCATAACGATGAGTTCACCCTGAAGCAGCAGCGCAAGGATATCGATCTGTTGGAGCAGTTGGACAAGATCAATATGAAGACCGCGCCGGGCGCGGAGCATGACGGTCAGCTTGAAGCGACGATCGGGGCGATGGAGACAGCGTACCGGATGCAGACTGAGGCGCCGGACGTCTTCGATGTGCGCAAGGAGAGCAAAGCAACTCTGGAGATGTATGGCGAGGGCAGCACAGCTCGCGGATGCCTGACGGCGGCGCGTTTGATTGAGAAGGGTGTCCGCGTGGTGCAGATTTACTATGCGAAGGGCGATCCGTGGGACCATCACTTCGACATTGAATTGCATCGCAAGACGGCGAAGGACTCCGATCAGCCATTTGCCGCGCTGATCAAGGATCTGAAGGCGCGCGGTTTATTTGAGGATACGATCATCGTTGCGGGCTCTGAGTTTGGGCGTACGCCGGTGGTCGAGACGGGCAGCGGCTTCATGGGCGGGCAGACGCATAATGGGCGCGATCACAATCCGCATGGGTTTACGATGTGGCTGGCGGGCGGGGGCATCAAGAAGGGCTTCAGCTATGGTACGACTGACGACTTTGGTTGGAAGGCGGTAGAGAATCCCGTGCATGTACATGACATTCACGCAACCATTTTGTATCTGCTCGGCATCGACCATACCAAGCTGACGTATCGCTACAGCGGGCGCGATTACCGGCTTACAGATGTGTCTGGGAATGTGATTCACGACATCATCGCGTAGCACAATCCAAAGCAAAATAGGTGGCGCCAGTTTTATGCGATGCGGACTGGCGCCATTGTTGTCGATGCGGGTATGACGACGGTGTTGGAGGGGATGAAATGAAGCTACGGTTGCTGAGTATGGTGGTCTTGTCTTTGTCTGCGATTGCGGCGCGAGCGCAATTTCCTGAGCCGAATGGCGGCGATCTGGAGCGTGGGGTGTTGCCGCAGAAGTGGATGACGGGCGGTCCTAAGTGCATGGAGTTGCCGGAGTGGCAGGTGCATGAGTACAACCCGGATTTCTACATCTTGCGCCAGTCGGGATGCACGGATGCGGAGATGCCGTTTCTGTTTCTTTTCTTCGGCAAGGATCGCGGGCTGCTTTGGGATACGGGTTCGCGCAATGGCGATCTGGTGCCGACGTTGCAGCTTGTCGTGCATCGTTGGCTCGAGCGCAATCATCGCGACAGCATTCCGCTGATTGTGACGCATTCGCACTCGCACGGGGATCATACCTGGGGCGATGCCGCGGTACAGGCGCTTCACGATCCGGCGATGCCGATTACGTTTGTTCCTGCGAAGGTAGGGGACACGCAGGCCTTCTTTCACATTGCGCGTTGGCCGAATGATTTAGGCGAGGTGGACCTGGGCGGGCGCGTGCTGAATATCATTCCGATACCGGGACACGATGTGGTGAGTATCGCGCTCTATGACCGGCGCACGGGCTTATTGCTCACGGGCGATAGTTTGTATCCGGGGCGCCTTTATATCCGCGATTTTGCGGCGTTTCAGGCGAGTACGGAGCGGTTGATTGCGTTTGTGGAAGGCAAGCCGGTGGCGCATGTGCTGGGTAACCACATTGAGCAGACGCGCACGCCGTTTCTGGATTTTCCGATTGGGTCGATTTTTCACCCGGACGAGCATCCGCTGGAGTTGACGTTTGGGACGCTGCTTGAACTCGAAGACGGGTTGAAGTCGATGAGCGGCAAACCGCATCTGCTGGCAACGCGCGACTTTACGATCTGGCCTCTCTCAACCGATGACAAGGGGCTGGGCGCGAAGATGGATGAGATTGAAAAGACGACGAACGCGAAGCAGGTCCACGATAAGTGGAATCAGCCGCAATAACTGGGGTGCCGATCTGCGCAGCATAAAGCGATCTTGTGGCGGAGATTGCAATTCTTTATCTCTATGGACTTCGCAACTACGCTGTGTAACGCTCAGACTAAGAACTTCTTTCCATTCCCTGAACGCTCTGTACCGCTTGTCCGCTGCAGGAATTTCTACAATTTAGTTTTCCATCAGTTCCCGGTGAAGGCCTATTGCGGGGACCATCCAGATTTGTATCTGGAGGCCGCCATTTATGGGATTCGGCCATTTCTTAACCTATCTTTTCGGAGAATGTACATGCGAATTCGTTTGACCCGTTGCAGTACCTATTTGCTTCTCGTTGCTCTTCTGTCGGTTCTGGGCAATGTATTTACGCCTCGGCTTCTGGCTCAATCCAATACGACTGCATTGACGGGAACGGTGATGGACGCTTCGGGAGCCGTGGTGGCTGACGCTACGGTTACGATTTCGAATGCGGCCTCAGGCGCCAAGGCGACCAAGCAGACCTCGTCCAAGGGCGAGTATTCGTTCGAGCAGGTGCAGCCGGGGACGTATGAAGTGCGGGTAGCGGCGAACGGGTTTGCGGAGCAGAAGGAAAAGGTGCAGTTACTGGTGTCCACGCCAACGCGAGTGGACTTCAAGTTGACGGTGGGCTCAACGGAACAAACGGTTACCGTAGAAACGAACCTCGCGGAAGTGAATACTTCGGATGCTACGCTGGGCAAGGCGTTTGCTCCGGAACAGGTGGCGAATCTGCCTTACCTGGCGAACAACGTAACGTATCTGCTTTCGCTGCAGCCGGGTGTGTTGGCACTGGACAGCGGCGCGCAGACTGGCGGTTTGAATACCGATACGCGCACCGGAATTGTCAACGGCGCGCGGCAGGACCAGACGAACATTACGCTGGATGGCGTGGACAACAACGACCAGGTGTTTGGCTATGCCTTCAATGGCGTGTTGCGCTCGACGCGCGACTCGGTGGAAGAGTTTCGCGTGACGACGACCAATGCGAACGCGGATGCTGGGCGGTCCTCGGGTGCGCAGGTTTCGCTGGTGACCAAGAGCGGAACCAATGTGATTCACGGCAGCGCTTATGAGTATTATCGCGATCCGAGGACGACTTCCAACAATTGGTTCAACAAGCAGGCGGAGTTGAATGCGGGCGATCCGAATATTGCGGCAAAGGTGCTGGAGCATACGTATGGCGCTTCGCTTGGATTGCCGATTAAGAAGGACAAGCTGTTCTTCTTTGGCGCGTACGAAGGGTTTCGGCAGGCTAGCGACATTCTGGTCAGCCAGACGGTGCCTTCGGTATTTGAAGCCGGAGGGAACGATATCGGTTTGATTACGGGGGATGTGACGTATCAGGTGTGTCCCACCTCCGCAACCTGCCAGAACGGATCGACGTACAAGACGCTGACACCGGCGGAGATTGCCACGCTGGACGGGCGCTCTTCGGATTCCACCTGCGCTACTACCACTTGTTATGCGCCCCAAACTAACGCCGCGGCGATTGCCTACTTCAAGCAGTTTCCTTTGGCCAACTCGAACGCGACGGGCGACGGCTTCAATACTGGAACGTATAACTTTACTTCGCCTGCGCCTTTGCGGCAGTTCACCAATATTGCGCGTATCGATTACAACATCAATCAGAAGCAGACGCTGTTTGTGCGCGGAAATCTACAGCAGGACAATCAATCGACAGCGCTGCAGTTTCCGGGGTTGCCTGCTCCTTCAGTTACGTATGGCAACAACAAAGGCTTTGCCGCTGGACATGTGTGGGCAATCAACGATCGTATTACGAACAATGCACGGTACGGACTGATCAGCCTGGGCAATGCGGTGCGGGGCACGGCAAATGTGAATTTGCCGTATGTCGCGTTTGGCGCTTTCACTACCCTGGAGGCAGAGACAACCACCAGCATCTACAAGGTCATCACGAATAACTTTGCCGATGACTTCACCTACACCAAGGGCCGGCATACGATTCAGGCAGGCGTGAATTACTCGTTTATCTCCAATGCGCAATACTTCGATTCGCCATTGCTGGCTTACGCCAACGTCAGCCCCAATCTGCTAGCGACGGCTGCCATCGCGGATCAGTCGTCGCCGGGCAGCCCTGCAACGCTCGATCCGAGTGGATTCAACTGCCCGGATTGCGGAACGGTGTCTTCTTCGTTTTCGAATTTCTATAACCAGGCCATCATCGCCAACGTGGGCGCTATCGAAACTTCTCAGTCGGGCACGGAGTTCCTGGTGAAGGGCAAACAGCTTGTACCCCAGGGCGCGGGCGTGGTGCCGACGCATACTTTCCACAACTTCGAGCAGGAGTATTATGTGCAGGATCAGTGGAAGGCGACTCCGCAACTGACGCTGACCTTTGGGGTGCGCTATGTGTATCTCGGTGTGCCTTATGAGAAAGATGGGCAGCAGATCGCACCGACGATTCCGCTGGATACTTTCCTCGCCGATCGCATTGCCGCGGCCGCGGCGGGAACCGGCTATGACACCGACATTTCGTTCCGTGCTTCCGGCTCACCCAATGGAGAGCCGAATTTTTGGACGCCGCAGAAGTTGAACTTCGCACCTCGCTTTGCGTTTGCCTATGCCACCAAAGACAACAAAACAGCGATTCATGGCGGATTCGCGATCGCGTACGACCATTTCGGCGAGGGCGTGATCGATTCCTATCAGTCGAATCCACAGTCGCTGCTTTCGCTGTCGAAGACCAATCTGGACACGTTCACGGACATCAATTCCAATCCGCGATTCACGGGATTCAACAGTGTGCCGCCCGTTGCCGGAGCCACTTCGGCATTGCAGTTGCCTTACACGCCGGCGGAAAGCCCCTTCACCTTCGATTACAGCATCAACGACAAGCAGAAGACTCCGTATGCTGAGACTTTCAATGTGTCGGTGCAGCATGAATTTCCGCATAATCTCGATGTGACGGCGGCTTATGTGGGGCGACTTGGACGGCACCTCATCCAGAATCTGGATGTAGCCATGCCGACCAATCTCTCCGACGCTGCGAGTGGTCAGACATACTTCGAGGCCGCGACCTTGTACGACAAGATGGTCGATGCCGGAGTCGATCCCTCTACGGTTCCGGATTCGGGTTACTTCCACGATGTCTTCCCCAACTTCACTTACGGTTCCTACAAGGGCGCTCAGGCTTACTACGCCTACTTTGCCAACAATCGCGGAAACGAGACGAATGCGCTGTTTGCGGCGGATACCGACCCGACCGCTTCGCCTTCAGGGCAGAGCTTTCGCCTCTTCTATCCTCAGACATCTTCGATTTATGCGCAGTCGACGACCGGAACGAGCAACTATCACGCGCTGCAGGTTTCGGTGCGCCAGGCGATGAAGTATGGCCTGGAGTATGACTTGAATTACACCTACTCGAAGTCGATGGACGAGGGTTCCGACCCGGAGAGGAACGGCACCGCGGGCAGCATCATAGTCAATACCTTTTCGCCGCATCAGTGGTATGCCCCGTCGGACTTCGATGTGCGGCATAACATCACGGCGAACTACACCGCTCCGCTGCCATTTGGCAAGGGCGCTCCGTTCCTGAACAGAGGCGGCTGGGTGGATATGGTTGTGGGCGGGTACCAGTTGAATGGCCTGGTGCACTACAGCACCGGGTTTCCCTTCAGCGCGGTGGCGGCGGGCAACTGGGGTACTAATTTTGCCTTCAACAGCAACATGGTGGCCACGACGAAGATTCCGACCGGCGGTCATCACTACTATGCACCGGCACAGGCGGAAACGGCCCTGGACGGGATTACGCCGGCACAGGCGCATGGCGACCTGCGGTTTGCGTATGTGGGCGAGAGCGGCCAGCGTAACAATTTCCGCGCGGATGGCTACTTCTCGCTGGATGATGGTCTGGCAAAGTCGTTCCATATCTTCCGCGAGCAGCAGTTGCGCATCTCCGCAGAGGTGTTCAATGTTCTGAATACCAATCGCTTCAATTCGCAGGCGACCGGATCGAACTCGAATCCCTTGCAGACGGACGGCACGAGCGCTAACTTCGGCACTTACATCGGCGGCGGCAGCGCGCTTCTCCTGCAACCGAGGCAGATGCAGTTCTCGGCGAAATACATCTTCTAAGAGTTGGCGTTTCGGGTTTGCCAGCGGCCCGCTTTCGATTTTGCCTCACGGCGAGTCTGATGCGGGCCGTTTCCTTTTATGGGCATTGGCCGGATTATGGGCACGGGCTGGATCAGGATTGCGACGTTGTATGGTGCGTGCTTGACGATTCCGCGAAGCACCTGTCACACTCTTGGCCAAGTTTGCCGCCGCTTCGGTGCGAGACCGAGTCGGCTGCGAACGGTGAGGGCTCCAGTGTCCTGGCTTGCTTTTTGGGAGCCGGGCGCGGGGTAATTGTTTATGCATGGAACTCGTTGCCGGAGTTTCGATTGGACGTACCGCTGTCTTCTGGGGCT
>Ga0116231_10011912_pt1 | contig 13093 bp, 9 predicted proteins | sample S1TSphgellanicum_2_FD_89695 | JGI IMG/M metagenome (GOLD analysis project Ga0116231, IMG submission 89695) | Host-associated microbial communities from peat moss isolated from Minnesota, USA - S1T2_Fd - Sphagnum magellanicum MG | ecosystem: Host-associated > Plants > Peat moss > Unclassified... | reverse complement strand
TTCATCCTAATTACTTCAAGTAACTAACTACTAGGATAGTTTATCGGTAGTAATTAGTAACGTCCTTGAATTCTTACTTGACTAATTCAATGGTTGAATTAACATTCCCTTGTACTATTTACTCTCTTGATATCCCCTACCTATTTATTTTACCATGTACTAGTTAATTATGTAGTACATAGTAAATTGGAAGTAAATTTGTACCACGAAAACCCCCACATACTTATAGATCCGCCGTCGAAATTAGGGTTTGATGAATCCTTTAGATCTAGGATGTTCAAGGTTTCGTGAGGTTCCGTCGTCATTCCCGCACCTTACGCCTACCTTAATTTGTTAAATAAAAAGGCCTCGACCCGTTCTGAACGCAAGTACCACATTGTTCGTACTACCTTTTTGATTTTTTTGTTGATGCAAATGAGAACTAGTCATGGCGGATGATGTCGCTACACCTTCGAATCCTCCAGTTACACCAGTAGAATAGGAAGAGCTTGAAGAAGCATCGTTCGACATGATTGTTTCTCAACGGTCGCGCGAAGAAGAACCGCCGAGGCAAGTGGTGTGCACTCGAGTCAATCGTTCAGCATGGGATCGTCGACTATCTCCTAACCCACATGCTTTAAAAATTTACTTAGAATTCGTTCCTGCTCGTGGAGCCGCGCCAGAAAGGTTCAAAGAATGTTAATGCGAAGATGATGATGTCTGTCTCCATTGTCGAACGTGGGTTCCCGGTGATGGCCATTATCGTTAGCTACGAGGGCCAATCAACCCCCTTCTCATGGAGCACCGAGCCGAGTACTTCGCTCGCACCATTCATCGCATTCTAGATTTTTTGCTATTGCGATCTATCTTTTAAATCGGTTATAAATTTGTAATTCACCTGAGGTTACTCAGGCGGAAATGTTAATACTTAAGTTTGAATTGATTTTATTTAGAAGTCTGATAGAAGTGAAACTAAATAAAGATGTATTAGGACTACATCTTAAAAATCTTACAAGTACATCATTAGTGCTTGAAGATTCTTTTACAGACTAACTTAACCTTGTCATGGCAAAATGCTATTGTTAATTATGGGTTTGTATTTCCTATATATCAATAAATCACATTTAATTTTACATCCCCTTTCCCTTCTCTCCAACATAAAAGGGATAATGTACTTTAAAAGGTTTGCTAGGTGCTTAACTGATTAAGCGTTACATCAACTGAAATAAATAAGTACTATATGCCTGGAAATATCATAAAAGCTTATTCAACTATTAATAATCACTACTTTGAGGCTTATAAACATTCAAATCATTAGTACTAAGGAAAATTACGGAACTAAGGCTTAATTAATTGTTGAGCTATAATCCATGGCTCACAATACACACAGATGTAGCAAAATTCCAAAGCTATGTGTACATAAGTGGGTTATGTTAGAATAAGTAGACATCAGTAGTATATCTCCTTGACTGTGGTATTCACAAATCAAGTAATGAGATTAGTTGTAGGATTCCAGATAATCTAACTTTATTAGATGTTTTTATATGCCATTGTGTTTGTTCTTTTAATCTTTTCTTTTCTTTTGGTTACACAAATTCGAAAAGCAATGGGGCAACTAAATGTTTTTTGCAAAATTTATTCCGTGAGATGTGAATAATACCAACACAACCATGTGCGATAATCTCAATTTTTAATAATTATATCATGGGTATTCGAGTGTGGTAGGGTTATTAGGGGTTTTTGGCAACTTCAAGTTAAAATAAGGAATGATGAATGCGCATGGTTGCACGAAGGGTGTTTTCTTTTCCAAAATACGATATTAGTGAATAAGATGTTAGGTTAGTTCTTTTCTTCAACAAAAAGCTAGTAACCATAGTTTTAAAACCTTAGTTGCATAATTAGGGATGAAAAATCTCTAAAGGGTTGAGGGTAAAAACAAACATCAAAATTCATGGTGTTAAGTAAAACATTGGTCTTGTTCTAGCATTTAGTGAGTTGCAAGGATGTTTAAAATTCATGAAGTCGTTGAAGGGTGTTAATGAAAGGTCCAATAAAGATAGAACAATATTCGAGCCTTATAAGAATAAGTTTAATTTGAAACAATGTAACAGTTAAATAAATAGTGTGATAGTGTGGCAATGAGAATAACAGTTTCATAATTAATGAAACTTTTATTTAGATTATATATAAGTTCAAAGAAGAACTGCAATGACATGTTGAATCATAGGCTATACTATAGTGATGGTTCATAACTACAAGAAATCTAAAAGGCATCGAATGGTGCAAACTAAGTAGTCCGCTTTATTATTAGGAGGAATCGACGAATTGGACCGCGCAACCAACAATAGTGTCTAATGCCGGAAACTAAAAACCATGCAAAAATAAAAATGTCTTCAGTTTCATAACAACCTTCACAGATGATTTCATGTTCATCACCAGAAACAGGGTCGATTTGCAACAAGATCACTAAGGTGCGAAAGTTTGGAAAAATATGATAATACTAGGTTCGAAGGGGTTCAACTTCAAGACAATTGCGCACCTTTCAAGGTTTGGGATCTTCATCATGAGGATGTTGTGTTAGTGTCAAATCTAAAGATGACTCCGGAGGTAATTCTTCATTCACTTGAATGGTTTGGGGCCCATAAGACATGACCATGTGCAACACCATACTTTCAAAGAAAGGAAAAAAATCAAATCAAAATCAAAATCAAATCGACAATGAATGTGTGGAGGACTTGTTACGTTGAAATACGTAGTCGTAATTCATAGGTCAAGGAAAATGAATGAAACGCATAAGTAACAACCTAGAACCATGGTAAAATAAAATTTTAAGGTCAAAGGAAAAAATTGAAGGTTTAAGTAAAATTTGTTGGAGGGAAAGTGGAAAGAAGTGAAAAGATGTTTCTCCTTCACCTTCCATTGCTCACCAAGCAATGGAACCTTTCAAAGGTCATTAAGCAATGGAACCTTTTAAGGGCCACCAAGTAATGGAACCTTCCAAAGGCCACCAAACAATGGAACCTTCCATTAACCATCGAATTTGACACGTTCCCAAGTTCCTAGTTAGACCCAAAAAGGGTCTAAATTACTCAACAGCGGAATTATGAAAAATTTGGGGCACGTTCCTAGCTCTCAACACTAAAAGGGGTAGAAAGGCATGCTAAAACTCTGAGATGGGACTACGAAGAGTGACAAGCTTTAGTTACTTACTCGAACCTACATCAAACCAACCAACAAGTTGGTTAATTTCTGGAGCACCCTTAGTGCTAGGACAAGCCACGGGTAACTTTGAACTCACAAGACTCATCATGGCCCGAACTCGAAGGAAGCCACCACCTTCCCCCATATAGTATTCTTTGCATCTCTCCACAACGCCTACATCCGAATGGCTTTTTGTCCCGGGACTCCCAAGGGGGAGTCCCAAAACTATCCCGGTTTGGGCTCTCAAGACTTTGCGAGGTTATAGCTCTTTGCTTAGACCTCCGAATGAAATGAGGTTTGAAGCAAACTTGTAGCTCTCCTTGAAAGCTTTTCAATGGTGTATTACACTCCACCTACACGCACTAAGGTCAGGTCGATTCCCGACTTTTAATGGTCGAGAGTTAAACTACCAGTTTGACTCTTGACCCTTCTTTTTGCCATAACATGTGCTACAGATGTCCAAATGGCCCATGCAAGCCCATTTTCGACATCTACACTTCAATAGATTTCTAATGATATAAATAACACCCCAATGCAAGGTGTTTTGGCCTCTGCAATCGAACTCTAAAATTTCAGGAGTCCCGGAAGACTCCCAAGTCCCCATTTCGAAAGTGTGAGTTTCATCCTCACACTCTCTCAAAGTAGGGTTGCGACAAAATTGGGATCTTCTTTCACATCCTTCCTTTTCCTTTTTTTTAAGAGGGTGAATTCAAATCATGGGTGGTTCTTTTTTTCCTGGACATAATTTTCAATTCAAATATTAAAAATATTAATTCCTACAACCTTGTTAAGGAAGAAAATAATGATTAGTCTTGGTAAATGGTAGGAAGAAGGAGTGTAGAATGGAAGTTTTGAAAAAATGGAAGTGAGTAGGGATAATGTTGGGAGGTTGAAATCTCAGAGAAATCTCACAAACCCTCTCAGGTTTGCTAGCTTAATTTCCTACCAGTTTAGTTGCAGAGCTTAGGATTTGGTAGCAAGGTGCACCTTGTAGTTAACTTTCTAATGAGTTAAGGCAAACTAGATTTGAATAACATATGTGTTAGGAATAATATTTCAAGTGGCTGGTGGTCTACATCTAAGTTGAACATGGTGTTGAACCCTTAAAGATTAGTTTAAATGAATGATAATTTGACATAAAATTTTAGGTTTGAGGTGTTTGAACTTGGAAAATATATCTATCAATTCTAAATCGTAAATGATGCATAGGAAGCAAGTTACTTAGTTTCAACTACAAACGCAATTTAACGTCTAAAAATACACTTGCATTTTTCCTTCACTAGTAGCATATGTACTTTCAAGTATAGTCACCTCATAAAATCGAGAGTAGAGGGACAGAAAATTGCCTCACATGAGATAGCAAGTTTCTTATCTTGGTTGGTAGTTGCTAAAATTGTTTGTGTTGCACCAATGACTACTCCATGGTAGGCATGTAGGTAACAATGTTTTTTATGAAGGGTTGATGCCAAGGTATGATGAAAAATTAAGGAAGTTTGAACTATAGTTAGATGGGCATTTAATGTTCATGCACTTTTACATGAGTGAAAGAAGACTTGTTAAATTCTCTTCAATCCATATGATGGGATGGGTGTTTAAGTGAACATTAAAAACCTCAATCAAGGTATCCTTGAATTGGACAAAATGGGTGGAAATGGATTTGGGAAGTTCATAGAAGCGCATTTGTATCCTAAGTTTACACCAACATTTGCCATATTTGAGTGGTTTTAGATAGACAAACTTGGTGAACATCATTGGCACCAAAGTTTATCCATAGAGTTTAGGGATTTTAGAAATGAAGTCTTTTAGTTGGGAGTTGGGGTGTTTCTTTGTGTCATTGCGTAATTGATGATGGGTTAGCAATTTAATTGGACTAAATGAACACTGAAAACTTTGACCTCAAGCTACACTTTCATAGATTTAGACAATAGCATGTCTTTGGATGATCTTATTTATGAATCATCAAGTAGTCTCACTTGTAGTAAAATAAAAATAAACATCAAGACTATGCCATTTGGGGGACTGACACACCGGACTCTCGAAATTTGTTTTATCAAGTTTGCAATAGGAACAATATGTTAGTATTTTTGTGTATGTCTCTTCTATGATGTGTATAGTTGGAATCATTAGCATCCACACTTCTATGGATAATGCTTGTGTTCTGCATCATTTCTATATAAGAGTTTTTCTTCACTTTCTTTTTTGGTTACACATGGTTATGTATCAGAAACCAAGTACTTTTTTTGTACCCATTGAGTTTCTAGCAAGTGATTATTGACTTTTAAAGATAATGTCTAATTCCAATTTTGCAACCAAAATTCTGGGTCAATAAGGTAATGTGAAAATTTTGGTTTAGGTCCAAGCCTTCAATTATGGGGCAAATCCATTTTATTTTATTTTATTTTATTTTTTTCCGGATTTTGGATTAATGGTTATGTTTAGGTGAATCAATTAGCATTTACGTTTAGAGAGGTTTTGGTTAGTCATCAGTTAGGTTCCAATTTGGTAACTTTAATTAGTTTTGCCTTTGCAAAAACAAAAGCTGCCAAAAAATTGAGACAACTTCATTGCAAGAAAACATTGCAACATTCATAATCTTTAGATTGACATTTATAAGCTAGAATGAAAATCAACAATCAACATTTGAAGAATACAAATTTGAAGTGAAGAATGGAAGTGATAGCAATTCAATAGCAAAATGGTTTCAAATTTTAAGCAATAACATCTTCAACATCAAAGTCAATCCAAAAATCAACACATGCTTCCTTAAACTTAAAACCCACTAAATATTGAAAATTTGGTAGGTCATCTTGGGTCAAACAATCTTTCATTTGGTAGAAGTTGTTTAAGGTAACTAAACCTTAAATAAACATTCCCTTTTTTTTAACATATTTTTTTTGTGCTTACAATAGAATTTCATTAAACCTTATATGACGTAGCATTAAAAGTAACCAAGTAAGGTTGAATCACAATCACTTATTTTCACATTATGGGCCGATTTATGGATTTGATCGTGTGCATTAAGGGTTTAATTAGGAAATTGTATTAAAGCTTGTTATTGGCATTGAAGAGATGGAGTGGTGACTATTTAATGCCATCCTTGAGATACACCGTATACCATTGTGTATTTAACATTATATGTATTATGATTCATGAAAAGGTTTATTAATGTTATAATTTGGTTGTTCCACAAACACAATGTGAAAATGTTCACAATCAAATCATCTCTAGATAATAATATTGTTGGAGATACACTCCAACCATTTTAGGTCCAAAATGCGTGCGTTTGAAGCTTAAATGTGATTTACTCAAACCACAATGATGCATAACAAAATGAACAAGAGCTTTAATCCTAACCAAATGTTTGGATTACTATTAAACATTGAATTACAAAAATCATAAGATCTGAAAAGTTTTGAAGAATTTGACAATAATTCATTAGAACACAAGTGTTATAATTTGAATGTGCCCAACAAATGGATTTGCTTTGATTGATAAATATAAAAATCATTTTCTGCTTGTTGATTTATCGCCTAGGTTGAAAAGGTTGAATAATCAAACAAGTTCAAGCAAGCATAAAAGGATGATGCAACAATTTTTCACACAAGTGCTAGCTTCAAACATTAATATTCAAATCAAATGGACTCAAGGTCCATACAATGGCAATCATGAAGGAGATGAAAATGGTGATCCAACTTAAATGACCAAACTAAAATTAGGTTAGTTAAATAAGCCCAATGGTGTTGAAGCATTTCAACAATAAAATGATGAACCCATTGAAACTAAAATCAACAATGGAACTATTCCAAGTGCTCTTGATCTTGCAACTCAATCAAGAAGGCGACAAAAAAATTTGAAAAAAATGGGAACTAAGATTATGCATGTTTGAATTCAGCCATGGAGTTGCGAAATCTAGACTCCAAGTTGTATGTGAGGTGTGCTTGTCACATCATTAAAGGACCATATGTATGGAATAACATAGTCATGTAAAAAATGCAAAGTTCAAGTGCTATTAAAAGGGGAGGAAGGCTCACTAAACCAATATATGAAATAGATGCAACAATTGAACATCCAATCACATTGACACAACTAAGATTCAAGGTGGTGGAGATTACATAGAAAAGGACAACCCCTTTCAAAGACAAGATTCTTGAGTGGGGATGGTTGTAATGGTTGAAGACACATAATATTGATCTTTTGTTACGGGTTTCCCATGGTTTAAAAGTTGGTTGCACAAAAAACTTGCCCAACAAATGTTGAAAATTTCTACACAAATCTAACAAAGTGTACAATCTACATAAATACTAGTCAATACAAATATGGAATTGTGATGAATTTGGTGTGCAAGTTAATTGAAATGGGTGGGGCTTTCGTTTTAACTAAAACTAATTCTAAGTTGATGCACTATAGTTTTTTCTTGCATCAACACAACAAATGAATGCCCGTTGAACTTTTACATATGTAAAGGTAAGCAATTCTACCCAACTACATTGAATAGTGTGAATCTAAGGCTACAATGGCTATTTAGTTGAAAGATTAGGTGATTGAAATTTTCTTTGACAAATAAATTTTCACATTTTATAGCCTATGTTCAAGCTCATGGAAGAAATTCATGTAAATAATTAATTTTCACTTACTAATTTTGGATAGCTATGGCTCTCGTATAATGATAGATGTTATGCACAAAGCCAAGGCAATGGGGTTTGAGTTGACTATTATGCCATCACACACCAACCACACATTATAACCTTTTGACATTCCATGTTTCAAACATTTCAAAACTATATTTAAAGCTTATAGGGACATGTGGACACTAATTAACATAGACATAGGTGCTAGGAAGGAAGATCTAACATAATAAGGTTCTCTAGCTCTCAAAAAAACATTGAATCCACCTAATATATGCAAAGGGTTCAAAACATTTGGAATTTGGCCACTTGATCCAACTACCATGGCAAGCAAGATGGCACCTAACAAACAATTCATGGAGACAAAAGTAGAGTTTTTAAGTAGTCAATTTGCAAGTTGAAAAGGTATGGGTCAATGTAATCCTACCATTGATCCTAATGTCTACCATTACTATGTTGTGATTGAACAATTTAAAGATTTGTAAGACCATAACATTCAAAGGGCTAACGAAGAAAAATAAATGAAATACTGGATGAGACACACATGGACTTGTAGGTAGTAATGTTGATGAACACATTACCTCCTTATAGTGACATCAAAGAATTCTTAATTTTGTTGGAAGTTTTAACAAGGTTCATGTGACAAGTTTCAACAAAAAAACCATCATTATGCCCAAAAATGCCATTTCACGACTAATCTTATATGACTACAAATGGATAAGCAACTAAAAATAACATAAACAATGAATTCGAATCAACAACAAATGGCATAAGTGACTAATGTAAAGGGGTTTAAATGGGGCCCCCAAACATTACCCTGCTTAAGGACATAAGGCCGAGGGAACAAGGTCAATTCCTTATTACTCTTTTAAAAAATTACTCTCATTGGCTTATTCTATTATAACTATTCAAGTAGTAATTAAGAGTTCACAAAAAGAAAAAAAGAAGGTAGGCATATCATTTAGGGATAGACCCACCATTTTGACTATAAACTATTCTAGTAGTGTAAACAAAGGAAAATATAGATAGGAAGTATGGATAATACAAAGAATTAAGCAATAACTACCCTCCAAGTCTTTAGACAATACCTTCAATGCATTAAAATGGGGTCCAATAGATCTAAAAGCCTCCCATGACTATTCTCCAACCTTCCCAGTGCTTACAAATAGTGCATACTGTATATAATCCCCCATAAAACCTTATTGTCATTGCCTACCATCTGCAACCACTATAAATTCCCTTGATTGTTGCTTATCATTTACAATAGTCTCATGTATCTTATAGATTTCAACTTCTAAGTACTTTCTTTTCTTATTACCATATACAAACTATTACTTTTTTGTGGTAGTAAGTAATTTCCTACTCCAAAGACTACAAATCTTGTATACATTTTTACCACTTTTTGTACAAGAAACGTAGAAATATTATGCAACATGTAACAACACATTATGCAAGCTTAAATTATGCTACCTTCTTCATTTTTTAATAGAATAAACACACACAAAACACATGAAGGTTTTTCAACCATTTTCCATTGAGAAAACACACAAGTACAAATACATTTCCAAACTACTCCCTCTTCTCTAGTGTTACACCACACACCTTTCCAAGAAAAAGTTTTCCACTCCAACTCCAAACTACAAACTTATCAAATGTCATATATAAATTCCTCTTCTAATCCTCCTTCTCCATAAAGCCATACAAAACCCACATTGATCCCATGAAAATAGGGTCCTTATTTCAATTCCTTCTTAAAAATCTCATAAATCGTGTGGATTACACCCAACCACTCAATAACATGAACCATTTAATCCCACTAACTTCACCCTTTGTTAAGGGATAGTAAGTCTACTACTAGTTAGTACGATGCCTATGGCACTAACCAATTTGGTGATTTTTACCCCTTAATAACTAGTATAGTTGATAAGGACTAGTCATAAAATAGTAGAACTTCTAGGATAGTGCATTAATTAATTATTTATAAAACATCATGATGACATCTAATCACTATGTGATCAAATTTGAATAAAAGTTACAATGTAAGGAAGTTGCAACCAAGTTAAAAAAATATTGAAAGGAAGTAATGATTACATTAAAAAAAAACAAAAGGGACTGGAAAAGGTTGAAAGAAAAGTTATCAAGAACCATTGATTTCATGAAAGGGCCATGAAATATTTTTTTGATGATGCATGGTGCGCAAATCATTATGCTGAATTGATGCATTGGTTGTTGTGATTTGAACTAATGCACTTCTATTGCAAATTGCCTATCCAATTCCATTATGCAAAACCGCATCAACTGTCTACAAATTCAACATGAAGGTGACAATTGAGAAACACAAAGCTAAGAAACAAAGCAAATATGCACTTCACTTTGTTCTAATTGAGCCAATTTGGGTCCACTGAACTAATCTTCATCCCATTCCTATCAAATGATTAACATCGAAGCTGTTGCAAAAGTAAGGTTGGTGCATGTGGAATGCTTGATGTTGAAGCAACAATAAGGTCAGTGCTTGTTAGCTGGTCACCATTTTGGTTTTAAATGGTGTAGATGCAATTTGATTACACATAACATTTAATTCAAACAAGATGTAGCTACAGTTTGGTTGCACATGGCATTGGCATATATTAACAATGCCATTTAATGCATTTTGAACAAGGATTGCACACAAGCCATGGCACAATTTTCATTTATTTTAAGATGAAAAAAGTTTATTTTGGGAACCCATGGTGGTGGATTTCAACTTTTTTTGTACTTCTTTATTGTTTTTCTTCTACAATTTCACATGAATCTTATGAGTCATAATGGGAGGGATGGGCTTAAAAGTAGGAACCAATATCATTATATATGGAGCCCCTAATTACGCACAATAGGTGTCTAAGTGTGATTGTTTTGGAAAAGCATATTCACTTGTAGGATAACTAGAAAATTTGGATTCCATTTCCATTTGGGTACACATGCATTTGTTAATCAAAATGTTTTTTTCCATCTTAAGCCCATTATGTCCTTTTTTTTTCCTCAAATTGTCCATTTAAAGTTTGGCTGCCTTCAAGTTCATTGTTCTTTGGCATGTTAATTTTTCTTCATGAATGCATTTCAATATTTGAGCTTTTTCCCATGAAACACAAAAAACTACAAAACTTAAAGACTTTAATAAACCTTCTATGACATAATCATTGGACAATAATTACTTGCAAGTGAAAGAGAAAACTTGCATTTATAATGTGACGTACTTCTAAATCCACTAGGTACAAATTGCTTTTTCAATCTCTCACTTTGTAGGCCCATCTTACCATCAAATACACTTGGCAAAAATTGTAAATGAATGTACGTAATCTTGACATCTCTCATTTTGCAATCCTAAACTATCATTGAACCCATTTAACAAAAATTGAAAAGGAACGTTAATCTTGTCACATTGCAATCCTAACTTACCTATGAATTCACTTGATCAAAATGGCAAAAGAGCACTTTACTCTCAATCTTTCACTTTGCAATTAAGAGTGACAAAACTCAACACTAATGTGACAAACTTTGTCTTTCATTGTCTCATCATTTTCAAATATGCACCTTCATATGAGTGTAAAGCCTTTAGGGAAACATTTGATGTTAAATTTTTAAAACATGTGAGTAAAAATATATGGTGCTAAATATTGGTTGTTGAGAAAAAATTATAAATTAATTAGTTCTATAATAGTTTTTTTTATTTTGAAAATTAATTTATGATTAATATAGTTTATGAATTAATCTTTGGTATTAGAAAAAATGTAGAAAGGCGATCTATTGCAATGTTTTTTTTTGATAATTTTTTGTTATAGCCATAATGATGATGATCCACATCAAGATTTAGCCAATTTTGGCTAGAAGATAAATATGAAAATAATTTTAAAAAAATCCTTGTATATTTTTGGCTACCTACTTGAACCATGTGTAGAAATCTAGTGATTTTTCTTAAATTTTTGTCAAATTTTGGCTATTGAAAATCTTAAAAAATCGCATGATTTTAGCACTTTTAATTTGTAATATAGCATTTTGGTTATATGTAGCTGGTGGAAGGAAAAAAATCTGTTGATCCTAGATTAGGAACAGACAAGCAAAAGAAGAGAAAGTTCAAAGTATCACTGAGCCCCACACGATCTACCTATTTTGCATGTTCCTTTCAAATCAAAGTTAATTTTTCAGGGCATCTATTGCAATACTAAGACAGGCTTCCTGGAATAAATAAACAAGAAAGCGGTGTTGGGTGGTTCTTTGATTTTGTTAAGAATCGCTAGTTTGAGCTTTTCAAGTTTTGAGAAATCCAAAAACCTCCTCTTATAGTTTATTGAGAATTTTCTCAATCTCTGAATCTTAGGTTCAAATTTTTTGAAAATTTTCAAAGAACTAGCAATTCTCATGAAAGAACTGCAAAAATAACCCACAACTTTTGGTTAGGTTCTTCGACCCAATTCATTGATTTTTGACAATCATCAGTCAAGGGTATATATATATACGCTTGATGTCCTGCACTGGTTCTAGGTTTCAAAAAAGTGAGAACCTTCCCAATGCAGGAATGAACTTTATAGCCAAAAGAAAGCAACGTATAATACAATCAAGTCAGGAGATGGGTGAGAAGAGAATTGTGATGTAAGACATAATTTTTAAAAAACAGTTTGTGATTTTTTAAATTTTATTTTAAAACAGAAAGATATAGTATAAGTAGTTACATCATCCATTTTCAACCTAGAGTCTGGACTACCTAGGGTCAGTTTCTACATTGACAAAATGAATAATTTTTTTTTTTTCAAAAAATGAATTTGTTTTGAAATTGAATAATTTTTTCTATCATCTATTACAATATTTTGATATTGAGAAGTCAAATTATTCAGCGTTAGCCTATGATATAATTATGATGATTTTCAACATGTCAACTTCACATTTTCACAAATTTTGATTTCACTATTTTGATGACGATTATTTAATGACGAAATTGACCTTGGGGTAAGGTGATACCCCCATTTTAAACTGGGAGAATTATGTTCCTCAAGAATGATTTGTTTGTCTTCAGATAAGTGCCAGTAAGAAGTGCTGTGTACTAATTGATTGAGTCAAAAGGGGATTTCAAGTAATGAATCCAACTCTTGTGTGTGTGTGACTTGTCCTCTCGATTTGGTCACCACCACCTACATTTTGACCAGTTTTGCTGCACAAGTTGGGTTTTTTTTTTTTTTTTTTTTTTTTTTTTATTCCAAATTGTTTTTTTTGTTTCACGCTTTCCATTTCTTATTACCATACAAAATGGACCCTTT
>Ga0116231_10011910_pt1 | contig 13098 bp, 9 predicted proteins | sample S1TSphgellanicum_2_FD_89695 | JGI IMG/M metagenome (GOLD analysis project Ga0116231, IMG submission 89695) | Host-associated microbial communities from peat moss isolated from Minnesota, USA - S1T2_Fd - Sphagnum magellanicum MG | ecosystem: Host-associated > Plants > Peat moss > Unclassified... | reverse complement strand
CTGGCAGGGCTGGTTTTGTTAGTCGCCTGCTCCAATCTGGGAGGGCTGATGCTGGCGCGCGTCACCGACCGTCAGCGCGAGCTTGCCATTCGTTATTCCATAGGCGCGGGCCGTTTGCGGATTGTGAGCCAGTTGCTGACGGAAGCTTTTGTGCTGGCTTTTTTGGGCGGTGCATCCGGATGTCTGCTGGCCATCGCCGCCTGCAAGCTATTCAGCAGTTGGCGCGCGCCCGTTGATTTTCCGGTTCAGCTCAGCGTGCAGCCAGACTGGCGCGTTCTGGCATTCGCGGCGGCTGCCAGTCTTCTCACCGGCCTGCTCTTCGGTCTTGGCCCGGCGCTGCGTTCCGTCAGAACGGATCTGAATCCGCTGCTAAAAGGCAGCTCGGGATTAGCGATTTTCAAGACACGCTTTGCGCTGCGCGACCTGCTGCTGGTGGCGCAAGTTGCTTTCTGTTTTGTGCTGGTGTTCGGCTGCCTTCTTTCTTTGCGCGGTCTTCAGAGCGCCATCACGCTGCCGCTGGGATTTGATCCGCAAAACGCCGTCACGGCGGCCGTGGATTTAAGTTCGGCGGGATACAGCAAAGAACAGGGGCTGCTGTTTCAGCAGCGCGCGGCCGAAAGTTTGCGTGCGTTGCCGGGAGTCGGTTCCGTCGCTTACGCCAACTCGCTTCCACTGAGCCTCGACCAATCGACCACCAGCGTCGAAAGAGCGGGCCAGTCGGACAAAATCGGGCGTCAGCGGTCGCGCGCCATTTATTACGACGTCTCTCCGGGGCTGGTGGCCGGCATGCGCATGCGCCTGCTGGAAGGCCGCGACTTCAGCGATCACGACACGGAACATTCGCCGCCTGTCGCTATTGTTAATCAGGCTTTCGCGCGCCAGGTTCTCGGCACCAATAATCCGGTGGGCCAAACGTTTCGATACACTCCCGGCTCGACGCCGGTCGAAGTAATCGGCCTGGTAGCAGACGGCAAGTACATTAGCCTGACTGAGAGCCCGCAGCCGGTTGTGTTTCGCGCCATGCGCCAGGAATACAATCCGACGACGACGTTTGTTCTGCGCTCGCGCGATTCCTCGCCTGCGCTATTTGCCGGGATTCGGCAAGAGATCCAAAAGATCGATCCGAGACTGCCTATCTACGGAGCGGGCACTTTGGAAAGCATTCTTGGCTTCGCGCTGTTCCCGATGCACGCGGCCGCCATTGCCTTAAGCGCTTTCGGAGCACTGGCACTGCTGCTGACGGTGACTGGCATCTACGGCCTTGTCGATTATTCCGTCGCCCGCCGCACCAATGAGATTGGCATTCGAATCGCGGTCGGCGCCAGCGCTCCTGAACTTTTGCGTCTGATGCTGGCGCGCTTGATGGTCCTGGTTTCCACCGGTCTTGCCTTCGGCGTGATGCTCTCGTGGCTGGCCGCGCCCGCGCTCGGCGGCATCATTTATACGACAACGCCGCGAGATCCCGCGGTAATGGCATTGGTGCTGCTTTCGCTGCTGGCCGCCGCGCTGGTGTCTTGCTGGAAACCGGTTTTGCGCGGGTTGCGGGTGAATCCAGTGAGCGCGCTGCGGTGTGATTAGCTCTACTCCAAAGCGCGCAGGAACTCGGGCCGGACAGGCCATTGCCCCCGCAATTCATTGCCTGCGAGCCAGAAGTTTCCGCCCGTCAGCAATCCGCCAATAGAGGCGCTGTCTGCTTTTTCTTTGCTCAAAGCGGCTGTTAAAATGCGAGTCTGCATCTGTAACTGCCGCATCGCCGTGTCGGCGGCAGCGCTGTTGGCGAAAGTGGCTTCCAGTTCCAGCCGGTCGGGCATCGCCGAGATGGTCACGCTTCCGGCTGATTGCAAGCTGATGGCGAAAATCCGCACGGGCAGAGGCAGCGCCGTCGGGTTCAGCAGCAGGGCGTGCGAAAGCTTCGTCCAGACGGGAGCATTGGGAATGATTTCCTGCACGCGTCTTCCGGGCGGACGCAAATTGTCGGCGTCGGACGGACTCGCGCTGATCGCGACAGCCAGCACGTCGGGTTGCACCGTAATCAGATTGACCCAGCGCCCGGGAGTGGTCGCCGGAACCTGGCAGCCCGCGTCGCTACACCATCCGTGATGCGAGGTGGCAAAGCTTTTCAGCTTGTCCCAGGCAAAGCGTCCGCGTCCGATCAGAAATGTCTGCGAACTATCGGCGCCGATGACAATCGCGTCCAGGTCGCGCGTGTAATCGAAGCCGGTTTGGCTGACGAAGTCTGCGTACTGCCGATCCGGCGCGACCTTGATATTGGAGAGCAGCCCGAGCAGTTGCGTGCGCCGCAAGAGACCGAGATCCGCATAGACGATGGTCAGATCGCCGGGCGGCAAAAGCCGGACCAGATCGCTATTGTGGCGGACGAAGCGGTAACGGTAATACTGAATCCCAAAAAAGATCAGCGCTGCCGCCACGACCGCGCCCGCCAGAACGAAGAGACGCCGCACGCTAGACGGCAGCCAGTTCACTCGCCCGCGAAAGCGCGCGCGCCGATTTCCAAAGCTCAATGTAGGGCTTCAGTTCGTTCATCATTTTGGCGAACTGGTCGAAGGTCAGCGATTGCGCGCCGTCGCTCACCGCTTTTTCAGGCTGCGGATGAACTTCGACGATCAAACCATCCGCGCCAATGGCCACGCCCGCGCGCGCCAGCGCCGGCACCAGGCTGCGCTTTCCGGTGGCATGGCTGGGGTCAAGCACCACGGGCAGATGCGAAAGTTCGTCCAGAACCGGAATCGACGTGATATCACAGGTGTTGCGCGTGGCTGTTTCAAAGGTGCGGATGCCGCGCTCGCACAAGATGACATTCGGATTGCCATGCGCGACAACGTATTCCGCCGACATCAGCAGTTCCTTGATAGTGGAACTTAAACCGCGCTTCAGCATGACGGTGCGGCCGGCTTTGCCCAGCTTCTTCAGCAGCGCGAAGTTCTGCATATTGCGCGCGCCAATCTGCAGAATATCGGCATATTCGGCCACCATCTCCACGTCGCCATCGCTCATCACTTCGGTAATGACGCGCAGGCCGGTTTCTTCCTTGGCCTTTTTCAGAAGCTTGAGACCTTCGCGCTCCATGCCCTGGAAATCGTAAGGCGAAGTGCGCGGTTTGAAGGCGCCGCCGCGCAGGAATTTCGCGCCATGCCGGGCCACGAAATGCGCGGTCTCCATAATCTGTTTTTCGCTTTCGACCGAGCACGGACCGGCCATGACCACGAAATCGTCACCGCCGACGCCAATGCCGTCCGACTTGATTTCGGATTTGTGGCCCTGGAATTCGCGGCTCACGAATTTGTATGGCGCGGAAATGCGCACCGCCTTTTCCACCTGCGGCATCGCCTCCAGCGATTCCAGACAGGCCGTGACGTCGCCGACCCCGACCACGCCAATGACGACGCGCTCCTCGCCGGTAATGGAATGCACTTTGTAGCCGAAGTCGTTGATGCGCGCACGAACCGCGTCAATCTCCGCGCCGCTTGCATGAAGTTTCATCGAAATAATCATCTGCCCCTCACGAGTTAAAACACAAAAGGCCCACTCGTTTACCGAGCGGGCCCCTTTCTAAATCTGCTATGAACTGCTTAGCTTTGAGACGCCCCCCGGTTCGATTCTGGACCGTACCAAAACCGGAACCAATAAAAGTTGGCGGCAAACAGCTTCATAAACCTGGATTATGTCACAACCGGGTCGATTTTGTATATTGCCCTTTTTTGTGAGGAGGTTTGGACATCAGTTGGACGAACCCGCCTTAAATCCATATTCTTATACACTTGTGATGTCGGGCCTTTACAACATTCATGCGCTTACTCGTGGTGGAAGACGAAAAACGAATTGCCGATTTTTTGACGCGCGGGCTGCAGAGCGCGGGCTATGCGGTGGATGTTGTGCACAACGGCGGCGATGCCATTGACCGCGTGCATGCCACCGAATATGATCTGGTGATTCTGGATCTGGGCCTGCCGGACATGGACGGTTTGCAGGTGCTGCAGAAGATCAAGAACCGCAAGGTGATACCGCCGGTGCTGATCCTGAGCGCGCGCGATTCGGTGGATGACCGCGTTAAGGGTCTGGAGCAAGGCTCGGACGATTATCTGGTCAAGCCTTTCGCGTTCGTGGAACTTCTGGCCCGGGCGCGCGTGCTGCTAAGGCGCGGCGCGCCGACGCCGGAGAAGCTGCAAATTGGCGATTTGACGCTGGATTGCATTCGCCGCAAAGTGACGCGCAGCAATGAAAATATTGAGCTGGCGCCCAAGGAGTTCAGCATTCTGGAATATATGATGCGCAACCGCGGGCGTCCACTGAGCCGCACCATGATTGTGGAGCATGTGTGGGACATGGATTACGACGGGCTGACCAATATTGTCGATGTTTATATTCGCCACTTGCGCAGCAAGATTGACGACAAGTTCCAGTTGAAGATGATTCACACGGTGCGCGGCATCGGCTACATGCTTGATATTCCGGAAGCCTTGGCTTATTCGTCCGACTGATCCCCGCCAGTATGCGCCTTTTGGAGTTGCCGCAGTTTCGGGTTTTTCGGACGCTGCGCTTCCGGCTAGCCAGCATTACCTTGCTGCTGCTGGCGGTGGTGCTGGTGCTGGCGCTGATTGCCGGAACCACGCTGCTGCGATCAGTCCTGAACACGCGCAGCGAAACGGCGCTGCATGACGAACTGGGGGCGCTGAAGGGCTACCTGCACTTTGAAAACGGCAAGCCTTACTGGTTCGCCGATCTTGGCGATCCGGAGGAAAACGCTAGTGTGGCGCGCTTGCGCGAGGTGTTTCTGCTGGTGGACGACCAGGGCCACATTGATGAAAGGTCGCATGTGGACCGGACGCTTTCCGCGCTGGCCGATCCAAAGGTGATCCGGGCCGAGATGGAAGAGCTGCACCATTCCCAGGACATTCTTAAGACTGTCACCAGCACGGACCGTTCAAGATACGACATCATCTGCAGCACGCTTGTGGATGACCAGCAGCACCGCTGGTATGTGATGGAAGGGCGGCCGCTGCAGGGCGACCAGCTTTTGCTGCGCAGTTTCCGCCGAAACTTTCTGGTGGCGCTGCTGGTGACGCTGGTAGCGTCCGCGCTGGTGAGCTGGTATTCGGCCGGACGCGCGCTGCGCGCTTTGCAATCGGTGGAACGGGCGGCCCAGGGCATCACCGGTTCCAGCCTGGGATTGCAGATTCCGAAACGCGGCGCAAACGACGAACTGGACAGCCTGATTGATTCGTTTAACCAGATGAGCAGCCGGCTGAAATCTTCTTTTGAACAGATTCGCCAGTTTTCCACCGATGTTTCGCACGAACTGCGCACGCCGCTGACTGCCATTCAAGGGCAACTGGAGGTGGCGCTTTTTACGGCGGCTCACAAGGAGCAGTTGAAAGAAGCGATTGAAAACGCGCTGCAGGATGTGGAGCGGCTTTCGAATCTGGTGCGGGCGCTGCTGCTGCTGTCGCAATCGGAATCGGGCCAGTTGCCGCTGCATAAAACGGCGCTGGATCTCAGCAAAGTTATGGAAGATCTGGTGGATCAATTCCAGATTCCGGCCGAAGCCTCCGGCCTGACGCTGACGCAAACGTCAAACGAGCCGGTGCCGTGCGAAGCCGACCGCACGCAAATAGAACGGCTGATTACCAACCTGCTTTCGAATGCCATGAAATACACGCCGGAAGGCGGCTGGGTGACGGCGTGCGCGGAGAACACACCGGCCGGCGTTCGTCTTGTGATTGAGGATTCCGGCGTGGGCATTCCGCAATCGCATTTGCCGTATATTTTCGACCGGTTTTACCGCGTGCCGGATCCGAATCCCGAGAAAGGTCTCGGTCTCGGATTGAGCTTTGTTGCCAGCATTGTTAAGGCGCACGGCGGCGAAATCAACGTCTCCAGCCAGGTGAGTAAAGGCACCCGGTTTGAGATCAACCTTCCAAAAGGAACACCGAAGCAGGTCGAAGACCAACTTACGGTGGAGAAAACTTCCCTCACCAAGTAGAAGGATATTTCCTAGCTAGTAAATTCTGCTAAAAAAATCCACTTACAGTTGAAATACTGGCTTCCGGGACATATAGTAGGTTCATCTGGGGATAGCTAACTTGGTTTAACTAGGTTGTAACAATTTGCCAGATATTTCAGGGCCTACATCGTTTTGTATTGGCTTTTTTATTTCTATGGGGAAAGAAACAATGTTGAAATATGCACACGTCTGCATAGTAGTTTTACTAGCTTTTTGCGGCTGTTCTTCGCTTTTCGCGCAGTCAGACGCTGGCACCATCACAGGTTACGTTAAGGATCCTTCGGGTTCCGTTGTTCCGGGCGCGAAAGTAGTCATCAAGAGTGAAGCGACCGACGAATCACACGCAGTCACGACGGACGCTCAGGGCCACTATACGGTACCGAACGTCCTTCCGGGGTCTTATTCGCTGACAGCGTCGGCGCCCGGATTCAAGCAGTATGAGAGCACGCACAACGTGCTGCAGGCCAATTCCACCATCGAATTGGATGGCAACCTGCAAGTGGGCCAGACCACGGAGACCGTGGAAGTTTCGGCCACCGCCGCGGTTCTGCAAACTGAATCGGGTGCGGTCCAATCGGAAGTGACCGGGCAGCAGATTGCGGATCAGGAACTGAATGGCCGCAGCCCGATTTATGAAGCGCAAATGCTTCCCGGTGTCCGCAGCAGCGGATCGCTGGGCGATTTCAACGGAGTTGGCCTGAGCGGCAATCCGTTTTCCGTGAACGGCGCGCGATCGCAGGACACGCTGGTGACCGTGGACGGCGCCCCGGCGATGCGAACGAGGGCTAACGGCGCGGTGATTGGTGTCGGCGACGTGGATGCCACACAGGAAATCCAGGTGCTGACCGCCGATTATCAGGCTGAATATGGCCGCGCGGCCGGCGGCCAGATCCGCATGGTGACCAAAAGCGGCACCACGGATTTTCACGGCAGCGCTTATGAGTATTTCCGCAACTCGGACTTGAACGCCAACACCTGGTCGCGCAACCTGAGCAAGTCCACCGATTTCGCTTCTCCGTTCCGCTATAACAACTTCGGATATGCGGTGGGCGGACCTGTCGCCATACCCGGCAAGCTGGATAAATTACGCCAGAAAGTTTTCTTTTTTGTCGCCCAGGACTGGATCAGGGAGCGCAATACGCAGACCCAGACGCAGGCCGTGCCCACGGATCTGATGCGTCAGGGAAACTTCAGCGAACTGCTTTCTTCCAATCCCTGGTACAGCGGCACGCACCAGCTTTACTATCCCGGCACCTGCCCGAAGCTGGGCGCGTCCACTTGCTCCCCAATTCCCGGAAACGTGATTCCGACGAGTCAACTGAGCCCCAACGGGATAGCGATTCTGAACGCCTATCCGAGCCCGACCGCCGGCTACTTAAGCGGCACACAGAACTGGATTGCGCAGGCGGCGCAGCCGATCAACCAGCGCAAGGATATCTGGAATCTGGACATTGTTCCCAACAACAGCAACCACATTGAACTGCGCCGTTCGGGCCTGGCCTATAACGAGTTTGATCCTTTCGATCAAGGCTCCGGCGAAACGGCAAAATATTTCAACCGCCCCAACCAGACCAACACCGTGGCCTGGACCTGGACCATTAATCCGACCATCGTCAATGAACTGCGCGCCACTTACAGCCTGGACGATGTCTACATTCCGGTGGATAAGTCTGAAATCGGCTTCAACCGGGAGAACCTGGCCGACCCCATCACTTATCCTTACCTGTTCAGCGGCAAGGACATTCCCAACAAATTTCCTTCGATTAACCTGAACGACAACTTCTACAGCCTGGCTGCCGGTCCGTATCCTTCCCATTCGTCGGGACCGATCTTCACCACATCCGACAGCATTACCAAGGTCTGGGGCAATCACACGTTCAAGTTCGGCGCGTATTATGAATACGCCGGTGAAAACGATGGCGATCAGATCAACGTTTCCACCGTCCCCGGCGGTGCCAACAACCAGAACGGCAACTTTACCTTTTCAGACGGCGGCACCGGCGCCACTTCGGGCGTCAGCATCGCCAACCTGGCCCTGGGTTATGCCGACAGCTACACCGAAATCGGCCCGCGCGCTTTCACTATCTGGCGCAGACCGATGTTCGAAGAATTCGCTCAGGATTCCTGGAAGGTCAATCCGAAACTGCACATCGACTATGGCGTCCGCATGACCACGGTTATCGGCTTCCATCCGCTATGGGGCAACGCGGATTACTTCAACGGCGCGGTTTATAACCCGGCCGATGCCGTGACCGTGAACGCGAAAGGCAACGTCGTTCTTGGGACCGGCAACCCGTATAACGGGATGGTGATTCCGGGAATCAGTGCGTTCCCGAGTTCGGCGCAGGGCCGAGTGCTGGCCGACGGCAACCCCATTTGCGACGGCGCGTCCTGCAACAGCTTGTTCAACACAAGCTTTTCGCAGTCGTACATCAAGCCGACCAACGATTTCCAGCCTCGTCTGGGCATCGCTTACCAGATTGACGACAAGACCGTGATCCGCGCGGGCGGCGGCGAGTTCACCACGGCCATGCCGCTGCTGGACAACGTTTTCCCCGGCGGCAACTCACCATTTCAGCCCTTCGTTACCGTCAACAACGTGCGCGTGGACAATCCTGGCGCTTCGCTTGTGACAGGCACGGCGGCGGCGATTACGGCGACCACGCTCAATCCGCATCTGAAGCAGCCGGTGGCCTGGAACTGGAACGTTACGTTCCAGCGCCAGACGTTCCTGAGCTCGCTTTTCTCCATCGCTTATGTGGCTCACCGCGGCTATCACGCCTGGGATGTTTACGACATCAACCAGGTGCCGGCGGGCACCTTGCAGGCTAACCCGGGCGTGAACGTCAACGTGCTGCGTCCGTTTAAGGGCTATGCGGCCATTCAGGAAGAAGAAAGCAACGTGAACTCCATGTACAACGGGCTTCAGCTTACCTGGAACCGGCCGTTTAAGAATGGCTCCAGCTTCGGATTTTCCTATACGTATTCCAAGAGCATGGACAACAGCTCCAACTACCGCGACATTGTTTCCGACACCTACAACACGAGCAATCTGTGGGGGCCGTCTGAATATGATGCGCGGCAGATCGCGATTATCAATTACCTGTATGAGATTCCGATCTTCAAGAATCACGCCACCATGGCGGGCAAGGTTCTGGGCGGCTGGGAACTGGCCGGTGACGTCCAGTTCCAGACCGGCAGCCCCTGCGGCGTCGGCGCCAATACCGATTATGCGGGCGTCAGTTCGGGCGATCTGGGCAGTTTCGGCTGCGGCAGTGAAGGCCAGTTCTGGAACGTGGCCACCACACCCGGCATCACCGACGGATTCGCCGCTGGTTCGGGAACGGTGAATAATAAGATCGATCCGACGTATTTTGCGATCACACAAGCCAACGGCAAGCCGATTTTCACGGCCCCGGCCGCCGGCACGTTCAATTTGCAGAAAGGTATCCGCGACCTGATCTACGGCCCCGGATTCCAGGACTGGAACGTGTCGCTTTATAAGAAGTTCGCGCTCACCGGCGAAGGAAAACAAAACTTTGAATTCCGCGCCGAAGCGTACGACTTCCCGAACCACCCCAACTGGAGCGGTCCGAACTTCAACCCGACGTCTTCTCAGTTTGGGCTGATTACCAGCAAGACTGGTCTGGCGCGCAATTTGCAGTTGTCTTTGCGGTTTAGCTTCTAAAGAGAATTGATCGTAAATAAAATCCCGCCCGGGCGCTAAACCTGGGCGGGACTTTTTGTGCGCGCGAAATGCGCGAAATGCGGACGGAGGTAGTTTATTTCTTATGCCGGTAGGGATAAGAAATAAACTACCTCCGTCCGCATTTTCTTTAGTCGACTACCCCTTCTAGGGTGTAGTGGCGGGCGGTTAGGTTGAAATCGCTGATCTGGGCGGTTTGCCATTGTTCGTTGAGGCCTAACTCGCGGGCCATGAGCTGGGCGGTTTTGGGGGCGGCGCTGATGGCGGCTTTTGAGTTGAGGAAGAGAGCGCGCGTGCGCCTGGCCAGGACGTCTTCGACCGTTCGGGCCATTTCGGATCGGGCTGCCCAGACGACTTCGGCGGCGGTGTAGGGAAGTTCGGGCACGAGTTTTTCGGCCAGGGCCGAGTCCGTGCGCATGATTTTCTCGATATTCGACGCGTCGGAGCCGTAAAAGGACAGGTGCCCGCGGTCCTCAGATGGAGCGCGGAAGCCGTGAATGTTGAGGTTCCGGGTGAGGCAGGGGCGTTCGGGAAGATCGGCCAGCGTGGCGGCGTGGTTCACGCAGTCCTCGGCCATGTGGCGATAGGTAGTCCATTTCCCGCCGGTGATGGTTAACAGGCCGGACTCGTCGATGTGGATGGTGTGGTCGCGCGAAAGAGCGGAGGTCTTGCCAGACGAATTGCCCGCTTTCACCAGCGGACGGATGCCGGTATAAATAGCCAGAACATCGTCGCGCGTGGGAGGTTTCTGAAGATAATCGGCGGCGGTCTTGAGGATGAACTCGACTTCCTCGGATTTCGGAGACGGTTCGAGAGTGGCGGTCTCGATAGGCGTGTCGGTGGTTCCCACCAGCGTGTGGTTATGCCAGGGAATGGCGAAGAGGACGCGGCCATCGGAGGTGTGGGGGACCATGATGGCGGAGTCGCCGGGGAGGAAGGAACGGTCGAAGACGAGATGGATGCCCTGGCTGGGAGCTATCATTTTTTGAGCGCCGGGATCGGCCATTTTGCGGAGGCCGTCGGTCCAGGGGCCGGTGGCGTTGACCACCACTTTTGCCGCCACTTCGAACTGGCTGCCGCTTTCCTCATCCCGCGCCATGACGCCGCGAACGAAGCCTTCGGTATTTTTCAGAACCTGTGTGATGCGCGCATAGTTGAGAAGCGTGGCGCCTTGTTCGGCGGCGGTGGAGACCATGTTGATCAGCAGACGCGCATCATCGAACTGGCCGTCGTAATAACTGACCCCGCCGCGCAGGCCGTCGGGATGGAGAGTGGGAATTTTTTCGAGCGTTTCCTCGCGCGAAAGAATTCTGGAAGCTCCAAAGCCATATTTGCCGGAGAGCAGGTTGTAAGCTTTCAGGCCGATGCCGTAAAAGGGCGCTTCCCACCAGTCGTAGTTGGGCACGACGAAGCCCAAATTGCCCACCAGATGCGGCGCGTTTTGGCGCAGGATACCGCGCTCCTTCAAGGCTTCCATGACAAGCGACACGTTGCCCTGTTCCAGATAGCGCACGCCGCCATGCACGAGTTTGGTGCTGCGGCTGGAGGTGCCTTTGCCGAAGTCGCTGCCTTCAAGAAGCAGCGTACGGTAACCCCGTGATGCCGCGTCAATGGCCACGCCGACTCCGGTTGCGCCTCCGCCGGCCACTACAATGTCCCATTCGCCTTTGTGATCCTGGAGGCGGGCCAGCATATCGGAGCGTGTCATCTGATAATAAATTTAACTGCAATCTACAATATCGTGACCTGCCGCCACGTCTACCTGATTGGATGGAAGATGTGCTTAGCGGTGATAGCCTGACTACCGATCAGAATCGGCGGATTTCAGACATCATTGCGCGCGAACAGAAGCGGCTGCGGCAATTTATCGCGCGGCGCGTGCCGGATGCGGGCGACGCGGAAGATATTTTCCAGGAAGTTTTTTATGAACTGGTGGACGCTTACCGGCTGATGAAGCCGGTGGAGCAGGCGGGAGCGTGGCTGTTTCGGGTGGCGCGCAACCGCATTATCGACCTGTTTCGAAAGAAGCGGCCGACGGAATTGGGCAATGACTCGATGCGGGTCTCCGGTGATGGGGAGCTTTCTCAATGGGAGGATCTGCTGCCCGCCGCGGACGCCGGTCCCGATGCCGAATATGCCAGAAAAGTGCTGCTGGACGAACTGGACGCGGCGCTGGAAGAACTGCCCGAAGAGCAGCGCGACGTTTTCGTGGCGCATGAGATTGAAGGGCGCAGTTTCAGGGAATTGAGCGAAGCGATGGGCGTGGGCGTGAACACGCTGCTGTCGCGAAAGCGCTATGCGGTGCTGCAATTGCGGCGCAGATTGCAGGCCATTTATGAGGAATTTGAAAAGGAATGATGAGTCTGGAGAGGAATGACATGAGACGGTTTGGCGTATGGCATGTGCTGAAGGTGGCGGCGATTGCGGCGGCGGCGGCAGTGGTGTTCAGTTTTGCCGTAATGGGTTTGTGGAACGTGCTGATGCCGGCGATATTCGCGGTAAAGGCGATCAGTTTTTGGCAGGCGCTGGGATTGCTGGTGCTGAGCAAGCTGTTGTTTGGCGGTTTTCGCGGATTTCCGGCGGGCGGTCCCAGATGGCGGCGGCGCATGGCCGAACGCTGGGAACAGATGACGCCGGAAGAGCGCGAGAAGTTTAAGCAGGGTATGCGGGGAAGGTGCGGCCCGCGCGGGAACCGGGAAGCGGAGGCACAGGCATGAGTTTGGTTTACTTCACGAGAAAAGAGCTGGCGGCGGCGCGGGGCAGAGGCGTCCGGCAATGCGTGATTATCGGGCGGCAGCCGCTTCGCGAGGTGCTGACGGATTCGTCCGGCAGCGAATTAAGCGTCATCTCGCTGGATGAACTGGCGTCCGAAACGCTGGCGGCGGAGCTGGAGAAATCCGGCTTTGACAAGCTGAAGTCGAGCTTATTTGTGTGGCTGGGCGGGGCGGGCTATCGGACAGTGGACGCGATGATAGCGAGTCTGGCGTTTATTGCTTCGCTGCCGAAGGGCAGCGGCGTGGTGCTGAATTATGCGGAGGAACGCACTTCCGTCCTGACACGGACTGCGCTGGATGCGCTGGCGAGCCGGCTGGAAACGGCCAGCGGCAGCGTGAAGTATCTGATCCAGCCCCAGGCGGTAAGCGCTCTGCTGCGCGGCGTTGGGTTTCGCGAAATTGTGGATCTGGCCGGCGGTTCGGTGACGGAAGGGCGGCTGGTGAGTGCCCTGGTCTGATTAGCTTTGCGCGGAGTACTCGACAGCGGTTTGCGCGGCCAGTTTGGCGTTGCTCTTGAGCAGCGCAATGTTCACTTTCAGCGTTTTGCCGTTGCTGAGAGCCAGCACTTGCGACAGCAGAAACGGGGTGACGGTTTT
>Ga0116231_10011908_pt1 | contig 13102 bp, 12 predicted proteins | sample S1TSphgellanicum_2_FD_89695 | JGI IMG/M metagenome (GOLD analysis project Ga0116231, IMG submission 89695) | Host-associated microbial communities from peat moss isolated from Minnesota, USA - S1T2_Fd - Sphagnum magellanicum MG | ecosystem: Host-associated > Plants > Peat moss > Unclassified... | reverse complement strand
TCTATCTATCTATCTATCTATCTATCTATCTATCTATCTATCTATCTATCTATCTATATTTCTACAACATACTCTCCATTGCTATAGTGTGAGTTCAAAATCACAATCTATCTTTAACAGAAGATTTTTTTTTGTTTTTTTTTGTTTTTTTTTTGTCTTTTTTGTTTTGTTTTTTTTTTTTTTTTTTTTTTTTTTTTTGGTTATTTGGAGGGTGGGGGGCCTAACACGGTTTTGCTAGTTTTCTGTATGTTTCTGTGAGAGGCTTTTGGTGAAGAAATTTCATCTTTGTGTGCTCCGCGTATCAGGACTTGTGAAGTACTTAATACGGCAGGAGGTTTGCAGATGCAGGGGCGGCAGCAGCAACAACAGCAGCAAGAGCTTAGATCTCATGTCGCTGAAGGAGGACAAGAGCGTTGCTAGTTCAGGTTAGATCTCTCTCTCTCTCTCTCTCTCTCTCTCTCTCTCTCTCTGTGCAAGTTTGATATTATCGACAGGTCAGGTTTCTTCGTTTTTTTCTTTCAGAATTTTGCTCCGTCTTTTCTTTTTTTCCTTTTTTTTTTGTGTGCAGATTTGAATCTCGGGTTGATATTAATCGACAGGTCAGGTTTCTTCGTGTTCTTTCTTTCAGAATTTTGTTTCGTCTTTTTTTCTCCTGGTTTTTTTTTTTGTGTGTGTTTTGTTTGTAGTTTTCTTGTGCAGATTTGAATCTTGACACGCTTCGGTTTATAGAGTGGAAAAAGGAAAAAATCTGAAGCTACCTTTGAATCTCAATTTTGAATCGGTGACTTTGTGGAGCGTCGAACTCTAGTGTCTTGTATCTAGAAAAAAACAAACACTTGAACTAATTTCATCCGAGCCTTGCACATTGTAGAGCTCTTGACCAGAGCCTTTGGAACAGAGAGAGAGAGAGAGAGAAAGAGATAAAACACACAGTATGGAATCTGGATAATGCTCGTTGTAGTGGAGGTTTAATCTTGGAGATCTAAGAGTCTTTTGAAAATCCTGAGCAATCTCAGTAGAAGAAGCTCAAGATCTATTCCCAGATTCTTAAGCAAATCCCTTGTCACATTGGCAGCTAAATGCAACTAGCCTGATCTCTTGAGTTTTAGAAAAAAGAAAGAACAAGAAAAAAGATATGTCGACCTCGTTTGTATCCTTGGCTGAAGAAAAGAAGAGGATTGCATATCTAGCTACTGGACTAAGAGCATCTCCACCAGCGCTCAGTATGTGACCCTGCACTGGAAATCTTGGATGAGGTACAGCAGTCAAATCCAGTGGATTCACTGGAAGACTGCTGTGACCCTGAAAAAATGCCCTCCGTTTTTCATCTCCAGCGGTGCTTAAAATAGAGCATCTCTTGCAAAAATATTTCTCACATCCAAGATTAGTTATTTACTTATTTCCCAACCCCACCAATAAAACTAAAACTGGGACTGCAAATAGGTGGGAGACTACTAATAGCAACCCACCTGGACCAATCCAACAATATATCTAGCCAATCAACAGCAGGTGTTAGGCTTTGCTGTGCCTTTTAGCAGCCTCAGCAAACTGTGCAAAAATGCTGGGCTAAAACCATTTTGCTGAGCTGAACTGCAATGTTTTAACTTTTGTTCATCCAATTTCAATTTGTATGGTCACATACTAAGCACCAGTGGCGTTGTTCTAAGAAAACCATCTTACTTCTTGCAGCAGGGTAGGGTGGGTACACATATATATTATATAGGGCATATATACAAGGGATTGGAATCTGAAGTCTTTAAAGGCATACTTGGCTGTGGTTTGTGTTTCTATCCACATCTGTTGATGCGGGGATATGGTTAGTGAGTGGCATGGATTCATGATGCAATGAAATTCTGATGCGCGACAATTGTGAAAGCTGCCCTGGGGGATCCATTTCAGGGTTCTCTCCTACCAGCATTGGTTGCCCATTTTTTTTTTTGCCAGGACAAGATTGACTGATTGTGCATGCAACAGCCCCTGAGTACCCATTACAGAATTTTGTGAACACTGGATACAAGGGTGATGGGGAAATTTTTGAAATGAATGAGGATGCAGGAATAGGATGCTAGAGGGATTGGCTCAGGAGATTTACTTATAGACAAGCTTTTGGTGACAAGCACAGCAGCCTGTGGTGTGGTGGTGGAGCAGGAGAGCTTCTAGCAGTTGGCAGAATATTTTGCCCACACAAAGCCGATCACTGCCAATTTAAGTGAGTGCCAGGACTAACCTGTGGAGGAAGTGGTTGAATTTTTGATAGCAGATGTACAGAGGGCGGAACAGGCCATCAACACATGGACTAACAAAAGCTGCATTTCTCTCTTACCCGTTGCCAATCACAAAAGAGCTCAGTGATCTAACACAAGGATTTGGCCACAATTTGACACTGATTCCTGCATCATTGGTGCAGGATGAAACATGGGGTTTGATTGAAGAACATGGCCAGGACATGCAGCAGGCCTTATATGGTGAATGCGGAGAAGCTCATTTGCCACACACAGTGAGAATGAGAGCATTTGAAGTGATGTAAGTGTGCAAGGAGGCATTCTAATGGACATTGCACGTACTGTTGGAGTGAATGGTGGGATCCAGAACCCTTCTGTTCTCAAGAAAGAGATTGACCTTCTGCGAAATGATGTGCATAACACAAAGGAGCCATATGATTTGCACATGATGGATGTCATAGGCAACATTAATGACAATTATGTGCAGTCGAATGATCATCCCAGCCCATCATCACGATCGTCACATGATGGTGGTTCCACCCCGGTGCATCGAGAGTATCAGAGGCTTGAGCCTTTGTATGAAGCTTTTGTTTGTCCACTCACCAAGCAGGTGATGCGGGACCCTGTAACACTTGAGAGTGGCCAAACATATGAGCGAGTTGCCATCGAGCGCTGGTTGGAAGAGTGTCGTGAAAATGGGCGAGAACCAGTATGTCCGATTACTAGTCAGCCAGTAACTGCTCCAGCCAAACCTAGTATTGCTCTTCGCAATACAATTGAGGAGTGGACAGCTCGAAATGACCTGGCCCACATTGATATCGCAACAAACCTTCTTTCAGCTGATAGCTCAGAGAGTGATGTCCTCTATGGACTCAAAGATCTGCAACAACTGTGCCGAAAGAACAAATCGAACAAGTACAGAATTCGCAATGCAGGACTCTTACCTCTCATTGTGGAACGACTGAAAAACGGTGCAGATGTTCGCATCCGTGCCCTTAGAACCCTACATATTCTTGCAGAGGATGATGATGACAACAAGGTGTGTTTGGGTCCCTGCTCCTTTAATATCACCCAGAAAAGTTCTAAGTGGATTATTTCACTCACATGAAGATTTCCCTTTCTATTCTTAGGTTTGGCAAGATATGTGGATTTCCTTTTGATGTCAGGGTTCAGCTCTTTGGAAAGTTGGGATGTTGGCTCAATTTGATGGGTACCATACCAGGGAGAGAACATAGTAGGCTACAATGTGACGACCACTATAACGTAACATTCTCTTGAAATGCTGTTGCAGGTGGCCTTAGCAGATACAGACCTGATGCGATCAGTGGTCAAGTGTTTGTCAAGGAAATTGTCAGTAGAGCGAGAGGAGGCAGTGGCATTGCTGTATGAGCTCTCAAAGTCACCTTTGCTCTGTGAACTCATAGGTGCTGCCAATGGTGCCATCCTTATCCTTGTGGGAATGACAAGTAGCAGCTCTGAGAATGTGAGGGCAGCTGAACTTGCAAACCAGACACTGAGTAATTTGGAACGCTGTGACAATAATGTCCGGGAAATGGCTCAAAATGGACGGCTGCAACCTCTTCTCACCCGGCTTGTGGAAGGTACAACTAACATCCTTATTTTACTATGCACCATTTGCTGTTCATGCTCAGAAGATGTGTACAGGAGCTCATAATTTGTTGTGATCAACCTATTTCAGGTCCTGAGGAAGTGCGTGTAGAAATGGCTGACGATCTTGCTAACATCACTTTGACAACGGAAGCCAAAGCCCGAGCTGCAGAGGCAACTGCCAGTGTGTTAGTGGAGATGCTTGGGAGCAGTAGCCCACCAGAACGGGCTTCAGCATTGAAGGCACTTTGCAGCTTGTCATCTCTAGACAGCAATGGTGACCTTCTAATTGAGGCTGGGGTGCTGCCTCTCTTGATGCGAGATCTCTTTGTAGTTGGGACCAACACAGTGCCAATCAAGCTGAAGGAAATTTCTGCAGCCACGCTTGCAAATGTGGTCTGCTCCAGTGCTCTGTGGGAGAACATTCCCATTGATGCTGACAGCAACACCCTGACTTCTGAGGTCATTGTTCACAATTTCCTGCATTTGATCAGCAATACAGGCCCAGCAATTGAATCTAAGCTCTTGCAGGTCAGTTTGGGGAACCCAGCACCATGTGCACTCTGCTGCAAGGTGCTTTGCTTTCTTTCCTCTTTTTGAAGACCTAGAATTGTACAAACTGCAAGTGTTTCTTCTCTCCCACAATACTCTCACATCTGAATCTGTGTACTTGGCTGCAGATTTTAGTAGGGTTGACCTCAAAGCCACAAACAGTGAACAAAGTTGTATCATACATTAAAAGTGCAGGGGCGACAGTGAGCCTCATCCAGTTCCTTGAGGCCCCACAGGATGACCTGAGGGTGATAGCACTCAAGCTTCTGCATCTGCTTTCAAGCTACATGGGACAGGAGCTTGCAGATGGGCTACGGTTGACAACCCGGCAATTGGGTACACTGGTCCGGCTGCTAGGAGAAAGCAGCATCACTGAGAAACAGGCATATGCAGCAGGCCTGCTTGCTAATCTGCCCATGCAGGACCACTATCTTACCCGGGCCTTACTAAGTGAGGGTGCTCTGCCCATTCTTGTGGGCCGCATAGAAGAGGTGAAAAGAGGTGTTGTCCACATTGGTGCTGGTCGTAACATAGGACCCTTTCAGAAGGGTTTAGTGTGCATCTTATCACGCTTCACATATATGTTAGATGATGATGACATTGTAGATCAAGCAAGGGAGCTTGATTTCACAGCCCTGTTCACCTCATTGCTTCGCATGTCAAACTTGGAGGAAGTGCAACAATTCTCTGCACAGGCTTTGGAGAATCTGTCAGTCAAATCAAAGGAGCTATCAAGGCTGCCAGACATGAGAATGAACAGTAATTCTCTCTTCAGTTGCTTCACTTGTGGGAAGGAACCACCTCCTCCAACTGGACTTTGCCTGGTGCATGGAGGCTTGTGCTCAGCAAGAGATACCTTCTGCCTGGTAGAAGCACAAGCTATAGGACCCCTTGTTGCTTGTCTTGACCACAGAAACACAAGTGTTGTGGAAGCTGCAATGGGTGCTCTATCCACCCTGCTCATGGACACAACTGATGTCGAGAGGGGAGTGCAGGTTTGTGTAAAATTCTGCCCCTTTCATTTGTGAAATCAATATTTTTTCTCTATGGAACGGGAGAGAGATGTATCCTCCAAAACATTTTGACTTGCATTGGTTTTCACACCCAATTGTTATTCTTGAAGCTGAAAAAAGTGGTGGGGAGTGGTGGCTACAGGTGCTGCATCAAAATGATGCAATACAATCAATATTGGTGATTATGCAAGAGCACAGGACAGAGGTATTAAGGCAGCAGGCAGTGTGGATGGTGGAGCGCATCCTTCGTGATCCTGAGCTGGCTCGATCCATTGCCATGGATGCCAGTGTCCACACTGCACTGGTTGATGCATTCCGGTATGGCAACTATAACGCAAAGCAACTGGCTGAAAGGGCATTGAAAGTATTGAACAGGATCCCTAACTTTTCGGGTGTATTCACAAAGACACGATAATCCAGCGAATTTTTTTTCACATTTGGTGAGCTCATTGAAAATCCCAGCACCCAATGTTAACAGTGGCTTGAAGTGCACCCTCAGCTTACAGAGTTGCCCTGTCAATTTCTCAAAAGCGATTAGGAATTAATTTGGTTTTCAAACCAGAGCTGTAATCAATAAGGCAACAATGCAATGCATTTGGAATTTGTAAGTTGTAGAAGATTTATCATATTAAAACTGTAGCTAATTAATTATTTTGAAGTGTGATGTTTGGTCCATTTCACAGGTGCAGATAGCTGATTAGTTGCTGGGATTATAGCAATGCTTTTTCCTCCATATTCTTTCTTCCCCTTCGGGAATTGTCATCTTCCAGAATAAAGGTTTCAGCCCTGAACAAAAACTCATTGCTTTGCTTTTCTGTTGTGACACAAAGAAACTGCCTTCCTGTAACAGGAGTCTCCTTGTTGCAAAGGTTTATTTGTTGCTTGAATCATAGTGGCTGTTTGACATGCGAAATAGACCAAGGTCACCAATGTTTCTGTAAGGCCTTCACCATTGCACCAGACCATTGTCATCACCATGCCATGGTTGGTGTATATCTGTTCAGTATTGGGAAAAACTGAGGTCAAAACTGAGATCAAAACTTCGATTATTGTAACTATTCTTAGTTTTACAAATCTTTGGGTAAGAAATTCAAACTGACATTTGAAGATGTGAGATCAAAACTGAGATCAAAACTTTGATTATTGGAACGTTTCTTAGTTTTACAAATCTTTGGGTAAGAAATTCAAACTAACATTTGAAAATGTTTAATGTGTGAACATATGATAATGTTTCATAGATATATATTAATGAAATTGTTTAGAATAATTTGAAATGAAGATATAATGAGTGTAGAATGTTTTATAAATACTTATCAGATTTGCTATTTTAAAGCAGGGTGAGCAATGATTTTATTGATAAACCTTAATCTTTAAAAAAGACTTGAAATGATATTATTATGAAAAAATAATTAAAATTCTCCTTAACATAATGATAAAAATGATTTTAATTTTATTTTTCATGTTCTTTTTGTTTGTCATTATAAGAAATGTTGGCATGTGTGGATTATTAATATCCATAAAACTATTGAGTAATAAAACACAAAAAAGACAAAAGTGTGGATTTTATGATGTGCCACTATGTTTTTTTTCAATTAAGGGTTAATTTTAGGATGTGACACTAATAATATTTTACAATTATGTAATTGCAGCATTAAAAAGAGACTCTGAATTTTCCACAGAAGGCGGCTTAAAATATTTTATTTTTAAGCACTATACTAAATAATGAAACTAGTGTGCTTGAGATTTTCTTTCAAATTTTTGGCATTGGCAAGTAGGTATTTTTCAGATTTTTTAGCAATTCCAAAAAATAATTAATTGGTGCCTAACCAGCCTAGGTATTACATTATTAATTATGTTTGTTTGAAACTTTTCTTTAATCTTTTTTGTTTTGATGCAAGGTCAATTAATCTCCATAAATTTAATGGGATGATTGAAACATAAAACGAAACAATGAATAGTTTATTAGATTATGGAATGTTCATTATTATTTTGATGAGATTGCAAATCACTTGTGATAATGATTTCCTTCAAATGATGAAACAATGAAAAAAAAGAAATGGTCTTTAAAAAAAACACTCATGTAAATAGGTCCCCAATGCCCATATGAAAGGAGGATTGGGTTCTCTAGATGTCAAAGTGACAAATGATGGGATGATGAAAATACAACATGAATTTAAAAGCTTATAAATTAAATATTGATATAGTTCATTAAAATTATTCTGTGAAGCAATTTAGGTTTTTTACAATAAGAAATGAGGGTGAGATGGCCACTTAATCCTCCAATCATGGAGACAAAATGGCTAGTGCAAGTAGACACGTGTAAAAACTAATGGAACCTTCCAAAAACCAAATGAAAAACCAAAATGAAATGGTGGTGACTACAATCTACAAACTAACATATGAAGGGAAATTCATGGTTATAAAGTGCCCTCCACGTACACTACAAATTTTCTCACGGTGCTTTATGTGCCCTCGATTATCACCCCTAGCATTTGAACAAAAGTCTTATTTCCAAAAACAATTACGTTCATGTTTCCAAAAACTTTGTGATGTGTGATAATTTCAAGAGAGAAAACAAAGCCTTTGGGTGCACCCCAATTAATTAGAATGGAAGGTGGTTGCATTGATGGCCTATGATAGTGCAAATTAGGGGGCATCAATGGTAAGGATCAAAGAAAAACGGGAGTTAGGATAGAGAGAAAGGGACCCCTAAATGCTACCCAAATTCCATCACAATCAAAACTGAAATCATTTGATTGTGATAAATGTAACGATAAATTCTTCAATAACATGTACATTAACGAAAAATGCAGAATGTAATTCACATTTAGATTGTTCTTTTCTCCAAATTGAAGGGCTAACAAAAGTCAATTGTCATGAACCATATTATCATAATTTTTGACAATGAAATTAACATTAGTTGTAGTTTTTGGAATTATGTGTGTTCATCAATTTTACTACAAACATTACATCATTTCACTTAAATTGTGTGCCATAATTTTTAGGGTATTATCCATTATTTGAATTTTTATTTTATTTTTTGGTGAACTTTAACATGAAAAAAATACACCAATTATGCCACCTTTGCCATTTTATGAAGTGACGTTCGAAAATAAAGTAAATGCCATAAATAGTTTGTTACAAAAAGAATCTATTATTGCATTGGTTGGAATGGGTGGGATTGCGAAGACCACTTTGAGTAAAAAAATGTATCATTTGTTCCACAACCAATATGAGAAATCTAGTTTCTTGGAGGATGTGAAGTCAAAAGACATCAACGATGTAAAAAAAAAACTTTTACAAGATTTGTGTGATAGAAAATTACACAAGGATGAGGATGGTCTATTGTGATGTATATAGTTCCTCCCCTTCAAACCACATATATTGGTGAAAGGAGGATAACATTTGCCTAAGCATATGGGATTAAAATGAAGTGCTATGGAGAACATGTTGAGGAACATATAAAAATCCCCCCCCTCCACCCCCTACCTTAAAAGAAAAAAAAAATCAAGGCACCCTGAGAGCATTGGTTGCATGAAATTTCTTTTCGCAAAAGAGTTCATCACCATTTTTCGCCTGGGCTAATATTGCTTGCAAAAAACACACTACCTATTCCATGTTGGGGCATATTTTATTTATAAATAAATAACTGCCTTGTTTTTCAAACATTTCAAATTCAGAGAACCCCCGGTTCTAGATATATTAAAACCTTCAAAGAATTGACAAGTTTCATTATGGACATCTTATTTTCATTGTGTGTTTCAATTGAAGATAATTGATTGCATTTCGTCTTCTTTCAATAAATTGTTTGTGTGAATGTGAAACATTATTGCGGTACACAATAAATCTTGAACACTTTGGAACTTTCAAAACCATTGAAGAGGACACAAAATGGGCCTTTGGTGTTAATTCTCATGTTGAGATGAATTATTAACAAAGTTTATGTTCACATTATCAAGCTGTGGGAATCCAATTTGATTGTAGTGACAATTTGTGATGGGAGCTTTTTGAATTTTCATCTTCGGCACTTGAACTAAATCAATTATTTATATAATTTATTGAATTTGAATCCACTTTGTACTTATATTTAATTTCAAAACAAATACATCTTACTTCCAAGTTCCTACATTTTATTATTTGAGTTAAATTATCAATGTAACACATAAAAATTTATCTATACATTAACACTCGGAATTAATTAAATGCCTATATGCTTATGCATAATAGTGTATTTACCCACATGTGATTGGAACATTTTGTAGGTAAATTTTTAAAAGAAAATGAAAAATGAAAAAAAACTTACAAACAAATATGTTATGGACTTATGGTTTAGGTTGTTGTGTTACTTGAAAAATTGCACCAAATACAATATATGATGTGACTATTTGTACATGTACATTATCATTAAAAATGTTATTGTTGCATTTTTGATGTATTTTGAAATATTTTGTAGGTATGAAACTTTTTGGGATGGACCAATGACAATGGTTGCTTCTAGTTTTGGAGGTCTTGTCCTCAAAAGCTTTGTGGTTGAAATCCATAAACATGTGTATCAAAAGCAAACAAATAATTTGGATGTTAAAGCACAAAATTGTTGTGAGAAAATTTTGAATTTTTTTAAAGGTGTGGTGTTTTATAATGTACCACATATCAATGGTACCCAAGATCTATCAAAGTATTTCAAATGGCAATGTCAACAAATCACCAAGGATACAACCTTATTAGGTCTTTTGAAAAATATGAATTCTTTTGACTGAAAAATGAAGCAACTTTCAATAGACTTTAACAAATTTATTTGTAAAAGCATGAACATCTATGCATTTGTTGAAGGATTACATATTGATAATGGTAAGATTTTCATCTAAACATATTGACTATCTAACTAGGTTCCATGGTTGAACATTTTTAATGTTATAGTAACTTGTGTTGGTTTAACTTCTAAAACTACTAGCGCTAGTTGTGAAATTGGTCTTAATTTTCCCATCCTTGTCCACAAATCCATTGCAACATGTATCCATAATAGAAATTGCAAATTCATTGTGAATAGAATGTCAATTGAAAGCAACACCTTGGTAATTTTAAATTCATTTGTAACAAGGTTAAATGAGGTTATGTTACAAATTTATTTGATTTATATAGTTTGAACATAAAATTCAAGTTATTGTTCCAATCATCATTTGATTAGTACATTACATTTGATAACTTATATATTAATTCCAATCACATCAAGGAGTTTCAACTAAAATAACTTTTGCACATGTATAGGGAATTTTAATAGCCAATGGGTTCAGTTATTTAATTGTCGAACAATAACAATTACAGAATTGAAAATATTAATCACTTGAAATTTGCAAGCCACCATCAAAGGACCATTTAAGCTATTCCAAATTATTAGAATGTTTGAAAATTTTTATGAAGGTAAATAACATTAGTTGTAGTTTTTGGAATTATGTGTGTTCATCTAATTTTACTACAAACATTACATCATTTCACTTAAATTGTGTGCCATAATTTTTAGGGTGTTATCTATTATTTGAAATAATTTTATTTTTTTTGGTGAACTTTAACATGAAAAAAATACACCAACTATGCCACCTTTGCCATTTTTTGAAGTGGCGTTGGAAAATAAAGTAAATGCCATAAATAGTTTGTTACAAAAAGAATCTATTGTTGCATTGGTTGGAATGGGTGGGATTGGGAAGACCACTTCGAGTAAAAAAATGTATCATTTGTTCCACAACCAATATGAGAAATCTAGTTTCTTGGAGGATGTGAAGTCAAAAGACATCAACGATGTAATAGAAAAACTTCTACAAGATTTTTGTGATAGAAAATTACACAAGGATGAGGATGTTGATGAATACCTTGATGAAATCAAGCAATGCATGATATCAAAGAAAGTTTTAGTGGTTATGGATGATGTTGATATGAAGAAAAACCTTGGAGCCTTGCAACTTTGTATTGACAAGCATGCCACTAATGTAGATTCTAAGAACAAAGTACTCGTAAATTATCGAAATTAGCAAATATTGAAAATTCATGTAAGGGAGTTCACAAAAGTACACATGGCATTCTTGGAAGATGAACAAGCAAGGGAACTTTTCATGTTCAATGCATTCAAACATGCAAATGATGTGACAAATGATTTCGAAAACATTTATATGGAAACTATAAAAGCTTGCAAGAGCTTCCCATTAAGCATTGAAATATTGGGTTTTTATTTGTGTGATATTCATAATTTGGAAATATGGAAAGGTGCATTATGTGAATTGAAAGGTGGGCTAGATATCATAGGGGGCCTTAACAATGAAATGCTTTGGAAAACTTTGCAATTTTTTTATAATCTCTTGTTTAAAAAAAATCAAAACATGTTTTGGATTTTTTTTTGTTAGTTTCAAAAAAAGTACATTTTATCGAATGTATTAAAATGGAAATGATTCATTGAGCCTATGCTTAAATTACAAAACTTGAAAGAAAGATCTTAAATCAAATGGGCATAAGATGGTAGCTTATACATGCATGAACAATTACAAGACATGGGTCGAAATATCGCAATGGAAGTTACAATGAGTTGATTTATATGGAAACCAAATATATCTTTGCAAAAGAATTAGGTTTGAGCAACATGTGCTAATTCAATCTTATGGTACATACATAATTTGTCAAAATATGAAACCATAAGTTTTAGCTTTATTTTTTTAAATGTAATATTTTTTCATTAGAAACATGGCATTTGAATGAAATTTTATTTTTATTGATGTTGACAATTGTTTGTAATTTGTTTGATGTGATAGGTGGTGAAAATTTTAAAAGACATTTCTTTTTTTTAATGTCAAGTTTTTCTAAGAATGCTTTCATTTTTCCAAAATGGCTCAAAAGAGTTTCACAACCTTAGGTTACTTAACATAGCAAAAGCCTCACCAAATATGGTGGAAAATTTCATCCAAGGTCAAGATTTGAATAACCTTCGATGGTTGTGTCTCAAAGAATATATGATCCAAAAGTTGTCAAATAATTTGTTTAATTGTTGTCACTTATAAGTACTCCATTTAACAAAATCCAATTGTCTCCAATTGTTTTAAATAATTCAAGCCATGGCCTTAATATGTCAATATGTGTTGATATGAATGAATTATCTACATTTATTGGCAAATTGAATGCATTCTTAGAATTTAATCTGTTGGGGTGTTCAAGCTTACAAGAATTATCTACATCTATTGGACAATTGAATGCCATCAAAACCTTGATTTGCATGATTGTTTGAGGTTGCAAAAATTACTTACATCTATTGACTAATTAAATGCACTTCAAAACCTTGATTTGAACAATTGTTAAAGGTTGTAAAAATTATTTACATCTATTGACCAATTGGGTGCATTCTAAAACTTTCATTTGTCAAGGTGTTCAAGGTTGCAAGAATTACTTGCATCTATTGAAAAATTGAATGCATTCCAAAACTTTCATTTGTCAAGTTGTTGGGGTGCTAAAATCTCCATGACAGGACTTGGAACTCCTAAGACCCTCACTACGCAGTTGAGACAATGAATCAGTATAGTAGTTGGTTTGATGAGCATGGACAACATCTTGCTTGGAAACAAGTAAATTTTTAAGGTAGCCTTGTGATGACCACAAGGCTTTGGGCTTATTTCCTCTCCAAAAAACTTTAAATCATCTTTGCTTTGGTTGAATTCCTGGATTTCAGACCAC
>Ga0116231_10011907_pt1 | contig 13102 bp, 9 predicted proteins | sample S1TSphgellanicum_2_FD_89695 | JGI IMG/M metagenome (GOLD analysis project Ga0116231, IMG submission 89695) | Host-associated microbial communities from peat moss isolated from Minnesota, USA - S1T2_Fd - Sphagnum magellanicum MG | ecosystem: Host-associated > Plants > Peat moss > Unclassified... | reverse complement strand
TCTCCGTGAGCTCTGCGTGCTGCTGAAAGTCGGACAGGTTCTTCAGCACCTGCCGGAGCAGCAAGCTCGGTTCGCCGGCATCGGCGAACAGTTGCACGCCTTCATTGGCATCGAATCCGGGGCACTCGGCGTCAATGCACACCGCGTACTGATCGGCGGCGGTTCGAGCCGTCAAGAAGGGGTAGCGGCGCACATACGCCGGGACATAGCCTGCGTTCCAGTGCCCGGACGAGTCGACGTACAGATTGCGGCCCTGCGGCGTGCCGGTGAGCACCGCCGGCATCAGCGCGTCGTCCGCGCCGCGCACGAACACGATGGCGTATTCGCGCGCCGCGGCGCGAAATTCGGCGCAGAGCAGCGGTACGGTGGACAACCCAGCGGCGAATTCCAGGTTCGCGGCGGCTTTCAGTCGTAGTCCGGCATGCACCTCGCGATCGAGCGCGACCAGGCGGGTATACAAGGGGGAGTGGGCGTTGCGAGTCATGAGAGGGTTACCTTCACTTGGGCTAGAACGGCATGCTGATTTGCAGCCAGACGCGATTCGTGATCAGCGAACCGTCCTGATCGTCGCCGGTGCTCGTGGGATCGGGATTGCGGCCGATTCTTCTCGCCGCAGTCGCCTTGATGTTGAGGCCGAAATTCGCCGTCCAGGCGACCGAGAAGCCGGCACCTTTGAGCGTGTCGGTATTCGGAGCGGCGGCGCCGGTGATGTTGTTGTCGCGATTGAAGCGCACGGTGCCATAGTCGAAGAAGCCGACGGCGGCAAAGTTCAGCGGCAGCTGTACACGCGCCTCGAGATTGCCCAGCGCACCCTCGGAGCCGCCGCCCTCGTCGGCCGGATAGGCACGCACTCCGCTCGATCCGCCGAGATAGAACTTCTCGGAAGAGTCGAGGTTCTTGTTCGATAGCTGACCGGAAAGACTTGCGAACAGCGAGAGACGATCGGTGATCTTCTGCTGCCTCGATAGCGATAGATTCAGCTTCTCGAAGCTGCCGGCCGTGTCGGTGCTCGAGGCGTCGGCGGCTTCGTTGGGCGATCCGGCGAGGTCGTCATGGCCTTGCTCGAAGGCAATGCTCGCGGAGTTGGCGCCACCACCACCGAGACTGTCGAACAGGTTGCCGTACAGGCTGACGGCAGCGTCCGCGATCGAGTAGCGCGTGCTGGTTTGGCCGGAGGCGAGATTGTCGAACTTCTTCTCGTCGGCATTGAACGCGAGGTACAGATTGGCCAGGCGCGTCCTTATCACGGGATAGTTCGCCTCGAGTCCGACCGTGCTCGAGTTGCCATGCGCGTCGAGCGCAGCAAAGTTCCCTGTCACGATCTCGTAAGAAAGATGCGAGCCGTTCAGCCCCACGCGCCAGCCTTGGCTGCCGACCGGCACCGAGTACGCCAAGCGCTCATAGTCGCTACCCTGGGTATGCAATAACACCGTATCGGCACGGTCGCCGATGCCGAACGGCGCATTGAGGCTCGCGTTCACGGTGATGCGCGCCTCGCCCGTGTAGCGGGCACCTGCATTGTCGACGCTTACCTGGCCTGCGACCTTGGGGCCATCCTTGATGTCGAGCAGCAGGTCGGTCTCGCCTTGGTTTGCGCCTTCGCTCAAGCTGCCGGTCGCAACCACGCCGGGCAGATCACCGATCAGCAGCAGAGCACGATCGAGCGCGTCCGCGTTCAAAAGAGTTCCCGACCGCTGCGCCGCGTAGACGATGCTTGCCAGCCGGTCATTCGAGGCGCGCTGCGTCGAGCCGTCGATGCGTACGGCGCCAAGCTTGGCCTCGATGATCTGGATCATGACGGTGCCGCCGGAGATGTCTTGCTGCGGCAGGTAGGCCTTCACCACCCAGCCGGCGTGCCTATAAATGGTCGCCACGGCGATCGCGGCATTCTGCAGGTCTGCAAAAGTCAGCGGCCGCCCGACGAAGCCGGCCACCGCCCGCGACAGTTTTTTGCTGCTCACCAGGGTGTTACCCGCGAATGTAAAGCTGGTCACGGTCACGGTCGCTCCGCCGATCGATTCCATGGGCGGCGGCGGCAGTAGAAGCGGGGCTGATTTCGGCGGCAGCACCGCGTGCCGATCCTGCTCGATCTGCTGCCGCACCGTGCCGGCGTCGGGTACGGTCTGGGCGTGCGCCGGGATCGCTGCGGCTAGAGCGCTGGCGTAGAGCAAGAGATTGAATGGCCAGATCCCTAACAGGCGGCGGCATCCCGTAGCTGGTGTTTTTCTTGTGAGATTGGACAAAACCTTCTCCGAACACATCACTGGCAAACACTGAGGTTCCCGACCGAGGCTTGCGCCGTATGCAAGATCGAAAACGCTCGACGGGGAAAATTATGTAGCGAAGGCACACGCCGTCGCTGTGACGTAATATCGGTTTTGGCGTTTATATCGTTTTGCTAATGTGACTTGCCTCGCAATGCGGATCGCTCACTTCGGCAAGTCATTGCAGGCTCGATGCTCATCTCGCGTTCCCGCGAATGCCAGCAGCACACTGCGCGGCGGTGGCAGGCACACACCGTCAGCACGGCAAGGCCCGGCCGTTCAGCGGATGGTCATGTCAGGGGATGGTCGCGGCTTTCGCCGCAACAAAGGCTGTGCGCGCAGCTCAGGCGACGTACTTGACCGAGACTGTTGCCCCTCGGTCGCGATACTCCGGAAGCCGGCGCAGCATGGCAACGCGCAGCTGCTCCAAGGTTCTTTGCTTGATTTGACCGACCCGCGTCTCGCTGACGGCGAAGTACGCGCCAATCTCACGCAAGCGCAATTCCTGGTGGTAATAGAACGACAGAAAGCTACGCTGCTCCTCGGAGAGAGCGGCGATCGCCTCACGCATGGCTGCCAAGATCTCCTCCCGCTCCGCGACCTCCTCGGGACCGGGAGTGTCGTCAATCGGTTCGAGGAAACTGTGCTCGTTATCATTGGACAGCATCGAATCGAGACTCAGTCGCTGCGACCACTTCCGATCTGCCAGCAGCTGAAAATACTTGCGCAGCGATACGCCCACATGGTCCGCCACCATTGCAGGCTCCGGTCCTTTGCCGGTCGACGCGTGCACCGCGGACTTGACGGACTCGATTTTTCGAATGCGGCGTGCCGCCGACCGCGGCAGCCACTCGAGGCTGCGCAGGTAGTCGAACATCGCGCCGCGGGCGCGCGCAAGCGCGAAGTTGGTGAAGCTGCTGTCACGGCCTTGCTCGAAGCGCGCCGAAGCCTCCAGGAGGCCGACCATCCCCGCTTGAATGAGATCATTGACCTCGATCCCGGGCGGCAGATGGGCGTGCACTCGACGGGCAATGCCCTTCACCATTTCCAGATGCGTGGGCGCCGGCGCCTTGCACGGCCTCATTTCGAAATCTCGCCTTTCCCATTAGCCTTACGGATTTGAACCACGCGGGCGGCGGCGGCGGCGTCGAACTGCCCGGCAGTGATTGCCTGCCAGCGACCGGTGGCGGCGGGCCCGGCGCTGGGCCACGAACGAACGATCCGCTCGACCTGATTGGCGCTGACGGCACCGCTGAAGAACCGTCCTTGCGCGGTGTCGAAGCCGGCGCTTTTGACGAACTCGAGCATCTGGTGCGTCTCGATCCCCTCCGCACAGACACTCAACTTCAGCGCTTGCGCGAGATTGGTGATCCCTTTGACGATGAGTCGTGCATCGCGCTCATGTGCAACGTCGGCAATCAGCGCCTGATCGACTTTGATTTCCGAAAACGGCATGCGATACAACTCGGTGAGGGAGGAGAAACCGGTACCAAAATTGTCGAGAGCGAGACCGACCCCCAGGATGCGCAGGCTCGTGAAAGCGTCCAGAACGTAATCCCGGTCCTCCCCGGAAGGCGACTCGGTTACGTCGAGCACCAACTGGCCAGGTGGAAAATCGTTTTCCTGCAGTAAAGTGGCGAGTCTCTCGGCGAAGCCGCGGTCGCGCACCAAGCGCGGACTCAGGTTCACGACCATTTCCAGCGGCATGCCGTCCGCCCGCCATATGCCGGCCTGTCGCACCGCTTCCGTCATGACGTAGTCCGTGAGGCGCGACATCAAGCCGTGCTCCTCGACGGCGAAGAGAAACTCACGCGGGTTCAGCAGACCCCGGCGCGGATGCAACCAGCGCACCAGTGCTTCCACGCCTTGGATCTGCGGTGACTCCGATTTGATGTTGACCTTGGGCTGGAACACCAGACTGAATTCGTGTTCCATCAGCGCGCGCTCGATCTCGTGCATGGGAATGGGCGGCACGACCGACAGGTGCGGGCTGAGCACAACCTCAACGGCCGCTGCATCCAATGGTCGCGAAGCGACACCGAGTACCGACAAACCCCGCGCTTCGGCGGTGCGCTTCGCACTCGCAAGCAGCCGATCGCCGACGGAACCTACGAGGAGAGTGGGTGGCCGCAGGTCGTGCTGCTCCAGAATCTGCAGCGCCGAGAGGCCATCGGTACCGACGCAATCGATCGACAGGACGGCGAGGGTCGGCCGTCGCACCGACAGCACGTCATGCAACCCCTGCGTAGAGTCGGTCTCGACGTGTTCGCAGCCGAGTCGATCGGCAACGTCGCGCAACACGCGCTTCGAGCCGGAATCCGGCTCGAAGATCAATAACAGGTCAGGCACGGACATCGGCGCGTCTCTGCTCGGCAAACCTGTAACACGCGGCTCGTCGTCATTCCTATCTACTCCGTCCGGTGGGCATGGCGATATTAACGTATATATCGTTTATAGCGATATGTGAAGCATATCGCAGTCTGGAGATTCTGTTTAAATTCTGTTGGTCCGAACCCCGGTCTGCTGGTCCGAACCCCGGAGTTATGCAAGAGCGACCGGCGCAACCCCGCTCGCGAGTTCCTATGCCCTGCCGATCACGGTGAGCGGATCGCCCGCCACCGTCGTGCCCGGAGGGGTCGTGCCTTACAGCATCGCGGTTTCAAATACGTCGGCTAGCGCGACTGGTCCATTGACGCATGCGGCAAGCGTGCCAAACCACGCGACGGACGAGCCGTGCCGCCGCCCAAGACGGATTCGCGCGATGCATACGATCGCGCGAAAGGCAAAGTGTGCGCGAGTTGGCACTTCCGGCGGCTGTGCTGCCGCGCGCGGTCCGGATCGCAGCATTTCTGCCGATACCGAGAATGCCTAGAAGACATTGCCTGTGAACGTGCTGACCGACGGAGGATCGCGATGGAGCGAGTGACCCAGCAAGCCCCCTTGCCGATCGATCCGTTGTTCAATTCCTACAGCCAACTGGCCATCGGGCTCGTGCCGGACGCGGAAGCCTTGTGTTTGTTTGACGCCACGTTCAAGTGTCGGGGTCACGACGTGAGCTTGCCGCCCGCGCCGATCGTCAAGTGGCTGCGCGGCTTGGGCTGGGACACCGATGCCGAACACACAGCAGCGAGCATCGCCGAGCGCGATGGACGCTGGCTCACGGCGGTGCCGCTCGAGGAGAGCGACGGGACGCTATTGGGCGTATTTTGCATCTCTCGAAAGCGCAGCGGCGGGACGGCGCAGCCCGGCCGGTACGCTGCAGATCTCGCGCATCGGCTCAAGCCCTTGCTCGACTGCATGCAACGCGATCTGGCGGCCGCCCGGCCCGTGCAGGACCGAGTCCGCGTGCTTACCGAGCGCACCGCCGAACTCGAGTGGCTGTTCAACATCACCACGCGCCACAAGGCGGGCGGCGACGATCGGCAACTCCTTGGCGAATTGCTGTCCGCGGCGGCCGAGCGGCTGGACTGCGTCTTTGCGGTGCTGTCGATCCCGGAAAAGCGGCTCGCCCTCGAGTGCGCACGCGAGGCCCTCGCGCTCAAGTCTCTCAGGACCGCTTGGCGACAAACCGAGCAGCACCTGCTTGCCTGGGCGCAGCGACAGCACAAGCCGCTGATCATCAACAGTGCCGGCCGCAGCAACACGAAGGTCTCGGCTTGCAAGATACTCTCCGTACCGATCGTGCGCGACAGCGGCCGGGTGCTCGGCGTCCTGGCGTTTTTCAACCCCTCGAGCGCCGCCGACTTCGCGCCAAGGCACGAGTTCCTGGCCCGGCACCTGGGTCGTCAGACGGTCAGCATCATCGACTCGCAATTCGATCTGATGACCGGGCTGCACTCGCGGACCGGGCTCGAGCAAATGCACGCAAGTCTGCCGGGCGAGCACTCATCCGCAGAATGCAGCATCGCCTACGTCGACGTCGATCACATGCACATGGTCAACGAACTACATGGCTTCGAACTCGGCAACGAACTGATCGTACGCATCGCGGAGCTGCTCGCACCCCCCTTGCTGCCGGCGGGCAGCATCGTCGCGCGACTTTCCGGAGACCGCTTCGCCATCCTGTTTCCGGACACTGATCCGCGGCGGGCCGCCGCCATCGCAGCCGAGGTGCAACTCGCCGCAAAGCGGCTCGTGATCGGCCCGCAGCAGCATCCGATCGACGTCTCGATCACCTGCGGAGTTGCCGCGTTGGTCGACATGCCGCAAGGTTTTGCGCGTGCGATGGCGGCGGCGGAGCTCGCTTGCAAGACTGCCAAGAGCCGCGGCCGCGGCCGGGTCGAGTTGTATGCCTGTGAGGACTCCAGCATGATGCGGCGTCACGAGGACGCGGTCGCCGTCGGCAAGCTGCGGGCCGCGCTGCGCACCGATCAGCTGATGTTGTATGCGCAGAGGATTTTCCCGCTCCGCGATCCGAGTTCGGCCGGCGGTTACGAACTGTTGCTCCGCCTGCGCGACGAGGATGGCAGCATCGTCGCACCCGGACCTTTGATCGCGGCGGCGCAACGCTACCAATTGTTGCCGTCGATCGACTCCTGGGTCGTGCGTCGAGCGATGGATATGCTCGGCGGCTACCGGGAAATGCTCAAGACCCGCGGGCTGACGATATCGATCAATATGTCGGGCCAATCGCTCGGCGACCACGACTGCATCGAACGGCTGAAACAGGGACTGAAACAGGCGAATCTGCCGTCGGGCTGCGTCATCATCGAAATCACCGAACAGGCGGCGGTCACGGATTTCCCGCGGGCGCATGCGATGATCACGCAGTTGCAGGCGCTGGGCTGTCGCTTTGCGCTCGACGACTTCGGCACCGGCTCGAACTCGCTGAGCTATCTCAAGAACCTACAAATCTCGCGCTTGAAAATCGACGGCAGCTTCGTGCGCGACATTCTGACCAACAAGAACTCGCTGGCAACCGTCAAGGCGGTCGTCGAACTGGCCAAGGCCTTGGGGATCGATACGGTTGCGGAGTACGTCGAGTCGGAGGCCATCGCGCAGGCCGTGCGACGGCTCGGCATCGATTACGCGCAAGGCTATGCGTACGGCGAGCCGGAGCCGTTGGATAAGCTGCTCGAGCGACTCGATCGCGAGGAATCGCAGCGACAGCGGATTCTGTTCCTCGAAACCTGAATCGCGCGAACCAGCGGCGGGCCGGCCTGGGCCGCGGCGGGCCGGCCTGGGCCGCGCCGTGCTGCGCCGGGGAGGTCGGCTCGGTCGGCTAGTGTCAGATTGGCCCAGGGGGCTATGGCCGTTTATAGTTCGAGTCGGGGATTTCGCGGAGCCGGCAATGCCTTGGTATGGAATGATGAGTTTTTGCCTCGTCTGCGTGGTCGCGGTTGCGACCCCGGGTCCCGGCGTGGCGGCGGTGATCGCCCGCAGTTTGGCTCGCGGTCACGCCGGCGCGCTGGCCGTCGCCACAAGGTAGAGCGTGGCCTGCATCGATACCATCGCGGAGCCTCCCGGGTGAGCGCCTCCGATGCGGCGCAACTCGCGCAGATCGAGACTCTGCGCGCCTTGGGGTACGTCGTCGTACCGGACTTTCTCCCGGCCGCCAGCTTAGGGACGCTCAATGCAGTGGCGCGCACAGAACTCGCCACTCGCAAGGCGCCGATCGAATTGGAGGCTGACCTGCAGTATCCCGGGGCTCCGCCCTCGCGCTCCGCCGCCGGTGGACAGACCGTGCGGCGTCTGCTCGATGTCTACGCGAGGGATCCGGCGTTCGCCGCCATTCTTACGTCGGATGCGATCCGCGCTTGGATGGTGGCGTACTTCGGCGAATCCGTGCTGATGTCCCGCGCTCACCACAATTGCCTGATGAGCAAGCATCCGGATTACGGCAGCCTGACCGGCTGGCATCGTGATTCCCGCTACTGGTCCTTCGCACGGGACGATCTCGTCTCGGTATGGCTTGCCCTAGGGCACGAGACGATAGCCAACGGCGCGCTATGGTTCGTACCTGGGTCGCACGCGATGGAATTTTCCCCGGAACGTTTTGATGCAGCGAGGTTTTTCCGTTCCGATCGCGCCGATAACGCTGGGCTCTTGAGTACGGCCGTATCGCCGCCGCTCAATGCCGGCGACGCGGTGTTCTTCCACAGCAACACCCTGCACTCTGCCGGGCGTAATCGCAGCGATGCGGTCAAATTTTCTCTGGTCAGCACCTACCACGCGCAAAGCAACCTGCCGACGCCCGGCAGCCGTTCAGCCTCGATTCCCGAGGTCGAGCTCGGCTGAAGACCCGCTTACCAGCCGCCGCTGCCGGCTTGCCCCTTGAACGGCCCGACAAGTTCGGACGTGATCCAGCCGCCGTAGAAGCCACCCGGCTGGGGCACGACGCGATCGCCACCGACCGTACAGGTCAGCGAGGCTGGATAAAATGCCACGCATTCGGCCAAGGCCTTGGCACCCGCGAGGGGTTGCGGATAACTCCAGGCGACATTCGGCAGCCGGAGCTCACCGTCGACCAGAGACCAGTACTGCGCCGGACCCTTCCACTCGCACAGCGAAGTTCCTGGAGCGAGTTGCATCAAACCCCGTGCCGTGTCGTCCCAGGGCAGGTAGAAACTCGGCGGATGAGCGGTTTCCAGGACGCGAACCGCGCGTCGCGTTCGGGCGATTTCGCGCGTCCCCCAGTGAATCACGACCTCGCGGCTGTCGGCGACGATCGTCGGCGGCCGCGGATAGTCCCATACCGACTCCTGGCCCGGACCCGGTGCGGGGGCGAATTCGGGCCGGCTCTGTCCGCGCCACCGCCACTGCGCGCGGGCGGATTGCAGCCATTTGGGCGTATGCGACATCGGCGCCAAGCCTACGCGCTCAGCGACCTAAGAAGGCTTCGAGCGAGTCGTCGAGCGCCTCCATCCACTTCGTGTGGTGCGGCGGCGCCATCGTGCCGGTCAGCGTAGAGGCGTAGGAGCGGTCGCGGTAAGTGACGATGCCCTCGACCTTGTGGTGCTCCCATTGCTTGAACAATTCCGCCATCTGGCGCACGTTCATCGTCGGGTAGTCGGTCGCGGCCAAGAGGTCCAAGATGTAATCGGCCTGAAAGTCGATGCCCTCGAAGGCGTTTTGAATCGCCTCTTCCCGCGCCCGCCAGTTGCGGATGTCCTGCGCGATCGCCTGCGGATCGGGAAGGGCGATGCGACCAAGAATCACATCGCGCGCATACCAGGCTTGCGCATCGAACATATTGAACGTGAAGAATTGGTCCTGCATTCCCAGATAGATCAATTTCGGGTTGGCTTGCCAGAAAACGCCCTTGTAGAGCCCGAGCGGATAGAGGCGGTTGTTGGTCTTCAAGCGCAGGGCTTCGTCGAGAAACGGAAAATGATGCAGATAGCCCGTGCACAAGACGATGGCGTCCACGTCACGGCTCGAGCCGTCCTTGAAGAAGGCGGTGCGGCCCTGGACGTGGGTCAGCAGCGGACGCACCTCGAATCCCGGCGGCCAGGTGAATGCCAGCGGCTTGGTGCGATAGCTGAAGGTGATGGACTTCGCGCCGTACTTGAAGCACTGCGTACCGATGTCCTCGGCCGAGTAGCTGCTGCCGATCAGCAGAATATCCTTGCCGGAGAATTCGTTCGCGTCGCGAAAATCGTGGGCATGCAAAACCCGCCCCGGAAACTTGTCGAAGCCGGGGAAGCCCGGCATGTTCGGTGTGGAAAAATGGCCGCTGGCGACGATCACGAAATCGAAACTCTCCGTGTACAGGCGATCGCTCTGCAGATCCCTGACGGTCACACTGAATTGATCCGTCGCCGCATCGAAGCTGACCGCACGTACCGCGGAGTGAAAACGGATTTTTTCGCGCACCCCGCTCTTGGCGAGCCGGCCCTTGATGTAGTCATGCAGCACGGCGCGCGGCGGGTAGGACGGGATCGGCCGTCCGAAATGCTCCTCGAAGCCGTAGTCGGCGAATTCCAGGCACTCCTTCGGGCCGTTCGACCACAAGAAGCGGTACATGCTGCCATGCACGGGTTCACCGAACTCGTCGAGCCCGGTGCGCCAGGTGTAGTTCCACAAGCCTCCCCAGTCCGCTTGCTTCTCGAAACACACGATCTCCGGCACCTCCGCGCCGCCGCGCGCGGCACTTTCGCAGGCACGCAAGGCCGCCATGCCGCTGGGCCCGGCACCGATCACGGCAATCCGTCTCGTCATCGAATACTCCCGTTCATGCTCGCACCCGGCTCTTGTCCGGATCGTAGTGCGGAAAACGCGTCACTGCGGCGGCGAGACGCTTCTGACGGCCGTCGAGCTTGCCGATCTCGAGCGCCGTACCGATACCAGCGTAGCCGACGTCGAGGCGCGCGAGCGCGATCTGCGCCCGCAGTACCGGAGACTTCGTGGCACTGGTGACGACACCGACATGGGTTCGGCCCGAAAACACCGGGTCGCCTTGCACGACCATCTCCTCGCTGTCGATGCAGAGTCCCACCAATTGGCGCTGCGGATGAGCACGCCGCCGCGCCAAGGCTTCGCAGCCGATGTAAGGGTCCGGCTTGTTTGCCGGCACCGTGAACCCGATGCCGGCCTCGAACGGATCTGTTTGGGCGCAAAATTCGGCACCGGCGAATACGAGTCCCGCTTCGATCCGCAGGATGTCGAGTGCGGCTAACCCCAAGGGCGCGAGGCCGTGCATCCGGCCCGCGTTCCAGACCGCATCCCAAACCGCGGCCCCCGAATCCGGATGGCACCAGATTTCGTAACCCAATTCACCGCAATAGCCCGTACGCGAGACGACCACGGCTGCGCCGCCGATCCGGCCGATCGTGAAACGAAACCACGCCAGCTCCGCGAGCGCGGGCTGCTGGACGGGCGTGGTCACGATGCCGGCGAGGATTTCGCGGGATCTCGGGCCTTGCACCGCGAGATTGTGCAGCTGATCCGTCGAGGAGCGGCACCAGGCCGTCAAACCGCGATCAGCCGCGAGTTGGCGCAGCCAGACGCCGCAATAAGCGTCCCCGCAAACGAGCCGGAAATTCTGCGGTCCGAGCCGAAATATCGTCGCGTCGTCGATCATGCCGCCGGTCTCGTGGCAGATCGCCGTGTATACGACTTGGCCGACCGCGAGCCTGCGGATATCGCGCGTCACGGCCAGTTGCAACAGCGCTTGCGAGTCGGCACCGGTGATCTCGAATTTGCGCAAAGCCGACAGATCGATGCAAACCGCGCGCTCGCGGCAGGCCCAATATTCATCGATGGGTCCGTTGGCGGCGTATCCGGTCGGGGTCCAAAAGCCTTTGTAATCGACGAAGGCACGCGTGAGTGCTGAGGTGCGCGGGTCGAAGCCGCTCTTTCGCGTCAGTTCGGGAGCGGCGTCGGGAGTCATACGGGTCGCGTTTCCTCTGGAGAAGGCGGCACTTTGATCGTACACGCGCACCTGGATGTCGGTCGGTTGCCAAGCGTTCGCGGGGTCGATGTCGTCGGCGCAACTCGAGGACGCGCACACCAGATCGGTCAGAGCCCGCAGCAGCACATAGTCGCCCGGGCGCGACCAGGGTTCGTCACTGCCGATCGTGCCATCGGCCTGAACGAAGGTATTGTAAAAGAAGTTGAGCGCCGGCCAGCCGGCCCGTGGCGCGACGCCAAATGGCGCGATCGCGCGGTTGAAGTTGTCGCTGCAGTTCGCATGGCCGGGATAGCCCATGTCCTCATAGTACTTGGCGGTGCAGGCAAGCAGAAAAGCGTCATGCCGGCCGACCGTATCGCGCACCATCTCGACGAGCGGCCGCAGGCGCGCATCGAAGTACTTGCTGTGCAACCCAGGGCGCGGCATCGTCTGACCCATCAAGGTCCGTGTCGCCGTGGCGTCGATGCTCCATTCCTCACCGTGCGCCAGCGCCGCTGCGTCGAACGCGATGAAATCGGAGCATTGCTTGCCGGAGATGTCGACGATCTGAATGTAGTCGCCCGCCGCCACGCGATACGCCGCCGCCTTGGCGGCGGGAATGCGCAGGTCGAGTTTGGTCGGGGACAAGGGCGCCGGCGGCTCGGCCGGCTCGGCGCTGAGTATCAGCTGCAGCATCGTCGCCGTTGCCTGGTCCTGCGGCGCCATCTTGCCGCCCGGTGCCAGCAACAGGCAGCGCATCGGCTCGTCGACCGCGACCACGGCCCGGCGTCCGGCGGCGCCCGTGCCGCTGAACACCCGGTAGGCGCGGCTTCGGCCGAGACCCTCGTTGCGGGCCCCGGCAACGATCGCCTGAGCGTCGGTGTCGCAAAACTCGGCTGCGAACTCCGGCAACGATAGCTCAGGCGACAAGGACAGCAGGGACGCGGGTCCGCTCGATCCTTGGCGCAGCTCCCGTCCCTCGGGGACGAACAACACGGCGCCCTGCGAGCCTTCGAGATCGACGATCACCGCCTCCGCCGCCGGCCGCAGCGTGAACTGGTGCGCACCACGGCCCGGTACAAAGAACGATTGCAGGACGGGCGTCGGCGCCGCAACGGCAGCGGTCACGATAGGTTCTCCAGGCTCTAGGGTTCTTGGACGGCTTCGCACCCTAGCGCGAAGTTCGTCTTGACGCTACAGATAACGTTCAGCCCGAGGCCTTGAGCGCCGCGAAGCGACCGGTGGCCGACAGGTCTTCCTCGCCTGCCTGTTCGCTCCACAGGGACTTGCGTCGCGCGACGCAGGGGCGGCTCGACAAATCCGCGAGCGGGGCGGGAGCAGAAAACAGAAAGCCTTGGCCGGCGACACAACCGAGATCGAGCAGGGCCGCAACCTGCGACTCCAGCTCGATCCCTTCGGCGACGGTGTCCAAGCCCAGGGTATCGCCCAGCGCGATCACGGTGCGTGCGAGTTCGGGGCCGCGGTTTTCGTCGGCGAGGCGGGCGAC
>Ga0116231_10011906_pt1 | contig 13104 bp, 11 predicted proteins | sample S1TSphgellanicum_2_FD_89695 | JGI IMG/M metagenome (GOLD analysis project Ga0116231, IMG submission 89695) | Host-associated microbial communities from peat moss isolated from Minnesota, USA - S1T2_Fd - Sphagnum magellanicum MG | ecosystem: Host-associated > Plants > Peat moss > Unclassified... | reverse complement strand
GGGGGGGGGAGAAGAAGATTAATTAAGAGTGGTAATTGTTTGTTGGGAAAGGAGATGTTTTTTTTTTTTTTGGGTTGCACGCCCCCCCCCCCCCCCCCCCCCCCCCCCCAATCTAAATATGATTTTCTAACCTTTGCAACTTGCAAGTTGAGGGTTGAAGATTCCATTTTTTGTCTCCAATGACTCAATGTTAATCATTGAATTGCCATTCTTGTTGTGAGTCTAGATTTTTAGTACTTCAATCCTTCTAAAATCTAGAATAACCTTGTGCACTGTGAATCGTAATTATGTTATTATAGAATTGTAGATTGGATTGTTTAAGCTTTAGCTCCATGAAGTTCAAATAGTGATGATGCATGACTTGGGCCCTAAAATATGGATGTTAGGGCTGATCACAAAAAGGACAGGGTTTCAACTTCCAAGTTCCAACTTTCGATTCATTATGAAAAACAAAAGTCGGCCATCTACAAATCATATGAGGTACCAAAGTTTTATTTCCTAACCTTATGCATTTCTTATGAACTTTCAAGAGTTGAGAATCATTAAATGATAAACCGTCATTGTTAATATTTGAGGTTCGAGTGAGGTTTAAGGTTTAAAGTTTGTTGTAGCTGCATGTGTTGCCTTTGCATCACTATTTATCCACCTTTTTGAGATTTTGATTTCCATTCTAATTTTGAGCAAACTAATGTTTAAGGTTCAAATTTAGAATGAGGGGAGAGGATTAGGGTTTAATTTTCTCTCTAGGTTTTATCTTTTCTTTTCCTCCATTAGAGGATGACACCTTTATAACCTTCACACAAAACTTTAAGTTTTGTTGTTTTTCTTTTGCTAGATGAGTTTATTAGTACAATTGTAGGATTTGGTAGTCAAACCCCAAACATTGTCCCAACTTCTTCTTACTATCCTTCTAAGGCAAATCTTTGGATTTCTATTGAAAAAAACAAAATAAAAGGAGTATGATAGAAACAAGGTGTTTTAAGATGTTTGGAATGCAAAACTCCCGTGGGTTGAGTCTATGGTGGATGTAGATGGGAAAGTGCATCAAGTTAGATGGAAAGTCTATGTAAAGTTGAGGGGAAAGAAAAATTACTAGCCCCTAAATTGGACAATCTTTGGAAACATGGTGGTAGGAAGAAAACTCTAACTAATATTTGAAGGGTCTATAAAGTTGGTGAGTACTACATGAACAAAGATTGAGTTCATACTAAGAATGAATGGTTGTATGTAATAGTTAGGAAATATTCTATTGCTAGTCAAGTTTCCCATATTAGTGCTTGTTGTTGGTGAGAGGAATAAAAAGTTGATTCAATTTTTTGTCAATTTTCATTTGTTGTTTGAAGGTAAACCCATGACCAATTATGAAACTATGAGTAAGTTGCTACAACTTTTTGACGTCAAAAATTATCCTAGAATGCATTGATCTAGTAACACTGGTTGGGAGATGACAACCTATATGCATGAGGTTGTTGTGAACAAAATTCAAAAATTTGGTGCAAAGTGCCCAATTCATTTCCTTTTCTTGTGATGAGTCATAACTTGTGACCAACAATCGTGGGTTCCATACATGCATATGTGGTTGGAGGATGACAAATAATTCTTTTGTTACTATTGTTGCAACAAGTGGTTGATGGGGCCATTTTAGATAACTTGAAGCACATTCTGGTGGATGTTATGATTTTATATGGTGATTTGACACAAAAAAATATTACATCCAAGTTGATCACATTTGGAGTTAATGGGGTGAGTGTCTTTCAGGGTGTTAGAATAGGTGTCAAGTCCAATTGAAAGACTAGATTGCACCTTTCATGATTGGTGTGCATTGCATGTGTCATCGCACAAATTTGGTGGTGCACACACTTTCTAAGATGGACATTGTGGGAAAAATTGAAGATGTTTTACAGAGCTTGTATTCTTATTTTTTTCATAGTCCAAAGAAGAGTCAAGAATCCGTCAAACTAGTTGACATCATGGAAATAGGGGAGCAACAAAATTTCAAATTCATCAAGATGCAGTGGATTTCAATGCTACTTCCAACCAAGAGGGTTTTGTCAAAATACTGTGCCTTGGTCTTGAAGATGCATTGGGATGTCAACGTTGTCACACAAGCTGCCCATAATTTGGAGCTTTTTTACAACTTGGAGGTAATGATGGGCCTCTCTTGCATCATGCCCATGCTTGAAGGGTTGAATGAATTGATCAATCTCGAGTGTTTTGTATGTGACTTTGTTGTTGTCGTGAAATTATGCCAAGTAGATTTGTATTGTTGGTACAATGACCCCCAAAATAAATGGGCACCTGACCTAAATATAGAGTTGAAAAATCTCAGTTTTTGAATTGATGGCATTTCTATCGTGATGCATTGTCGTTGCCTTAAAACGACATTATATGTGCCCATGACTCATTTTTTTCCCAACATACCATGAAAAATGTGGAAGTGCAATGTTCCTAAGTAGTAGCAAAGCTTAGTGATGAGCTTGAGAAATGATTTCTTGTGTAGGTTGTGATGGATGCTTTAAGTGTAGTTTATTTGTAGTATTGGTTCAAAAACACATGTGAGTCTAGCTTCCCTATTCACATGGATGTTTTGAAAAAAATTATCATTAGCCTAGAAAGCTTGGATCTTCCCAGATGTTATGGATTCTAGCAATTCTTGATGCAAATATTTTTGTCTTGCAAGCCTCCTTCTTTAAGACCAGCTTGATGTCAAACACTCAATGGGTTATGGACTAACCCATGGATCTCAATCTAGTTTCTAGATTGTGGGAAAAGCTTACCTCCAATGTGGTATTATGGGCGCACCTTTTTGAGTTCATGATGGTGGCAGAATTAGCTATGGTCCAAATCATGGGGTCTATTGAAGATGAGAGAACTTTTTTGACCTTGACCTTCATGAAGACAAGACTGTGGAATAGACTTTGTGAACATCTAGATCTATTGGTTTGTATGTTTGGACAACCCTTCTACACGGTTGATTCCTTTCCTTACAATAATGCCATCATAGCTTGGACCAATGAGAAAGCTAGGAGGGGTCTACTAGCTTGAATTGTGGAGAGTGTAGTGACAACTTCAATGTTGGCTTTAGAATTGTCTTCTGGGCTCTGATTGTAATGGTTCACCTAACATGTTGCATGACTTAATGCCATGCATCAAATTAGGAGTTTTAGGTTTTTGAAATAGATGACTGCTTTACATCCATGAGACATTATAGAATCCATGCCTATACAAAGTCACAAACCTTGGTGATACACATTGTAAATGTGGGGATGCTAATATGCCATTGCTTGGCTCATTTTCTAGCATGTTTCGCTACTATAACAAGGTTGAATGAGGAAGGGATTCTACTATTAGATTGACTTTTCTTTAAAGCTCTTGCTTGTATGGACTGTCACATTCTGGATCATGGATTCTTTTTGTTTAGGATTAGCTTCTTATGAATCATGGACCATGTGTGTTGAACTTGTGTGGTTGGACAGTGGAGAAATCAAGTTGAGGTTGAATCTTGCAACAAATAACCCCCTGTTTCCATGATGCCAACTAGCTTGGCCTCAGGGTAACTTTCTCCCCTCCTATTTGAAGTTTTTCTTTAAGCACTGGAACTAATGTGTGGGTTGCAAGTAAGATCATGTGCTGCCACTCGGTGAAGTGTCCTTTGTGACAAGGGTTCAACTCCCTCACATGAACATTGAGAGCTCCAGTAGCTGGAAGCTAATTGCCACATTTTGACACTCCAATTTCGTCACAATCACCAAAAGGTTTCTCAAATCTCTCTACTGTTGCCTAAATGAAGACCCTATTAAAATCACATTAGCCAATATATAACCCCACACCAAAAACCTTGTTGTAGCTGAATTGGCATCCCCACTATGAGGAGAAAATTGCCACCTTGTTATTTCTTTTTTTTTTCTGTGTAGCCAAATTTAAGACAGCTAAGGACGTGCTTGTAGCCACTTAGGCTCCTAGCTCAAGGTCAGAATAGCCACATATGCCTCTTCTAGGAATCCTTAAAAAATACACTGCTCATCAGCATTAGAAACCCAATTTGGTTCAAGGTAGGTCCTTTACAGGTTGATTAAGGTCATACACCAGTCCACCTGCACATGGCAAACCCACAACCACCCATTTCAAAGGCATTAATGAATGTGGCAGATGTTGAGTACTGGAAAGTGGGTGGGGTTTGGCCAATTCCAACTCCTAGTGAGCCTCTGGCAGAGCCCAGCAGGGAGAGGCCATGGGCAAACTATGAGCCAGAATCAGCCAAACCCTGTCCAGTCCCTGGCATTAACAGCAGTTAGGTCTTACAGAATAGGCAAGGCCTGCTGATGAGGTCTACAGAAATTGGCTCTTCAGCATCAGCACCTGTGCTGAATGGTGAATGCATCAGCATGAGAAGCAGTTCATTAAATTTGGCACAAATAGATCTACAAAAGTTGTCCTGCAAATTGTATTCTGAGGAAAAAAGGAAATAATTTCTTACCAAGAGTAGGTGTAAGTATTGTAAGTAGAACTATTCCAGCAGCTTTTAAAATCAAGCCTGGAATGAGCATATCAGCTGATTTGAGATAGCCGGTAGAATGTGCAATTGCATTTGGAGGAGTTGCAATTGGCAGCATAAATGCAAAACTGCAGGCGAAAGTTGCTGGAATCATGAGCAACAAAGGATGCCAGCCAATTGATATAGCCACTTCTGCAAGCAGAGGTAGGAAGAGTGTAGCAGTTGCAGAATTTGATGAAAACTCAGTTGTGATGGCCACAATCAATGCAATAACTGGTGTGAGGAGCAAATAAGGAACTGCATGCAACACTTTCATGTTGTTTGCGATTGAAGTAGCCAATCCACTACCTCGGATTCCTGCTGATAGTGCAAAACCTGCATCAATTTATTCTTGCAGCTCAGAGATTAGATGATAGATAAGGAACAAAAGAGTAAGGTCTAAAGGGGAATTATCTCATAACAACATCCACTACAGATGATGAGCTCAAACGGATGTTGAAGAGCAAAGAAGTAGCAAGAATCAGACATAGAGATGGGGTAGAGTTTCATGGGTGCACCATCATATTGTGATAGTACAAAGAAACTGCACATGTCTAATTGAGATCAATAGTGTCAGGTTTTCACCTCCTCCCAGGAGCAGCATGACGTCCCAGGGCAGTTTCTTGCAGGTATTCCAATCCATTAGCTTTTCACCTTCTGCTTCCTTACTGGGTACAAGGAAGGGTATGATCCCCATCATCACCTGCGCTTCTGAAGCAAAACTCTGTCAGCTCCTTCACAACAATCTCTCTCTCCCCCATCTTCAATTTTGCTCATTTTCCATACCACTTTATTACCAGCATTTTGGCTTGGACTCTCAAGATTAACTAACTTGTTGATTGCAAAGTTTGGGAATTGGCACTGTTCTTTCAAAGTTTGTCAGTGGAGTGCTTACTCCAGACTTTCCATCTCACAAAACTGTAGTGCAACTGATTCTCTTGAAACTATTATCTGTGGGAGCATTGAGACTCCTCAAAGTAAATTCAGCTCCACATTTTGGTAAAACCTCTATGCAATGTCTGAAGTAGAGACAATGAAATCATTACCTTCATCGAAGGTGTACAAAGAAATCCTTGGAAAGCAAATCTTGAATGCAATTACTCTACAGAGTCACATTGATGTTTTGGACTGGAGAAAAATGAGCTGCCAAAGTCACAGTAGGATTGGAGATCTGGTAGTTTGCTGCAGGGATGTAGTTTGCAATGCATATTGGAGCTTACACTGACTGTGCCTTCACTAGGTAGGCCATTGAAGAATGCACCCCATCCTGGATAATTTCCTAGTGTTTTTGTGCACCACAATACCACTAACGCCTGCACCCATCATCAGACCAAAGACAATGATAGTCACCATCACCAATCCATTTGAGTCTGCTGAAGCTTCCTCAAGTCATCACAATGATCTTCTCAACTTCTCCGCTTGATGTACAAGTTCAATAGCATGCTGAACTGTGTGCGAATAAAGTGTGAAGTTCTAGTGCCAGATGACTACCTAATATGCAGTTGATCTTGGAGGAAAATGGTGGCATGCACAACAAAGTGAGAAGTAGGAAATGCAGTTGAACTAATTGGGTGGGTTGTGAACTCACAGCAAATTCGCTGGCAATGAACTTCTCTGCAAAGCGCATTGGCCCTGCAGAAATTTTACCACATGGATATAAACTTCTTTGTCAATCAAGCTGGTCATCTTCACCACTCAAGCCCTTGATGCTGCAGATAGTTTGAACTTGCAACAAAAAACTGTCTGGGCTGCAAAGCAAAGCTATAAGAGATCTGTGCTGTGCTACAAGAGAATGTGGTTTTTCTCACACAAAAAGCTTTTTGTGTGAGAAAAACCACATTCTCTTTCAGTGCTCACTTCAGAATTGCTGAGGAAAACAAAGAGATGATGATGAAGAAGAAGAAGAAGAAGAAGAAGGGGAGGATTGTACCTAAAGCAAGGTATTCCTGCTCCACCACAGATCGACTCAATTTGGCCTCAATGATTGGCACAGAGGAGAGAGGACAAAAAATCCAGCAAAGAAGCAACCACTCGAAGAGAAGGAAAGGAAGCACAAGAGGCAATGCAAACTTGATCCACTTCATGTAGGTCACTCTGGGAGCTTCAGGAAAGCGACCGCTGTAGATGCCAGGCAGCACCAGATTGGGACCACAGCCTGTGAGTGTGGCCAAGCCGCCGATTGCTGTTGCATACGTGATTGCCAAAACCACACCCACCGAGAAATCCTTCTTTGCTTTCTCGGGATCCACAAGTTTGGCTTTGAGTCGAGTCCCTGGGTTTTCCTTAAGAGCTAGTACTGGTGCCTCAGGATCAATCCTGGTGTCTGCATCGACCTGATCGGGATTGCCTTCTTCTTCGGGGCAAGGTTTCATGTACTTGCCGGAGAACCTGCGGGAGAAAGTCCGTGAGCATTGTCTGCAGAGTAACGTGTCGTCTTCGTCTTGGAAATGTTTCAACACTCCTGTGGCCATGGGGATCATCATCACCGCGGCTGCGGTGTTAGACATCCACATGCTGACGAATCCAGGACCCACACAAAAGCCCAGTAATACCAAGCGCGGGTCCATCTTCTGCCCGCCGAAGAAAAGCAAAATGCGCATCGCGATTCGCTTATGCAGACTGAAGCGTTCTATTCCCTGCGCAAGTATGAAGGTCCCGAGCATGAGCACCACGGTATCGTTCATGTACTTCTCCGCTACTTGGTCCGCTTCCATCACCTCAAGAAACGGAAACAAGACGAGCGGCAACAGCGCCGTTATGCAGATCGGCACCGGCTCAAAGAGCCACCAGATCGCCAACCACAGTACTGCCCCTAGCATCTTCACAGCCGCGGGTCCCTCCGCAAGTCGCACAAACGAGACTACCAGCAGGAATGCCATCGGTCCCGCGACCACCGCCGCCGCCATCTTCCTGCCCTGCTGCAGCTCTTCTTCCCTGAACCATCGCCAGAAGCTCCGAATCCCCCAACCGGTGCCCCCCTGTTGGCTCCTCTGGCTGCCCTCCTCACCGGAAGGTAAGAGCGCGGCAGACGATGTAAGCAACGGCGTCGAGTCCACCATGGCTTTCTAAAACCTCGATCACCACTGCATTACCTGGAATAAAAACGAGACGCTGGAGTTCTGAAACTGCAGCTACCACCGGTTCCTGGAGAGTCCGAGGACTCGAAATCCGCACTGAAGAATCTCCAGGGGAGCTTGGGCTTTTTCAACTGGGAACGGATTGCTTGCGGATTTGTTTCTTCAACATTGGAGCTCCATAACTTCAGATTTCTGACACTGTTCAGTTTGATGTGGATCCTTCTCCTGCCGTCTTCATCAAGCTCTGCAACGCTCTGAAACTTCTTTGCTTCAATTTACTTCTGGAAAACTCCAAATGGATTCGTGACCAAACTGGGTGAAACTATCTAGAGCTGCTGGAAGAAAACCATGAGAGATGACGAAAGAGCTTCCTGTCCAAACTCCAGGAAAGCAGGAGGTGGTTGGCTGACGGATGAGACTGGGGAACCCAACAGCACCATCCTCATCCCATCCTCCTGTTGCCGGATCCTTGATCAATGAGTCGACATTAAAGTCCATTACCAAACCAAAAACAAGACAAAATAGCAGCGCATATCATGATTCATGATGGGTCACGAAACCCATCATCACAGACGAACACGCAAACGACAAAACAGAAAAGAACACCAACAACAACAACAAAAAAGTTATTGGGAAGTGGGTCCCGTCGAAAAACAGAAGGACAGACACACAGACCGAGGACATTGCCGCCGTCAGCAGAGCTAGCAGATTGCATCATCCGTGTTGCGTCAAAGGTGAATCTCTTGTGACATATGCAGAAGAACACACATACAGCAGGGTTTTTTTCAATCACAAATAAAATGTGCGCGAGTGGCAATAGGACTGCCCTCCAATATGCCTCACTGGCATTTTATGAAATTTCGGCAAAGGTTTAGGTGGTTTCTTGGTCATTTGTTGAGTCAGCTTTTGGCAAAGATGCATATGTCAAAATAGCCCAAAGTGGCTATTCGCTTTTTGTAGAAATAAGTTAAAGTGGCACCCAGTAATTTTTTAAAGTAAGTTTAACTGGCAACCACCAAAAAAATCCAGTGCAAAATGTGGTTCCAAGGCTGAAAAGGAAGGAGAAACAAAGACACTAGAAGTGACATTGTCCCAAAACTTCAAACCTAAAAACTAAACACAATTTGGAAACACACTTTGAAAGGGAGTTGAACCCTAGTTTGATATTAGACTTTGCCCAATGCAACTCAAAGTCCCACCCACCACACCGAAATGTTAATAAACTTCATAAAAAACCAAGCACAATCACCAACACAATCACTAGACTTGTCCAAATTGTGGAAACATGAACACTCGAGTTTTGTGTTGTGAAAAGAATAGAACATGCTAAAAGGTAGCACTAATCCAAACTTTCTAATCTTTCCAAGCTATAATAGCCTCTTGATACGGGAAACTTTTTTGAATATAAAACTCTTGTGCAAACATGTGGACAATTGTGTCCAAATGTAGACCCAACTTGTTACACAACTTATCCTTCATGAATGCAAACATGGAGAAAGTCCATTCATTCTTTACAAATTTGAACATGGACACCACTATAATTTCTGCCAACTTCAAGTAGTCATTTAGCCGTTGAGTGAATAAAACATTATTATTGATTGTGACCCACAACTTGGTCGCTAGATTAATATCAAAGGGCTCAACCATAGCTTTTGGTGCTTGAGTTTTCATGGTGAGCTTAAATATGCACATTTGCAAATCCAAAATGGTAACATCCAAAGGTTCTGCAACCTGTACTAGTGAGGGTTTCACCTTCTTTGCTTCACAATAATGTTTTTTTATGATAGCCATATGTAAAGAGAAAGATAAATATGCATCAGAATACATACAAAATTGTGAATACACAATGCCAAAAACATTCAACTCAGAATTCACAAACTGCGGATCTAGTTGAGTGATGAGTATGTTAACTGGGTGCAGTCACAATAACACATACCATAGCAAGTGTAACGCTTGTTTGGTTTTTTCATGTTTTAAAATCATAATTTAATTTGATGTTGAAATTATAAGATTTTTTTAATATAATTGTATTTTAAATATGTCATGTGAACATGTGAATTAATTTGAAAATAATCTAATGAATAGAAAATTAACAAAATCACTCATTAAGCACTGTAATGCTTGCTTTTAAGCAATAAAAGGACTTGTAAATGGATTTCAATTTTTTTGAAAATGACATTTTTTGCCAAATTTTTAACATGAATTTTAATAAAATAGTATGATTTTTTTTTTAAAAAAAAATAAAAGATTTTTTCAAAGGTTTTTTCAAGAATATTTCAAGAATATTTTTTCAAAAGTAGTCATAAAAGCAATCAAAAAGTAGGTGGATGTGGCTTGTGTTATCCCATTGCACCCAACTACAGCATAACACTAACCTTTCACTTACATGATGCGTGCTTCAAAAACCACCTTGCACACATGTTGCTTAACTTTAATAAATGGATTGAAAATGTGAGTTACATAACTGTGGCCAACCATATGAAAAGCAAGTGTTTCCATACCATTATTGATGTTAATAACCCAGTCTTGAATGATTGTGGCAAAATTATTTTCCACCACATTTGAAAACACTTATAAATGCTCCCACTAATAATTACTTGATGGATCAGAATACATGTAAAGATTTGCCAAGTAGATCTTTATAGCTACCACAAAGTCATAGATGAAGACATCCTTCCCTTGTGCAAATTTGATTAAGGCATTTGTTGCCTTCAACAATGGTAGCAAATAGGACAAACTTAACAACATGTGAAGATCACAAAGAAGGTCTAGATTGAACTTTGCTTGAACAACTAAAGCATTGTCCTATGACTTCTTCACAATTAATCTCTTATATTTTGCCATCACTCGTTTCAAAGGCTCCAACATGCTTATCCACCAATTTTTCACATTTCACAAAATCTTTAGTTTTCCTATTTCCACAATCTCAGCAAGTTTAATGAATTCCAAATGTTGTTTTGGGGAGTTGGATAAGTAAGAATATAGTGACTATAACAAATCTTCCAACTTGGCCACCATGGGTAGATTTGACAAAATTTGAACAATAATATTTGTCCTATGGCCCATATAAGGAGCAAATTTTTCCTTGAGTTGAAATGTCATTCAAGTGCAACAACTTTAAAAAATGGAAACCCCATCAACGCCAAAACAAATTAGCTTCTCGACTATCTCTTCTTGAGTCAAACCCCCTTGTTGCATGAGGGCTTGAGTAATAACAATAGTAAGATTATCTGTATTTCTACCTTCAACAACACGTTCAAGTGTTAGTAGAATAGGAATTCTTTTCCATGCATACATCACATATGCATGCACTGAAATCTAGGATGGATTATCAACAATGATAACCTCATCTACATTCAAAGAAAGAAAGCTTGCCCCAACAACAATAATTTGAGTTTGTTTCAAAACTTGCTCAAACATGCAATTTGTCATCTCCCACCCAAAACCATGGGACCAATGCTTCATGAGATTATTGGGAACATTCAATTCCACAAATAATGTTTGCATGTTGTGTATTTTGTCATGGGGTGGCTGTGACTGAGTAAGTGAAAAATCAAACCAAATTGCATAATTTTTTTCCTCTTGTCAAAAAATTGAACTGCACTATGAGTGATTTGTTGTAGCATTGATTATGAACCCTTTGCAAAATAAAGTTTTTCATTAACAACATGGGCATTAAATTTTAAGAAGTAATGTTCCCCACCTTCACTCCTGACATAACTACCAAAGTTTTATGATGTTTTGCATGTTTCCAAAGTGAATCAAGTTTAACAACTAAAAACTTATCTTTACCATCAATGAAAGAACATACCTTGCACCGAACTTAAACAACCTTGCCATTGGAACCCATAATAGATTCTGCCCAAGGAAGCTTGACTACCCAAATATCTTGAAATTGCTTGTTCATTTCATAGGCCTTCTTTCTTTTCTTGGTCAATGCAATTTTCTTTTGTGCTAAAACTAGGTCCACAACCTCATAATGAGGTTCCATAGCAAGTTCTTTTAGCAAGAAAAACATGAAAAACAACATCATGACGAATCTAGCTACTAGAAGCACCATCCTTTTTGGGATTTTGTCACTAAACAAGTACTTGTACTTGAAGTTCTTAGGGGGCTGCAACTTCAATGGCAACTTAAACATGAAAGCTAAAATAGTAGTAACGTGGATGCAAAGTTCAAAGTAGTAGAAATATAGAAGATTTAGCCAAGTTTGGTTATAGGACAAACCAACATGAACATAAACAACATCTGGACATATGCAAATCAAGACACAAACACTAATAGAGTTCAAACAGACATTAACACAATGAAGATGAACATGAAGACCAAACTCAAGCACAACAACAAATAACTACAGAGCTTCAACAAAGAAGTCAAGTCTTAGGTTCATTAGAATGTGAAAAAAAAAACAACAAAATGAAGAAGGCTTACCTCTTTTGTAAGTAGCTTGCTATAAATTAAGGTTCAAGGTTTATTATCACATTTCAACGGCAAATAGAAACCAACCAAGATGAATTGATGATTTGATTTGCAAAATCCAAGCTCCAACATTTGGAGCTCTGAATTCCATTTCCTCCCAACTCCATCTTGAGGTCTCTCTTGCAAATCCATGGACATAATGTCCATGGAGGCTTGGAACTGTGATTATGGATAACGTTTCCAGTTTCCAATAGCAAGCTAAGAATCTTGTAAAAAATCTTGGTAGATTCATGATTTTCAACTCATTAAATATAAAACCCTAGAACTTCAATGGGCAACCTCAAGGCTTCAACAAATATGTGCAATCACTTACTAATCACAAAATCCACTTATTAATCACAAAATCAAGCTTAACTACTTAAAGATTTTTTACATGCGAATTTTACAACGAACAAGTCAGGAGAGATGACAAAGAAGGAGGTGACTATGAGAGGGAGGGAGGAGATTGTGAAAGATGAAATGGAAGTGTTTGGTGATGGGATGTTTTATGATCTATGATTATGTATTATGAGCTAGCTCCTTACTGATTAATGATGGAAGGGCAGTCGCGATCACCCATCAGCGACTCACTCACTTTTGGCAATGCCCTAAATTTTTTTTCTTTTTTCCCCTTTATACCATTTGTAGGCCTATTTTTTTTTAGCCTTTTGGTGAAAATTCGCACCAAACAAAATGCTAACATATAATGGCTCTTGGGTCATGCACATGAAGGAAGAAGCACGATAGACAGCCATGTAAGAAGCAGATTAGCTTGCCATCTTCCACAAAACCTGGCAGGTAGAAAATCCCGACTTTGTTTGCCTATCACTGTGGCTACCCTTTTGGCCTGCCCACGTTTAGTACTCTGCCCGAATCTCTCACGAATCCTGCCCACGTTTAGTACTCTGCCCGAATCTCTCACGAGTCCTGCCCACGTTTAGTACTCTGCCCCAATCTCTCACGAGTCCTGCCCACGTTTAGTACTCTGCCCCAATCTCTCACGAGTCCTGCCCACGTTTAGTACTCTGCCCCAAT
>Ga0116231_10011905_pt1 | contig 13107 bp, 5 predicted proteins | sample S1TSphgellanicum_2_FD_89695 | JGI IMG/M metagenome (GOLD analysis project Ga0116231, IMG submission 89695) | Host-associated microbial communities from peat moss isolated from Minnesota, USA - S1T2_Fd - Sphagnum magellanicum MG | ecosystem: Host-associated > Plants > Peat moss > Unclassified... | reverse complement strand
GTCATGGAAAACGTCTGTAATATATATGTTTGGTTTTCAGTTCCATGCTTGGTTTGTCTTTCAAAGATCCAGTAATTCACAGAACAAAAGTCATCATTCTCCTTTGTACAGTTTTGCATTCATTCCCTACTGTTATGTATGCTATCTGTAGCATGTGCAGGTCTCTTTTGAAAGTGTTCCCTTTCTTTTTTCTCTTTGCATTTTCTAAATAGTAGGTCTTGGTATATTTGTTAGTTGGTTAGTGCAAGAAAATATACATTTGTGAATATTCTCTCTAGTGTTTGATCTGTATAAGATTTAGGCATGTTACCCCCTCTCAAGGTACTAAAATCCACTAACCAATCACCTGATGACTTGTATCATGCTAGAACATAAGATCCATAATTAACATCCTTTTATCCTCCCATTATTGTTGCTTATCCTCTTCCTTCAGAGTGATTTTTCATGCAAAACTTGACCTAGTACTTTTCCATGTTATAGGAAAGTGCATTTGTGTGATGGCAATGCAACAATAAGAAGTTTAGCATGAGTGGAATAGTCATGGCCACTCTTGGACTTGGACTAGGACCATGTTCTTTTGTCCTCTTGCAATCCTTTGCATGCAGAAGTTTAATGTACAAAGGAAGCTTGCCATAAGGAAGCCTAACCCATCTTGACAAAGACTTGTCATGAGATACTGAACTTTTATTAGCACATTTTAACCCTATATTTTTTAATGTCCTCTGGTTGTCAATTGTCCTTGTGTTCCAATAAGCATTTCAATAATTTGTTCTCTATGAAGGGTCATTCTTTTTGGTGCTTTTCTTTTTCATCCGATCATGACCAAGTATTTTACTCGTGGTGAACTTAAATCATGCAACTGAAGAAAAGAACCATCAAGTAGTTGTGTTTGTCTCTGACATCTATCAAGGTCTTCCATGCTGATCCTTGTTACAAGTTTTTGAGTTTCAATGTCTAAGTTCCGTTATTAGGAGATTATTTTCAAGACCAAAACATTTGGTGAAGGTGCCTCTTTGCTGTGGTTTATGTTTAGATTGTGATTAGGGATTAGGAAATATGCACATGATTGTAAATAGTTGAGATTGGTTTTGTATGTTCCAATTGGGTATGTTTCTTTGGTATTATGGGGTTCAAAACTTGAAGGGCAACTAAGCTCTTAATTTTATAATCAAACATGGAGAGCCTTGAGAATTTTGTCAATGTAATTCTCACAGGGAGGTACAAAATATTCTATCAAGAAACACAATGTCTCCTTCATTGGTTTGGGCTTTGGGAAAGTATTTGATTGTTTTTACAAAACAACCAGTTTATACATGTTTACAACAACAAATTCTGATGTCATGTACTAGTTTGGAGTTGAGATGACATCAATTTTTTTTTCCCTGCATTTCATTCTTGCTGAGTCTGTTTGCAAATAAATCCTACCAAAATTTTGTGATTGTTCCATCATTGAATCTATTTTCTAAATCACAAACAATCCAGTAATTCTCAATAAAGTTTCATCAGTTTGGATCTATGTTCACAATCTTGCTTGATTTTGTATGAGTGGAGCTCATTGCATATTTCTGACTGTTTAAGCATTATAAAAGTTTTGCTTATTATTTTTTCTTAGTAATGTTCTTCAAATCCAACCCATTTAAGATGTCAATTTGGGCACAATGTGATCTTGGTATTAGGATCTTTGTTTATCATGTTAGAAGTCCACTTTTGAGGATTTGAGTTACTACACTGAAAATAGAGAGGAGTCTACTAACAATGGAAGAAGTACTTACAACAAATTTTTCTAAAATTCAGAATTAATTGAAAAGGAGTTTAAGAGATCAAATTTAACTTGGGTTGAGTTTTGATCATCTTATCATTAAGGGAAAAATGTGTAAAATGTGTAGGAAAAGATTGAATTTTAATTTGCTTGTTATGCTTTGGGCTCCTTTTGATTGGTCAATCAGAATGGTTGCCCCAAGAAGTGATATTTAACCCTTAAAATGCAAGACAGGCTCAGTTTGGGCTGCTTTTCAGTGTAAATTTCCCCTGTCCTGATGCTTAGGGATAAAATAGTCTCATGTTTCCGGATGGGGATGGGGAAGTTAATGAACATCCTTTATTGGATGTGGTAAAACACAGGTAGAGGTTCAAATAGGGGGGTGTTGGGTGGGTGGAGATACCCTAACCAAAAATTACAAGAATGGCAACTACTTATATAACAAAAGGACACAACATTGGTATTGGGACAACATTGGTACTGGGAGCTAGTTCAAATATGAAGATGATGACAGCAACTCCACCTGTACTCTGTAACATTTGCAAATTCCATTTAGATGAAGAAAAGTCAAAACATGCTGGTTCAGCTCAACAAAATGGTTTAGCCCAGCTGTTTTGCAAAGTTTGCTGAGGCTGGTAAATGGGCATAGTGAAATGAAGTACAGACCAGAGAAGAGTGTAATAAATATGGTGTGACTGCCACTCCCTGCTTTTGATTGGCTAATCATTAAGATTGGTCCAGGTGGTTTGGCATCAGCAGTCTGCCACCTATCTGCAGTCCCAGTTTTAGTTGTATGGGTGGGGTTGGAGAAAATGTAAATTACTAAACTTGGATGTAAAAGTATTATTTTTTGCAGGGTCACATACTGAGAACCACTGGAGATGCTCTGAAACTGAAATCCCTCATAAACCCTAAAACATTAACCTCCAACACAAATTGTTATCTCTTCATCAAAAGCAAAAAAAAACCACTCAATACAAACTAGAAAATGAAGGGAAAAAACTTTGGATATAATCATAAGTAACACTAAACCAGAAGACTCTAGAACATGTGCCAAAGGGGGGGGGGGGGGGGGGGGGTTCTGTTTGGTGATCATTAAATGCTTTTGGGTTAGGTATATCAATTAGATTATACCACTCTCAGTGGCTGTAAAAGAGGTCTCAAGTTTTACCTATGCAACTAACAAATCCGTGGTGCTAAAGATTGTGGTGATGATCTTCACAAATATACTTAGCAAGAGTCGAGTGTGTAACAACTTGTGTGCTGCAATACATGACTAGTTTTGTTTACTTGTGTCCCATCTGTCTTGACAGTGAGATGTCTGCAGCAGCTGTGGGTTGCAGCAGAACTACATTGTTGCTGTGCATCACATGTAAGGACATTGTAAAATCAATTAGTGAAGAAGATAATCAAATTTATGCGTTATATAACAACTTCTTGCGTAACCTGCTGAAAGGGCTGCTGCTGCCACTGCTGTTGCCAGACTTCAGATGCTGTGATGATCCGTGTGTAAAAGATGACACTCGTAGACTTTGATTCCCTGCTGCTGCTTCTCTTATCTGCGCTACTGCATTTGCCTCCACACTCCTTGTTACACCTGAAGGAATTTTGGTTTTGTCAACACGCCAACCAGAATTAAGAAATTTGTCTCAAGAAAATATTTGCAACTGCATTCTCCCACCACCACATTGCTACTCTGCAAAGGCTTGCTCATTAATATTCTTGTGAGCTGGTTTGATTGGGAGACTACACCGTAGTAACAACAATTGAAATAAACAAAGAGTAAAAAGCTCAGGTATACATATAACGGATAAATCTCAGACTATGTATACACAAAACCCTAAACCCTAAACAGCAGCTTGATTGACTTCCCTCATTAACTGGAATCAGCCCATTTCTGGACTGATGGAGAGCTTTTGGAGGGTGTTAAGAGAGTGTAGGCAAAAGTGGGTGGTACCAGAGGGTGATGGAAGTCGGTGAAATCTAGCTGGTGCTGATCTGGTGGGTGCAGAGATATTAGTGGGTAAAGCAGGTGGGGGCGTCTGCAAGCGAGGGGAGTCCTCATCAAGGCTACTACTAGTGCTGGCCTCTGACGTTGATGTTTGATCATGGCTATGGCGTCCATCTGCAGATGAGAAATAGGAGTCTTTATCTGAGTGTTCATGATCAGCTTCTGTCTCTTCCCCCCTTGATTGCCCTGCAAGCAACCAGAAACCACCATTGCATTATGCATGATAGCAAAACCCCTTTTTTACACAACATAATTTGGTGCAGTACATGGCAAAAGAAAAAGACAAAAAAACCAGAGAGGGTCACACAGCATTAATGGGCGTCTGTATGTAATGCGTTTCAATAGAACTATTGCAAAAGGGTCTAGTAAAACAAGATTGAAAAGAGAAGAAAGGAATGATAATAATAATCAAAAGATCCATTCGAGTTCAAAATTCTTACTGGAACTTTGAGGCACCTCTCCATAAACCCGAGTGACCAGTTTTGAAACCCTTTCATCACTTTCAACTTCTGTCACTGCACAAAAAGAGATGGAAGAGAAAAAGAAAAACTCCCTCAAGAAAAAATAAATTATTACCCAATGGTCGAATTCCCCATCAAAACAATCAAAAATCATAATCTAGAAAAGGACACTAAATATTAGTGTCATCAGGGGTGCGTGGTTCTTCATCAAAGTTCTGATTCCCAGAACCACCACCAGCAGCTGGAGCTAACAAATTAACATTTTTTGTAAGCAGATTGAAGGGAAATTATTGACATCAGAAAAGAACCAATTCAAAACTGGTGGGTTTGGAATATTTGTACATTGTTTGTAGAAACCGTTTCTTCCAAGTGAACCAGATCCAACCAGAAGTGCAGTTGCCATATCTGTGTCTCTTATGGAAGCAAAATCCAGATTCTCAGTGTCAAGCAGTATTCCTGCCAACTGCCAAAACAGCAATTATAACGGCTGTTACTTTCTTAGACCAGAATAATCTGGAGATGCAAAAATTACAACAGATTGATACATGCATTTCAATGGTTGCATGATGAGGTGTTGTTGGCCAAGAGGAACAGCATATCTGTAGTACCAAGAGAGTCTTCATGTATCGTGCTTGCAGTAAGTGATCTGCTTCCCTTTGTAGCTGTTCACCTAGCAGTGTGCATACTGATCCAACCTATGAGCCACAAAATCAAACCACCCAATCAAAAACTCATACAACTGTGACAGATTGAAACCACCAACCCACGAACTCTTTTGAGAAAATAAAGGGCCAGATACAAAAAATCCTGGTATTATCCAATCCATCATCAGTGTTCTTTTTTTTCTTTTTGGGTGAATTTTTGCTCCAAGAATCCAGTGCAACTCATATAAGGGATTTTCGTGCAAAAAAATGCACCGAAGTTACCAGATTTCAAGGAAAACAAATCTGAAATTGTCATATTTAGACAAATAGGTTCCAAAATATATAGTAGGATTCTTATAAAAAATTCTACTTTCCTCTCTGACCTGTAGCCAAATTTGGCTATTTCCTGTTGTGGATGACTGCCGGTGTGGCTACATCATAAATTGAAGAGAAAAAAAAAGCCCGTGTCCATCATATTGGAATCAACCCATTAAGTCTGAAATTTTTCTCTGCAGATACTGACCTCATTTCTTGTGACAAGCAAGTCTTGTCCAATGTCTTCTGTCTTAACACGCTCTGCTTTCGTTAAGTTCTCCAATTCAACCTACAAAATTCAGACTCAAAGAGTCAAAATTATTATATTTGAAATGCTTCATTTTTGAGTTTTGGGTAAAACCCTAAACCCTAAACAATCCTCCCTAAGACCAAATCTTCCAGTGCCTCAATTAAACGCCAGTGAACAAGCAGTACAAACTGTCTGTTACACACGAGGCATGCAAGGATTCAGGGTTTAAAGTTTAGGCAGGAGGTTCAGAAAACTTACCTCATCAGAGAATAGTAAAGCACGAGCGTCAACACCACATGCATCGAAAAGCCAGGCTGCATCCTTGTGCTTGTGCATACTCTTGCGTGGAATGTTTAGAACTGGCACCAGATGCCACTTATTGGTCTTCTTCTTCATCACTGGAGGAGGCACCAGTACTGTGTTCTCCATCCACCATGCCATCAAGAGCGCACTTACCATGGAGCTCACTTCTGTATGCCAGAGAACGCAAGAAGTTTTTTACATCAAATCAAAGTTTAGGGTTTAGGGTTTTGGCTTTAGGCAGGACATGTGCCTCTGAAGTTTTATAGCCCACCACCCATGTGTAGTAGTAGTAGTAGTCGAAACAATAACACAATTTGTGTGATGATGAAAAGCCAAAAGGAAGGCACAAAATTAATGTACCACATTCTGCACCAGAGCGGATGATGTGGAAGCAATCACTGTTGTTGTTGTCAAGATGTAAGCTGCTGCTGATAATTCGCTTCCTCTGGCTTCTCAGAAACTTGTTGAAAAGTTCAATCTCCCGACACTTGAATACAAATTTGAGGGGTGATGAACAAAGGGCAGCCACCTCCCCTATTGTTAAGTTCTGCTCCTGTGGCAATGACGGTGGTGGGGGTGCAGGTGTGTGACTTTCCCACACCACCAAATCCTCCTCCATTGATAAACTCCGCCGCTTCACAAATTTGAACTCACCCTCACAATCCAGAAACACTTCTGCTGTGTTTTCTTCTTCTGCCTGGCAAGCTGCTGATGATGATGACAAATCGACTTCCAAACCATGATGGCTGCTTGTTTCAAGAAGCTGGTTGGCAGAAGAGAGCTTCTTTAGGTCAGAAATTGTAGTAGCAATATCATCATTACAGCGCACATGATGCTTAGGTAGTAGTGACTGATATGATACTGCCACTTCTCTGTTCGATCCCAAAGATGATCCCCTCCTGTGCTTGAAGAAACCACCCATGTGCTCCAAACTCAATGATTTCTTGACTTGTGGACTAGAAAATCTCCCAACTCTTTCATATGAAAAAGACTCAGATGATGCGTCCTCGTACATGGTTTCTGACATTGCAAAGAACTCTTGTGAAGTGTCAAAACTGCTCCTTCTACTACTGTTATTGACGATGATGGCACTCATATTATTGGTCTCTTCTGAGACTACCTTGCTTCGTGATCTAGATGTCCATTTCCACTTATTGAAAGGCCAGTGACTATTCTTCCGTTGTTGTTGTTGGTGAGGTTTTACAAAAGTCTTCCTTGTTGTTGTTGTTGTTGAATCAGCATCACCACCGCTGCATTGGCCCTGGGTGGTGGTTTGAGAGGTGTTATTGTTAAGCATGTGATGATTCCCTTCCGACCTAATCTCCATACTTGTACCCTCACGTTGTCCACCATGGAGTGCAGTAAAATCAACCGCTGCAGAACCTGCTTTCGTAATAACTGCCGCTGCCTTTGAGTTTAGTTTCTTCCCCTGCTTTATTATAGCTACACCTGGAGTGGGTGTGTCTTGCTTGGCACATTTGAGGAGGACGTCCCCAGGATCAACAACCTGCACTCCTCCCCCTGCTGCTGCACCACCACCATGGAAACTCTTTCCACCACCAAACCTCAGGCGTCGGAATAACCGTGAGGCTCGAGATTCACCTCTCCCTCGAGGTGTTGTTGGCAATGATGCTTCACCTCGCCCTCGAGGTGTTGTTGGCAGTGACGCTGATGATGACAACGATGAGGCTGCCACTGTGACACAACTCCCCATTTGTTGTTGTTGCATGTCAGCACGGTCCCTCCTTGTCACTCGCATTGATCCACCCAATACTGGATTTTTGCTCAAGGTGCGAGAATGTTGTGAATCAAATAATAATAGGGAGTTTGCAAGCTTCTGAGATTGCTGCTCACTTGATATTATTGTTGATGGTGATTTCCGCAACCTGATTGGTGAGAGCTTATTCGTATTTCCAGGGAAAATATCATCTTTATGAATTGTTGCCTGATGAAAGTTGGTACCTCGTGATGAAATGGGTGTTTCAGGTTGGGATTCACCTTGCTGGCAAGTGTTTATTGTGCTCTTCTTCTTTTCAGGAGGATAAGGCAGAGGAGTTTGTTGTGCTGAAGAATGGGTTGGACGCACTTCTGACAAAATAAGGCTAGCTTCATTCACATGTTTCACTTCAGTGTTGAGATGATGACTCAATGGTGTGGTGCTCTCAGACACAGCATTGTGCCGGATCGCCTTTGCAAACAATCGGTTCTCAAGTCGTGGCAAATGCTCCATGGAATTGCATCGCAAGGAATCAAGTTGTGCATCATCACCAAGGAGGAAGCGCTGACTCACACTTGAGAGTCCACCTGCCTGTAACAATGATGCTCCAGCAGCACATGATGATGAGAAGAATATATCATCATTGTCATTGCAATCCGTTGTGCGAGAAGTTGTATCCACTGGCATTCGCTTTGTTCTCCTGCAAGACTCACCAACTTTTGATAGGCTCCGAAGATCAGCAGCAGTCAATGGGCAGGGACCTGGTAGAACTGGCAGCAGCTGCTGCTGCTGCTGTTCTCCAAGAGGAGGAGGAACAGTTGGAAGCTCAGAAGAAGCTTTCCTCTCTTCTTCTTCTTCTTCTTCAGATGCATCAGGTTTCCACGGAAGGTTTTCAAGCCTTTCTCTTGAGAGAGCTGCTGATGGCTGCTGCTGATCCGACTTGGGCAGATCTTTGTATGGACTACTAGACACTGGCTGCCATGGTAAAGTGAAGCCCGCCAATGCAGTTGGTACCTGCAGCACCCACATTGTTATGTAACAAGAGGAAAAATCATTTGCTGAAGCCTTCTCAGCTTGTAGACAAGGGGAAGAGAGATGGGTGTGCGAGAATTGTACCTGATCCATCTTGGAAGCTAAACTGGAGGTGAGCTCTTTTGCAGAGGAACTGAGGCTGTTGCTGAGCTGCATTGCCGTGTTCCACCAACTTGGATGATGATCTCTTGATCTCCATGAGAGTGTTCCACCGCCAACGCCACCACTGCTGATTCTTGCAATTTCTGCCCCACCCATACTGCTGCTGAGCTCTCTTTTGCTGTAATCCATCATCTGCTGTCATCAACAAGCTTTCTCGTCCTTTGAATCCCCGCATAAAGCAAGCTTGAAGCCTTTGAAGCTTTCTTGTCCTTTGGATCTCCACATCAAGCAAAGCTTGAAGCTTTTGAGCTCTCAGCATATCATCATCATCATCCACGCTAGACTTTCATAGCTTCTTCAAGGTGCGAGGAAAGGTAGAAGATGTTACTCTTGCTACTTGATCCTTCCATTGCTTTGCGACTCTTTGTAGAAGCAAAAATCCAAGCTACGATAAGACACAATCATCCTCTTGCATGAAAAAGACAAGAGGGGAAAAAGATCTCCAATAGGTTCTTGCTGCAAAATGCAAAGCACACCCAAAACCCTAAATGAGCAAAAACACAGAGAAGAAAAAACAAGAACAAAGGTATTCCTATGATCCATTTCTTCAAGAAGCTCACAGGATTCTTCTGAACACACCACCATCATCATCAGCACAAACTTACCCACCAAATTCCAATCTTCCTAGCTCAAGATTGATTGTTGTTCGCAGGAGGCACTTAGATAGATTTTTTCCAAAACCTGTGGAGAAGAAGAAGACAGAGACAGAAATCTCTAGGCCTAATTTCTGAGATCTCAAACCCAAAACCAGAAACACAAAAAATCCTCAAGAAAACCACAGATCATCTCTGTCTCTGTCTCTGTGTGTTTCTCTCTCTTCTGTTCTTAGGCTTGCTTCAGAATGTCTCTTGCTCCCATCTCTTTCCCACTCATCACATTCCCCCTTGGCTACAGCAGTCTAGCTACCACAAGCAAGTAAAGAAACACAAAACAACAAGCTCTCATAACAACAACAGACAGACAGACAGTGAACAATAAAGGTGCTGTAAAAGCCCGAGACTTTTCTCATCACAACAACAACAATAACGAAGAAGCAGCTACAGAAAACAACCCCCAAACCCAAAACCCAAAACCAAAACCAAAAAAGAAGCTGGTAAGAGAAGCAATAGTAGCAAACTAGAAGAAGAAGAAAAAGAAAAAAAAGATGATGACGATAGTTTACCCAAAAACAAGAAGCTGGTTGAATCTCTTCTCCTTCTACTTCTTCTTCTTCTTCTTCTTCTTTCTCTTGCAGGACAACAGCTGCTTTTGTTTTCTAAAAACAAAAAAGCTAGAAAAGAAGAAGCTCAACCAGCTGAGTCCAGTTCAGTCCAAGCTCAGCAATAGCAGAACCAGATCACAGAAGATCCAGCAGCAACAACAAACACAGCTGCTCCTCCTGCTGCAACAACCAACAACACTTTAATACTACTACTACTACTACTACTACTACTACTACTACTGCCAGTTGGAGTGATCAATGCTCATTTTGCAAATTCCCAAATTTGCAAGCTTTTTTCTATGACATCCAACAAACACCCAAAAATTTTCAAATCTCTGTCTCTCTCAAATTTGAAGCTTTTTCTACAACACCCAACTCACTCAATCTGGAACAACACCCAAATCTCAAATCTCTCTCTTTCTTTCCAAGTATGAAGCTTTTTCCACAACACCCAAAATACTCAATCTGCAACCCAAAATCTCATGTCTCTCTCTCTCTTCTCTCTTTCTCTGTGTCTGTGTCTCTTCTTTCTTTTTTTCTTTTTTCCCTTCTGCTTCTTCTTTTTCTTCAGTGCAGTGACCAGTTGTGTTTCTTCAAGCACTGTACTAATGAATCCAAAGAAAAAAAAAGAAAGAAAAGAAAAGGGCCTTTGTTTTTTTTCCTTTTTTTGGGTTTTCTATTTTTTAAAAAATAAAATTTGATTGGTCTGTTGGACCCTCCCAAAAACAAAATTGGGGATGAATTTTGGGGATGTAATTATTTTTTATTTTGCAAGCCCTAATTGTTTGTCCCTTAATTTATTTTATAAAAAATATTATTATTATTATTTTTTTTTTTGGGGGGTGAGGAATAGCCTACTACAAGGTAAACCCTAAACCCATAGTAACAACAAAAGGGGAAAATATGCATCATCAAAGTTTTGCTTGTAACTTGCTACTATATAAAAGGGTAGTTTTTGGTTTAGTTTTTTTGTAGTAATAATAATAATAGTAAAACTATAATAATAATAATACTTAGCAACATTAAAGCACCATTTTTTTTCCAATTTTGTGATAAGTTGCTCATATAATTTACTCAAATTTGGCAATATTCAAAAACTATGAAACTAGAAAGGAAATCAACAACTATTGTAAGAGTTTTCTAAAGCTTTCGATCTTTTGCCACAATGGAATATCCATAATAATCCAATAAGAGTCGAACAATATGGTGGTCATCGCCTTCCTCCTCCCTCGTTTCCCCCGTTTCCACCCGCCCTCGTGCGCCCGTTTGGGCTCAATTTTGTGATCCATCAAACCCGATTCTATTGCTTTGCTTTGTGTAAAAGTCATGTATCATCAAATACGGAAAAGGCTTACTTTGACGACAAGCACTTTTTTTCTTTTTCAATAGTGGAATTTTTTTTGTTGAGCATATTTACATTGTGTGTAGTTCGATTTGGACTCCGTGCGCCTAAATGAGGGGTGCGTGCAAGAGAAGTTTTCATCCTTTGTGGGGGCGCCGGTCATTACTTAATTCATTCTTCCTTTTCGCAACTAACCACCGTGGCGGTGGTGACCAATGTTGGGCGGTTATTAACCCTTCTTTTTTCATGACCGCATGTTTCGATTCTCAAATTTTTTAAAATTTAAGAATCAAGACCGTCGCACACTATTCTATTTTTTTTAAATTCGTACCTTAGTCAAATTCATATTTATTTTTTAAAAATCATACCTTTTATTATTATTATTATTATTATTGCTATTTTCTCATGCCCAAATGATTTTTAACTTATCTATATTAGTTGGTTGTATTGAGCTTCTTCTTTAATTTCAATTTCAGATTTTAAGATCTTAAATTTTTTTTTTCAAATTCTTATTTTCCAAAAACAAATTAGCAGCCAGTTCATTACAAAGATCTAAACCCGCCTCCACCCTAAAACCCTAAACCCTAACTAATCCTAAAACCCAATGGATTATTCATATAACCTACTCAGGTATCAAAAATTTAAATTTTAAATTTTAAATTTTTAAAAAAAAAAATTTAAAAACAAGACTCAATTGGTAACAAACTAAGAGTACATATCTCAAATTTGATATCCGGAAACTTGGGCATCAACCCTGGTAGCACCCGAGGTGATACCTGGACGATTCATTGGATGAGAACGGGGTCAATTCGGAAACCACCCAGGTTTGGTACCCGCCCAACAACTCGGGCGGTGGTGACCGAGCGAGAAGAGTTCGAATAATCTTGCTGAACATACAATCTTGGTGAACAAGTTTGGGTTGGGCGAGACGACAAAGCTTGAGTAAAGTTCGGATATAAAGTTTGATGTTGTGGGGGTTCAGGTTCAGCATGTAATGGTCCCGGGGGGGGCGGGGGGGGGGGGCGCCTCACATTGCACCTGGCATCTGTTCCATGGTTGTTGTTGGTTTAAGTTTTTTATATTTTATTTATTATATATTACATAATATTATATAATATTATTATATAATATAATGGAATTATGGAAACTCAAATATTTCACCATGCAAAAATAATATAATCTTCAAAAAAATCCTCTAAAAGAATCCAACATCCTTCAAGATATATTATTATTATAACTCTATTATAACTACCATAATACCTTGGCCATTTCAACAACACATGTCCTTCGAATAAATTAATTAATTAAATTATTAAAAAAATCATTTCAACACATGGAATATTTCTAAAATATTTCACTATTTTTTTTCTTCACAATATTTTTATTGATTTGGAAGAAATAAAAATTTGAAAATTTCAACGGTTTTTCTGAAAATAATATAATTAGTGTCGAATTGGCACAAGGTTACTAGGGTAATCTCAAGTTTCAAAACAAGCCAAAAACATCATCTCAACACACAATATATATCCTTTGCCTTGGTAGGCAAGGCCAACAAAATAAATGTTTGCAAGCTTAGTATTCCTTGCAGCAGCACAGCACAAGTAAGTTAACATACATATATTTGAATAATAATAATAATATTATTATTATTATTATTATTATTATGTTTTCCAATTTTGCACACAATACTTTTGTTGGGTGTTGTGCTACTAAGGACAAAAATTTGCATAATTAAAATTAATTTAATTATGTGATTTTTATTATTAATTCAATGACGAGTACTCAAAATTGGTATATGGGGGATTTTATTTATTTTTAAATCTTTAGAATGGGTCGTTCATGAACTATTCCAAAGACAATTTCAAAAATAATTTCCTCATTTTCAAGCTTAACTATTTCAATTTTTTTTT
>Ga0116231_10011904_pt1 | contig 13107 bp, 9 predicted proteins | sample S1TSphgellanicum_2_FD_89695 | JGI IMG/M metagenome (GOLD analysis project Ga0116231, IMG submission 89695) | Host-associated microbial communities from peat moss isolated from Minnesota, USA - S1T2_Fd - Sphagnum magellanicum MG | ecosystem: Host-associated > Plants > Peat moss > Unclassified... | reverse complement strand
GTGTCCCGAATGCTAAACTAACCTCGTGGGGTTGGTTTTTGGATGCAGAATCACACAAGTTAAGCTAGTCCCTCTTCCTAGTCTAATCCCGGGGCTCCCAACCCGACCCTCTACCCCTTTCTAAAGTTGGAAGCCGGGAGCGTGCTACCAAGTTCAACTTTCCGCAACTTGACTTTGTGAAACCCTCAAGTGGGTTTCACCCCGTGACTTGGGAGCACGTCATCTTGACTCTTGATAATCCTTTTAGTTTCTACACACATCAAACGATATGCTTTGGTCCTTTCACAATACCTAGAAAACACACAAGGTATGGATTTGGATTCTAATTTGTTTATCTTTTCATTATGAATGTGCGCATATGTTTTGTAACTCAAAAATTTCAAATGAGATACATCAACCTTTCTATTAGTCCATGCTTCTTGTGGGTTTGAATTAAGAGCTTTAGTTGGGCATCAATTCTTGATGTAAACTGTTGTGTTACTACCTTGGCCCAAAATTCCAAGTCAAGTCCTTGTGCACGAATCATGCTTCTAGCGCATTCCATGATGGTCCTATTTGCTCATTCCACAATTCCATTTTTTTGTGGTGTGTAAGGTGCACTTGTTTGTCATTGGATTCCACATTCACACAAAAAGTTATCAAACTTTTTGCAAACAAAATTTTCCTCTATTGTTGAATTGCAAGGTTTTGATCTTCATGTTGGTTTTAGTTTCCACAAAGGCTTTATATGCCTTGAATTGGTCAAACACCTATCCTTTCCCTTTCAAAAAGCAAACATGAATATTTCTCGAAAAGTCGTCCATGAAGGTGACAAAGTATTGTGCTCCACCACGAGATGTGGTCTTCATCAGTCCACACACATCGCTATGCATGAGTTCTAAAAGCTTGGATGCCCTCGTCACTTTATCTTTAAGAAAATATGTCCTTTGATGTTTGCCTTCAATGCAAGCTTCACACACATGGTGTAATGGCATTTCTTTCAAATTCATGCCAATTGACCATTTTCTCCAACTTCTTAAAACTCGCCATATTAAAATGGTCGAATTGTTGGTGCCAAAACATAGCTCGTTCATTCAAAAACTTTGCCACATTCGCACTTTCCTTTTGAACATTGATGTTGAGAAGATACATGTTCTTATCCTTGCATGCTTTCGCCACAATGGTTCCATGGACATTGTTGACATTACAACCATCCTTTTCAAACTCCACTTTCAAGCCCTTTGAAATGAGTTTGTTAACAGAAATGAAACTATTTTTCATCTTGGGAACATGAAAAACTTGAGTGATGGTTATAAGCAACATTTTAACTTTAACTTGCATTGTGGCCTTCATGCTCCCTTTGCCTATGGCCTCCAAAATGGTGTCATCTCCTATGTACACCTTCCATGGAACAATGGATTCGTAAGTCATGAACCACTTTTGTTTGAATGTCATGTGTTGTGTTGCGCCAAAATTGATGATCCAACTGTATGTCATATGATCATTAACACCCAAGGTGACAATAAACATTTTTTTATAATCTTCACAAGCTTGGTTTACCTTTTCTTTCTCATCACTCTTCTTCTTCAAACAATTCTTCACAAAATGTCCGGGTTTTTTGTAATTAAAACAAAACTTTTTGTTTGCCTTATGAATTTTTTTAAAGCAATGCGACATTTTCTGTACTTTCACTTTGTTTTCTTTTGGAAACTTCATGAAACAATCGAGCGACGATGAATCGAAGGTCAACATCCTTGGTGGACATGGATTCCAAACTCATGACCAAATTATCAAAAGATGGGGGAAGGGTCATGAAAAATACCATGTACACATCTTCATGTTCAATCTTCACCTCAATGGAATGTAATTGATTCGAAAACCATGTTAATGTGGGCAAGTAGGTTTTCCCTTTTTGCATTTTGATGGTGAAGAACCTTTGTTGAAGAGACAAGTTGTTTCTTATAGTCTTGGCTTCATGGACACTACAAAGTGTCTCTTAAGCGTTTGTGACATTTTTGCAATATTGAATGTGTGTAAGTTGTGCATTCACGAGACGTTCACAATGTAATGCAATTGCCTTGGTCACCTTTCCATTATAATTTTTCATTACATTTTCATCATCATGAATTGTTGCACTCCCATCAACAAACTTCCAAATGGTTGTAAAACATCATGTGCATCTTGAACTTCCAAAGGTTTGCCACAATCAAACTTTTTCATGACTTTCAAAGATTCCATTTAGAAAAATGACATTTTGTTGAACACAAATGTTAAAGCAAACATTTTGTGTCTTTCTATTCAAATGAATTAGGAAAATTTCAAATTGAAAAACTTGCTAATGTTTGAAACCTCACTTCAAATCTTTCTCACTCGATCACTATATGTCACAAAACAAAACCTTTACAAAGAAACCCTCAAACACTTGAAAAACTTTCTTACACAAACTTGAAATTTGACTTGAAACTTATAACATTGGCAAAAATTTTTTTTTAACACACTTGAAACTTGAAGCTTTCAACAACTTGAAAAACCTCTCTTACACACACCTCAAACTTCAATGTTAAAACTTTCAACAACTTAAAGAATTTTCTTCCACACACTTTTTAAAATTTCAACGTTGAAACTTTCAACAACTTGAAGAACTCTCTTCCACGCATTTTTGAACTTAAAACTTGAAACTTAAAGAATTGAAACACATTCTTCCACACTTGAAAATCCACACTTGAAGAAGTGTCTTCCGCACCTCCCATTCACTTGGAAATGGACTCCCACTCACTTTGCAAACTAAAAAACATTCTCTCCAAAAGATTCTCTCCCTTTTTCTATGTAATACAAGTTCAAAACCCTTCACTACTTCTTGTTCTAACACAATGTCCTTTCTCTTGCTTAGTGTGGGCCCATAACCTATTGGAAACAACTTGAAAACAAGCGAGAATGAAATTCAAAATTCATGAAATAGAATAATTGTATTAACTAACAAAATGATTACAAAAATTGTATGTTTTAAATGTTATATCCACAAAATTATTGTCGCAACCCTAGCTTTGGGCTCGTGACCAAGGCAAAGGGGTTACAAGGTTGCGGGCCAAGAGGAAGCTCGGGAGTCAAAGCAAGAGGAAGCCCGATAATCAAGGCAAGAGGAAGCCAGGGAGTCAAGGCAAGAAGAAGCCCGGGAGTCACATCACATACTCCTAGGAGTGTAAGAAGTGCAAGGAGTATGAGGGAGTGAACCCTCACACTCCCAATGCAATTCCCACTTTGGGAGATCGAGTCCCGATGGACTCTCGAAACTTCAAAGAGCAATTTCAGGGGTCAAAACACAATGGCTTCTGGCCTTTTTTATATCATTGAAAATCTTTTCAAACCTAGATGTCTGAAATGGGCTCGCATTGCTCATTTGAACATCTAAAACACAAATTATGGCCAAAAGAAGGGTCGGAAGTCAAATTGCCAGTTTGACTCCCAACCATAAAAAGTTGAGAATCGACCCGATTAACTTGGCTACAAAGGGCGTGCAACATACCATTAAAAAGCTCTCGACAAGAGCTACAACTTTGCTTTAGACTGCATTGCAATCCAAGGTCTGCTCGCAAAGTTATGGGGCTCCAAAGTCACGGGAGTCTCAACCGGCGCGATTTCGAGGCCCCCACTTAGGAGTCCCGAAAGAGAAAAGCCATTTGGATGTAGGCTTTATGGCTAGTCACAGATTATACTATAAGGGGGAAGGTGGTGGCTTCCCCCAAGTCCGGGCCGTGATGAATCTAGTGTGTTCGTGTTGCCCGTGGCTCATCCTAGCACTAAGGGTGCTCCAACTATGCACTAACCACTTTGTGTGGGTTGTGTGCAGGCCCGTGTGAGTGAGTGAAGCTTGTTAACTCTTCCTAGTCGCATCCCGGAGCTCCAACACGCCCCTCTGCCCCTCAAAGTGTTGTGAGCTAGGGAGCGCGCCCTGACTCCTCCCTCTTATGCTGTGTTCTACTTAGATTCACATTTGAATCCTTCAAGGAGTTGGGAGTGCATCAATTATGCTTATAGCAATTAACAAGGCTTGAAGGTTTTATGTGCATTTAAAACCGTGAAAGGAGATAACGAAAGACTACTCAAAATAACTACACTATATACTATCTCCTAACCCTAAAATAGCCGCCACCTAACCCTAGCCGCCATCAAACTTTAACCCTAGGCATTGCCAACCCTAAGTAGCCTCCAATTTTAAATCTTAACCACCACTATTCAACCTAACCTAACTACTATAAAAATTTGAAATACCATTCATCCTTTTGATGAATATTTAACACATTCATCAACATTGGAACTTAGAAACAAATAATATTTCTAATAACTTCATACGTAACATATAACTCAACATAGGTGCTTTTAACCCCATATGCACATTAAAACACACACTACAACAATTCAAATGCAACATAGTTCTTCCTTTCAAACCCTCTTTGCTTATCAAAAAACCATGGTCTCACAAATCCATGGAAAAATCTACATAAATACACATCATGTCTAGTTAGGGTTAATCACATAATGTGAAAAAAAATAGCAAAATATTTATTCCACCACTAGAATAAGTATTCTAAATAGCAATTATACTTCATTATGGGCCCCAAAAAAGTAATCAACCTATGCCTTCGATATAAGTAGGTTTTCTTGTTCCCACAATGTGTTTGACCCTTCCACATTTTTCAAAACCCTCTATGGAGGTGAATCTCTTCATTGGGGGCCAATAATCCTATATCACCATCCATGACTCGCCACACTACCACCTTGCATACAATTTCTTGTGTTTTCTTGAAATGAAATAGGTCATTTGCGTATCCTTCCACTTACGCATTAACTATAATTTTTTTCTTGTCTTTCAAATTCAACAAATTCACCTTGTCTCTTTCGATAAACTAGCATGTTGGTTCCCGATATACCCACAATAGTTAGTTTTTCCTATTCCATTTTAATGGCTATAATTTAAAACATTAGTTACCAAGGTTTTTCACTTACCTTTCTTTTTGAGACATCTGTGGTTGTTTTTGTTAAAAATACTATTCGTTTCTAATTCCCAATGTTGATGAATGTGTCAAACATTCATCAAAAGGATGAATAGTATTCACATCCTTATAGTAGTTAGGTTAGGGTTTAGAAGTGGAAACTACTTAGGGCTTGGCAACGGCTAGGATTAGGGTTTGGTGGCGGCTAAGGTTAGGGTTTGGTGGTGGCTAGGGTTAGGCGGCGGCTAAGGTTAAGGTTTTGTTGCGGCTAGGTTAGGGTTAAGTGGCAGCTACTTTAGGGTTAGGAGATAATATATAATGCAGTGGTTTTGAATTGCCTTTCATTATCTCCTTTCATGGTTTTGAGTGCACGTAGAACCTTCAAGCCTTGTTAGTAGTTACAAGCCATAGTTTTGTGATTGTAACATTTGAAGCATATAACCTTTGTGATTTCTTGTTAGTTAATACGATTGTTCCATTTCATGAACCTTGAATGTTTCAATTTTTGCTTGTTTTCAAGTTGTTTCCAATAGTTTTTGGATATGTCCTTGTGAGCCATACGACACAACCACGTGCAGTAGTCTCAATTTTTTGTTAGAAATACTATTCGTTTTTAATTTTCAATATTGATGAATGTGTTAAACATTCATCAAAAGGATGAATAACATTCACATCCTTCTAATAGTTAGGTTAGGGTTTAGAAATGGAAACTATTTAGGGCTTGGCGACAGCTAGGGTTAGGGTTTGGTGGCGGCTAGGGTTAAGGTTTGGTGGCGACTAGGGTTAGGGTTTGATGGCGACTAGGTTAGGGTTAAGTGGCGACTACTTTAAGGTTAGGAGATAGTATATAATGGAGTGGTTTTGAATAGTCTTTCATTCTTTCCTTTCATGGTTTTTGAATGCACATAAAACCTTCAAGCTTTGTTACTTGTTGCAAGTCATAGTTTTGTGATTGTAGCATTTGAAGCATATAACTTTTATAATCTTCTTGTTAGTTAATACAATTGTTCTGTTTCATGAACCTTGAACCTTTCATTTCTTGCTTGTTTTCAAATTGTTTCCAATAGGTTATGGGCCCACACTAAGTGAGAGAAAGGACATTATGTTAGAACAAAAAGTAATGAAAGGTTTTGAGCTTGCATTGCATAGAAAAAAGGAGAGAATCCTTTTTGAAAGAAGGAGTTTTAGTTTGCAAAGTGAGTGGGAGTTCATTTCCAAATGGTGGCACAAGGAGCTTGCAACTTTTCCAAGTGAATGGGAGGTGTGGAAGAGACTTCTTCAAAGTGTTTTAGGATTTCAAGTGTGCAAAAATGTTCTTCAAGTCTTTAAATTTCAAGTTTTAAATTCAAAGTGTGTGAAAGAAAATTCTTTAAGTTGTGGAGGGTTTCAACATTGAAGTTTGAAAATTGGTGGAAGAGAGTTTTTTTAATTGTTGAGAGTTTCTACCTTCAAGATTGAGGTGTGTGCAAGAGAGGTTTTTTAAGTTGTTGAAAGCTTCAAGTTTCAAAAGATTTCTTTGCCAATGTTACAAGTTTCAAGTCAAATTTCAAGTTTGTGCAAGTAAGTTTTTCAAGTGTTTGAAGGATTTCTTGTAAAGGTTTTGTTTTGTGACATATAGCAATTGAATGGGGGAGATTTCAAGTGAGGTTTTCAGACATTAGCAAATTTTTCAACTTGAATTTTTCCCACTTGCAATTCATTTGAATAGAAAAGACATAAAATGTTTGTTTTAGCATTTGTGTTCAACAACATGTCATCATTCCAAATGGAGTCTTTAAAAGGCATGGAAAAGTTTGATGGTGGCAATTTTCACCTTTCGAACTTTAAGATGCGCATGATGTTTTCCAAGCATGGGCTTTGGAAGTTTGTTAATGGGGGTGCAACAATTCCCGATGATGAAAATCAAATCACGGATTATAACGAAAAGGTGACCAAGGCATTTGACACACTCTCAACTCCTTGAAGGACTCAAATGTGAGTCCAAGTAGAAGATAGCGGAAGAAAGAGGAGTCGGGGCATGCTCCCTAGCTCACAACACTTTCAGGGGTAGAGGGGCATGTTGGAGCTCCAAGATGGGACTAGGAAGAGTTAACAAGTTTCACTCACTCACACGGGCTTGCACACAACCCACACAAAGTGGTTAGTGCATAGTTGGAGCACCTTTAGTGCTAGGATGAACCACGGGTAACATGGACACATTAGACTCACCATGGCTCGAACTTGGGGGAAGCCAGCACCTTCCCCCTTATAGTATACTTTGTGGCTGGCCACAGAGCCTACATCTAAATGGTTTTTCTCTCCCGGGACTCCCGAATGGGAGTCCCGAAATCGTGTCGATTGGGACTCCTACAACTTTGGAGCCCCATAACCTTGCAAGCAGACCTTGGATCGCAATGCAATCTGAAGAAAAGTTGTAGCTCCCGTCCAAAGCTTTCCAACGATATGTTGCACGCCCCCTATAGTTAAGTAAATTAGGTCAATTCTTGACTTTTGGTGGTTGGGAGTCAAATTGGCAATTTGACTCCCGGCCCTTCTTTTGGCCATAACTTGTGCTTCAGATGTCCAAATGAGCAATGCGAGCTCATTTTAGACATTTACATTCAAAAAGATTTTTAATGACATAAAAAATGCCATAATCATTAGGTTTTGACCCTTGAAATCACTCTCTGAAGTTTTGGAAGTCCTCCGAGACTCCATCTCCCAAAGTGGGAGTTGCCTTGGGAGTGTGAGGGTTCACTCCCTCACACTTTCTAACACTCTCAGGAGTATGTGATGTGACTCCTGGGCTTCTTCTTGTCCCGGGCTTATTGTTGGACCGCACCCTTTCGGCCTTTTTGCTTTGATTCCCGGGCTTTCTTTTGGCCCGCAACCTTGTAACCCCTTTGCCTTGGTCACGAACCCAAAGCTAGGGTTACGACACTTTCACCCACTAGAAGAAAAGGTCAATGTCCTCAATGACACTTATAATTTCTTTCAACAATTGTAATTCCTTTCTTTTGGATCTTTGTCCATCAAATGTCGACTCTTGCGGCAGGACCTTGCCTCAAGCTAACTTAGGCATCCCCAAGTTTCCAACACTTTCTTGGCAAGTCCAAGGGTATTTCATAAAAAACCCTTAACCATTGCTTCATCAAAGACCTAAATTAGCCTAATTGACGAAGCCCTCATTTGGGAGGCGATTTCCATCCTTCCCCTCATGAGGAATTCAAGTCAAGCCTAATCATGACCTAGCTACTTGACATGATTCCTTTCCCACCCTTGCGCTTTGATCACAACAATCAAGCCTAACTAAAGGTGTGCTTATCAAGGTACAAGAAGCAACGTTTAGGCTTTGCTAAAGCCTAAGTCCCAAGTTACGCGATTATAGTATGCGAACAGGGTCATGATTTCCCACGTTGGCCGTCACTACCAACCAACCCTTTGGGATGCACTTTGGGCATGTGCATGTCCTTACAAGATCACCTTGCTTGCCTCTTCTTTTGGGGCCAAGATTTCTCTTAGCCCCCACCTAGGAGTCTGATTTTGATTTGGGTTTACGCAAGAGAATTCCATTTGTCCATGCCATTTGACAACCCCTTTTTAACATACTCATTATGTTTATGATGCAATCTCTTGAAAGTTTTAAAACTTAGCCTTTATTTCAGTAGCAATTTGATGTGGTACGTTTTTATAACTTTCCGCCCCACTAAAAAAAAGGTGATGTCCTTATCACGCTCTATGTTTCCTTTGCTTCTTTGTCGGTCTATTGTGAAATTCTTCTATTGCTTCTTGGGCATGTTCCATGTCAGACTCATTCACCCAAGATGCTTCTATTGCATGGTATCCTTTCCACTTGACCAAGTACTCTCGTTTTTGCCCCTTTAGTTGCCTTGACTTGAGCATGGCCTCCATTTCAAATTTTCGTTCATTATGAACCAAGTCCGGAGGGGGCCTTGAATTGTGCTATCAATTGGGCCTTGAGGCATCACGGGCGATTGGCTTGAAAAGGGAAACATGAAATATGGGATGAACCTTAAGAGTTTTTGGTAGTTCTAATTTGTAAGTGTCGAGAAATTTCTTTTCCAACACTTTGAATGGGCCCCCACATCGGCCCAAGAACTTGTGGCTCGAACCTTTTGGTGTGAGCCATACCGACACAACCATGTGTGGTAGTTTCAATATTTAAGAGTTGCATTAGGGTTATTTGAGTGGGGTAAGGTTATTAAGGGCTTTTTGCGACTTCATAGGGAATGGTGAACGCGTTTGGTGTGTAAGGGGGTCGTTTTCTTTTCTGAAATGCGTTATTGGTGAATAAGGAGTTAGATTAGTGCTTTTCTTCTACAAAGGTTAATAACCATAGTTTTAGAAACTCTGTTGCGTAATTAGGGGTGAAAAATCTCTAGAGGGTTTGGGGTAGAAGTAGACACCAAAATTTGCGATGTTCAACACAACATTAGTCCGGCTATGGTATTTGGGGAGTAGCAAGGATGGTAGAAATTCTTGAAGCAATTACAAGGATGTTAATGAAAGGTTCAATAGAGATAAAACAATCTTCTAGCCATTGAACATAAAGTTAATTCAAAGCAACTCAACGATTAAATAGATAATATGATAGTGTGCCAATGGCAACAGAAGTCAGATGATAACTGAAACATTTATTTAGAATAGGGATAAACTCGGCAAGGAACTGCAAGTACATGTAGAATCCTGAGTTATGCCATAGTAATAGTTCACAATTGCAGGAAATTTAGGATGCGGCGGATGGTGCGAACTAGGTAGTCCGCCTTGCTATTAGGAGGCAGTCAACGAATCGGACCGCGCAACCAGCGGTAATGACCAACGTCAAAAACTGAAGACCATGCGAAGATAGAAGTATCCTCAGTTTCGTAACAACCTTCACAAACGGTTTCGGGTTCGTCACCAGAAGCGGGGTTGATTTACAGCAAGATCACCAACGTGCGAGAGTTCAGAGAAATACGATAGTACCAGGCTTGAGGGGGTTCGACTTCAAGACGAACACTTACCTCTCGAGGTTTGGGTTCTTCATCACGAGGATGCTGTGTCAGGGTAAGATTTAGAGACGACTCTAGAGGCGGTTCTTCATTCGCTTGTGCGGCTTGCGGCCCGTAAGATGTGACGATGCGCGACGCCATAATTTCAAGGAAAGGGAAAAGGTCAGATTTTCAATCAAAATCAAGGCGACAATGAAGGTGTGGAGGACTTGTTACATTGAGGTGCGTAATTGTAATTTATAAATCGAAGAAAAGGAAAAGAAGGCGTGAGTAACGGCCTAGGACCATGGTAAAGTAAAACTGTAAGGTCAAAGGGAAAATTTGAAGGTTTGGGTAAAGGTTGTTGGGGGGAAAATGGAAGAGGTGAAAAGGTGTTTCTCCTTCACCTTCCATTGGCCACCAAGTTTGGAACCTTCCATTGGCCACCAAGCTTGGAACCTTCCATTGGCCACCAAGCTTGGAATCTTCCATTGGCCACCAAGCTTGGAACATTCCATTGGCCACCAAGCTTTGGATCTACTTTCACTCCCTTCTCCTTCTCTTTAAAAGGCGGATTCGAATGATTGGGAGGTCTCTTTGCCTCGAGGATAATTTTCATGTAATCTTGAACACTTGTTTCACAAGCTTCTTGAAGAGGAAAATAATGTTTAGTCTTGGTAGAGGGAAGAAGGAAGAAAAGTAGAATGAAAATCTAGTGATAGTGTTGGAAGGTTGGAACTCTAGAGAAATCTCAGAAACCTTCTCGGGTTTCATAGCATAACGTTTTACTGTCGTAGCTGTAGATCTTAAGATTTGGTAGGTTGGTGCGCCTTGTTGTTAGCTTTCCAGAGAGCTATGGCAAGCCAGATTTGAACGATCTCTGTGTGAGAAACAACATTTTAAGTGACTGATGGTCTGCAGTTATGTTGGACATGGTGTTAAGTCCTTAAACATTGGTTTGGATGAATGAGAATTTGACATAAAGTCCTAGAACGTGTAGTGTGTGAGCTTGAAAAAAATATATCTTTCAGTTCAAATCGTAAAAAATGCACAGGAGGTAGGTTACTTAATTTCAACTTTAAACGCAATCTAACATCTAGAATTGTACTTACATTCTTTCCTTCACCAATAGCATTTGTGCTTTCAAACATAATCACCTTGTAGAGCCGGGAGTAGAGGAACGAAAAGTCACCTCACATTTGGCAACCGGAAGTTCTTGATGTTCAACCACACTTCATCCCCTTCTTCAAAATTCACCTTTTGTCGGGACTTGTCCGCAAAGTCCTTGTACCTTTTATGCGCCTTCTCAAGATTGGCCTTGGCCATTTCCCACAAACACCACCTCTCTTCATCAAGTTGTGTGACCATGGGCACTTCCTTACTCACATCACTTGGAGGTTGCCCGACCCAAGTTGTGGGCACAATTGGTGACTTGCCCGTCACCATTTGAAAAGGGGTGGCCCTCGTTGCTAAATGTTCCGAATTGTTGTAACAAAACTCGGTCAACTCCAAATGGTCCACCCAATTTTGTTGATTTGCCGCCACATAATTCCTTAAAAATTCTTGGATCACCGAGTTCACCCTCTCGGTCTGTCCATCTGTTTGGGGTCAGAATGAAGTGCTCATCTTGAGCTCCAACCCCATGCGCTTCCACAAGGCTCTCAAAAACTTGCTTGTGAACTTCGGGTCTCAGTCCAACATAATGTCCTTTGGGAGGCCATGATGCTTGGACACATGAGTGAAGAACAACCTTCCCATCTCTTGGGCCGTGGCACTTTCCTTGGTGGGAATGAAATCTGCCATTTTGCTAAATCAATCCACCACCACCAAGATGGCATCAAAACCCCTTGATGGGGGCAAGCTTACCATGAAATCCATGGACACACTTTCCCATGGCCCTTCCGGAATGGGTAATGGTCATAACAATCTGGCTTGTTTTTTATTGAGTATTCGATTTTGTTTGCAAGTCAAGTAAGTTTTCACGTATTTTTCCGCATCTTTTTTCAAATTGGCCAATAGTAGGAATTCTTGAAGAATGTGATGGTGCATTTTGCACCACTGTGGCCCGCAAGGGGCCCATCATGACATTCCTTCAAAAGCACATCCTTTAACCTCCCTTTTGGAACATAGAGCCGATTTTGCTTATACCACGATAGTCCATTATGTAAGTGGAAGTGGGACTTGATCCCCTTTTGAATCTCTTGTTTCTTTTCCTTGGCAAACTCATCACGGCGGCTCCCAAGTCAAACTTCCTTTTGGAACTTTGTTTCCCCCACATACACCACTTTTAAGTTGGTGTTTTCGACTCAAGACATCGGGCACCACGTTTTCCTTCCCAAGCTTGTGTCGAATGTCCACATTGAACAAGGCCAATGTGTTTTGCCATCTCACTTGTTTTGATGACAACTTTGGTTGGGTGGCAAAGTCTTTCAAGGTCACATTGTCGGTCCACACCACCACATTTTTGGAGCCTATGTAATGGCCTCAAGTCTTGAGACAATGTATCATGACCCACATTTCCTTTTCATGGGTCGGCCACCTTCGCTCCGTCTCATTCAACTTCTTGCTTTCAAAAGCCACCGACCTTCCCTTTTGCACTAGGACTCCTCCTATGGCAAAGTCGGACACATCGGAATGGATCTCAAAATCCTTGTCAAAATCGGGCAACTTTAACACAGGCGCTTTCACCAAAATGCCTTTCAAGGTTTCAAAGGCCTCATTGCACACCTCCTCCCATTCATAAGTCTCAGATGATTTTTTCAAAAGGTTTGTCAAAGGTGTGGCTATCTTTGCAAAGTTCTTGATGAACTTGTGATAATAGGAGGCCAATCCTAAGAAGGATCTTAAGACGGGAACCGACCTAGGCGGTTCCCAATCCAAAATCGCCTTCACCTTGTGGTCATCCATTTTCAAACCTTTTTGGGTGATCCTATGCCCAAGGAAGTCCACCTCGGAGACTCCAAACTCGCATTTCTCAAACTTGGCATACAACTTATTTTTTCTAAACCATTGGAATACCTTTCCAAGGTGTTCCGCATGCTCCTTGTCGCAACCCCACTTTGGCCAAGTGTGGGGGTGAAGCCCAACACTTGGAAAAGTGGGAGGTTGGGAGTCTTCCGGGACTCCCGAATGTTCAGAGCTCGACAGCAAGGGGAAAAACACCTCGC
>Ga0116231_10011903_pt1 | contig 13107 bp, 7 predicted proteins | sample S1TSphgellanicum_2_FD_89695 | JGI IMG/M metagenome (GOLD analysis project Ga0116231, IMG submission 89695) | Host-associated microbial communities from peat moss isolated from Minnesota, USA - S1T2_Fd - Sphagnum magellanicum MG | ecosystem: Host-associated > Plants > Peat moss > Unclassified... | reverse complement strand
GATTTGTTTTTTTGGATTTTTCTCCCCTTCTCTTAAATTAACAAAAATGAAGAAACAAAATAAAAAATAAAAAATAAGAAATGAGCAGAAAAATCTAAGGCTACGTATTTGCTTTTTTTTTTATCTTTTTTTTTTTTGGTTGCCGTCTGGCCCGCAGCCCCGGGGGGCATTCACAACAACCGTTGCAGGAGAAATAAGTAAAGGGGGGGGGGGGCCACGGGTGCATTATGCACCGGGTACACACTAGTTTCAATTATATGTGTATGATACCCAGTCATTACAATGAGGGATGTTAACACATTTAAAGTGTCCTCTACATAGGGGGTTGGGGGGTGGGGTGCTCATTTAGAAATGCTTTAGTCCAAGGTGTTACCTTGTGTAAAACATTGATATTTTTTTTTCGCCTTGTGATACTTGTTAAGTGTCATGAGAAAGAAAGGAAAAGAAAAAAAGGTATGGAGAATGTCATTTGTGGAAGATACATTTTTGCTCAATAACATGCCTTCTAGATAACATACATTATTGGTGTTGTTGTAGGCGTGTGCTATTGTGATTTTAGTTTATCGTTTTCAATTTATTTTTAAATTCTAACAGGTTAATCTTTTAAAATTCTTCCTTTTCAATTATGGTTGTAAAAAAATATTCTTTGTGCATTTTCAAAAATAGAAAATGATGTTTAATTGTTTATGTTCATTATTAGTGATAGGAAGGATAGAGGAAAAACATTTGAGTTCTAATTGAACTTTGTTGTCATGAACTGTTTTGATTGTGTGGAACTTCATTTTGGAAGGAACTTCAACTAACATACAAGACATACCATGAGGTTAATAGTACATGTTGAAGTTTTTCTTGTGACATCATTGTTATACCCCTTGTTTTAATACTATTGTGATCATTAATTGTTTGATGTTTAATTGTTTGTGTTGACTCTTAGTGACAAGAAGGATAGAGGAGAAGCATTTAAGTTCTAATTGAACTCTATTGTCATTCTGTGCATCCTACAACATAGATAAGTCTTCACCTTCTATTTTTTTATGCTCCATGGACAAATTAAAGGATAGGGTTTTATTTTTAAAGGATAGTGTGTATTGTTGTTTCAAATCATAGATTTCTTTTTCAAACTACCCTCTCCTTCATATCTAGATCTAAGCTTTAACAACTTAAACCCATTGTTGAAACAAACACAAAGTTCCTTCTTATTATAGTTACACTACATGATTTACAATTGCAAAATTGTCTTCTAGTTTTATCACAATAATCAAGGCATTGGGTGAAGCCAAGGATCACCACATGATTTTCTCGGTTTTTACTAAGAGAATACGATGACAATAAATGGGTAGAAAACTTTAAAATGACCAAGTCAACATTGTTTAAGATTGTTAACCAATTGTGGCTTATGTTGCTGAAGCAAGACACTCAATATTGAAGCGTAATTCTTGTTGAAATATGAATGCCATGCGCTATTTTCAAACTAGCCCATGGTGTTTGTTTCTTGATTTGTAACAAGTTATTTGCAATCAATAAATCAACATTGTCATTTGTGTTGCATGAGTTTGTGGAGGCTGCCAACTTCACTTTCAGGAAGTTAGTTTTGTGGCCAACAGGAGTAGAAATGAGTGTTGTGATGGAAGGTTTTCAACAGTTGTGTGGATTGCCAAACATTCACGGTGCAATTGATGGCACCCACATCCAAACTTGTATGGGTCCCCCTTATTTTGTTTTGTAAAATTTCATTCCCAGTTATGCATTTGATGACCTATTATGCTGAAACTGGCTGCCCTAATCGCCTGACTTTATTAAAACACGTTCTTTGATTTTTTGCAACCATGGTTAGCAACCTTAAGACCTGCCTCAACAATAGTCAGAGCTCTCTGTTCCTGTTCTTGAGAATTGTTCAACATTTGATCACTTTTATTACGATGGTGATTTGTTTAAATAATTTTGACTTATTAAATTTCTTTGTAAAGTAACCCTTAGGCTCGCACTATGTTTGGTCTTGTATTACGTTTTTCACCTTAAGTTCGGCGCATTTGTAAAGTCACCCTGAATTAGAGAATTTTAGGAAAACATAGGGTGAGTCAGGATTTGACTCCGTTGACAGTCCAACTTTTGGATAATCAATTAATTGAGTATTGGGGAAAGTGGGGCATGGGGTGGTAGGGTTATTTCATGAACTCATAAGGCTGGGTGGAGGGGGGCATGAATTTTTGTCAAAAAAACATTGGGAGTGTTTGGGGGGTTTGATTGGAAGCAATGTCTCTTATTGCAAAAATTTCACCCAATGACGACCCCAAGATTAACCTCTTGACTTTCTCAAAGGATTTTTTTTATGAAAATGTTCAATAACTTTGGTAGAAAAATAAAGGGAAAAGGGTAGTTCCTCACATTTCAATTATTTCTTCAACATAAATTCTGAAAAAAAAAAGAAAGTTCCTTTCTAACTTGTAGCCGAACTTGGCTATAAATGACAAAGAATGTGACAGCAAGGTGATGTTTGGAAAGGTTGGGGGAGGATTTTTTATGACTCATTTGGGGATCATCAATTAGGGTGCTTTGGACACCTATTTTTCTAGGTGCCTATGCAGTTCAGCTGCTACTGTCAAGACGCATGGGAGAAAAACCAGAAAAAGACAAGCTGAAACTCAGGAAAGCACTGAAATCGGCTCATTTCTGAAATTCACCCTGTATTTGTTTCCTTTGTTCCAACTCACCATCCCTGAGTTTTTGCCAAACTCAAGGTGAGAACCTTGAGTTTTGGTGACCTTCCGGATAACTTTGTTATTTTGATAACTTTTTAAGGGCAAAACGCCATGAGAGAATAAATAACATTCTTTTTCTGACCAGTCATTTACACTCAAATGTTCTGGCTTGCTCTTTTGGCTTTCATCCTTTTCTAAGGAGCTGAATCTAACAAGCAAAGCAGTTTTCCCTTTTGAAGCAGCAAAAAAAACAAAAAGAACATTCTTCTTCCACAAGCATTTTATTGATGCTCAATCAATCAAATTATATTAGGGAAATATTGTCTGTTTTATGAACCACAAATAATTATTACCTTACCTTCTTGTCAGATTTGGTGGAAATTAATTTTAAAAAATTCAGAAAAAGAGAATTCTTAACAGTTTCATGAGAATCTTGATGAATTGTATAAAAGTTCATAATCCATCACGAACTCCAGGAAAAAAAAAAAAAGAAAGAAAAAGAAGAAAAAAGAGCAAGCCAAAACATTTGAGTGTTTTACTTATTTTTGGAAATTCCAACATGTAGAAAGGGGGTTTGTGCTTTCGTATATATTTCGTTTTCTGTACACATACACGTGGAGGAGGATTTGTGCTTTGTATGTAAATTCGCTTTCTGTGAAGGGGAAGTTCCCGTCCCCACTAGAGACCATTGCGGTAGCGTACAGACGAGAGCACAAGTTTTGTGGAGAAATTTCCAATCATACCTTCCTGCAAGCAAGCGAGAATTTGCAGTCTTTTTGATGATGCATTCAATGTTTCTTTGTGTTTTTAAAAAACAAAAAAATTTAGGTGTTTTTTTTGGTCACGGTTCTGAGGCTGGTTGCGCAGAATGTAGAGTGCGGGAGCGGGGACCACAGTAGAGGGAGAATTTAGTTCGCCTTGCTGCCTCTTCATTTTCTGTTATGTCGTCTTTCATACGGAATGACTCGTTCTTTCGGGGATTTGGCACAGAATTAGCAGCGGCTGTCGACTTCACTGGATTTTTTATAGGTCTGCTGTTGTTGTTTGTGTGTGTGTGTGTGTGTTGTCGCATTGATCTACTTCGGTTTTTCTTTTCTGTCAGCCTTTCTTATTTCGTGGAGAATAATCCTCGAAGACCCGGTGGTGTTGGAGTTTGTTCGGTGTTCTCGGATCTAACGTGGTGCTCAATTCCTGGTTATTTTTCTTACAGTACGCCGTGAAACTCAGCACACCTTTCTCTATCGACGTTTGGTTTTTTTTTTTTGGGGCTCTTCATTTGCATCTACGCTGTTTGTGGCCGGGAGGTTTGTTTCGTTCTTTCCTTGTTTGTGAGCAGCTCGATATGTCTGCTTTGCCAGTATCGATTAGGGTTATCTGTTGATATGTAATAGGCTGAACTACTTTCATGTGTTGCACATCGGCCGGATGTCCTACAGCCGTCGTCCTTTCTATCTACCACATTTTGGCCGAGCCATATCTACACAGGAAAACATCGTTAGATTGATTGTAGGTGATCGTCCTGCTTCACCAGTATGCCCCTGCAGACAGTGAAAGAGTTTCTCCAAGAGAATGGCAGTAGAAACGCTGGCTTAGTTTGGAAGATGACTGAATTCCTTCAACAACCTCTTTTTGCCAGCCAAAGAGGTAACCATCAAGCTTTGCTGGTTTATGTCTCAGGTTGCACACACAGCGTGGCAGAAACTCTATGGGATACGAGTCAGGTAATGATCTGTAAGCAGTAAACTTCTCACTGCAATTTTTCTGATACAAACGAATGATGTTGTGGAGTGTAATATTACATAGCAAGTCCTGCACAGTTTGCATGACATGTGCTATTGAAGCGTTGACACAGCCTGCAATTTGTAATTTACAATCCGCTTAAAATTTCTGAAGAAGAAGGAGAAGAAGAAGGGGGAATTGAAGGATGGTGCATAGCCCGAGAGAAATACTGAACTTCACATTGTTCCTCACAAAGAATTATCTACTTTGAACTATTTTCTGTTCTATGTTGCTCAAAGTCCACAGTGCTTAGTCAGTCAGGTCTACTGATCTCTCATTTTCTGCTTCATGTGTAGAGTTCCAAGACTTGGATTTCTGTTAGGCTTAAATCAAATGGCCAAGTCCCAGCAACAATTTGCAGACAATAAGGTTGACTTGAAGGGAGATGATGATCATGATGATGATATCAACAATCTTGAGGTAAGGGAAAGCTTGACATGAGCAATATGTGTGGGTCAAGATATATATAGCTTGTTCTGTGTTTGCAGGGAAATTGAACAAATTGATGTGCCCTCCTGATGTGTGAAATGATCCACATCTGGCTCCATTTGTAGTACTCATGTGTGATCTTTGTGTTTGGGAGCGACAATTTCCAGCTGTATAACACTTTTTTGTTGTGAACAGTCAATCACCTTGGTTGAAGGAGGTCCAAATCTGCTGTTGAGAGAGAAGCAGCCGCTTGTATCAAATCAAACATCACATAGAGATGAAGTTGCAAAGTGTGAGGACAAGCATCTAAGTGGAGTTTTAGTACATAGTGAAAGCAGAAACATTAGTGGACATTGGGTTTGGAAGAGGCTGGAGGACATAAGAAACAGTTTTCACCATGTGATCCTGGGAACGAAGCTGAACTGTTTGCTTTTGTGCATTCCTGTGGCTATGTTAATGGTCCATGCTGATTATGGCAAGGTAGACTTTCTTGGGCCTGAAGTTCTCTCTATACATTCTGAGAATTGGTGCTCACAGAATAAAGCTTATGTATAACTCATGTCAGAGGCGGCCTGTTATATTGTAGAGTGACAAGTTTTGGTTATATTGAAGTAGCTTAGAGGGCTATCAGTCTTGAGTACAGAAGTGTTGGCCTCCCTAGAAACACTGAGACAAAGTACATGCAACCTTGTCAGTACTTTTATTTGTCCTGATGTTGCATTATGTTGTTTGTCTGCAGGGCTGGATTTTTGTGTTTAGTTTGCTAGGTATGCTGCCTCTTGCGGAGAGGCTTGGCTTTGTGACTGAGTAAGTGAAACTTGTGCTTTTTGTGAAATTGCTGCATTAGCTAGTGTGAGTGAGTACAACAGCCCTAGTTACATGCATACTATCCTAGGCTTAGTGAATCTCCTGACTGGTGTGCCTGCAGCCAGTTGATCATTTTAATTAAGACAGGATATGACTAGTCTCTGCAACCCTGAAAGTGGTGAACATATTGAATATAGGTTTAAGTTGCTGATCTTTCATGTTGAGAGCAATTCAGGACTAGGCCTCATCTTATAAATTGTTGTGCAGGCAACTTTCAAACTTCACAGGCCCAACAGGTCAGTCATCTTCACCGAGCACTCCCAATTGATCTTTATGCTCCTCTTGGTTGATTGCGATACAGGTTTTGTCGACAAGAACTTACAAGAACCTTTTGTGGAAGGGAAGGCAGTGTGTATGACTGGTAACAAATGATCTCACAGATTCATGTTAGGGATGTGGTTTGTCCTGCATTGTTATGAAAGCCTGTGATAACTATGGTGATGTTTTCAAAGAAAATAGGAGAACTTCAGGGGAAGAGGGAGGCACTGGACCTCAGATGTACCGTGTACACTGATGAGGTTTTTGATATGTTTCCTGCAGTTGGAGGGCTCCTTAATGCAACTTTTGGGAATGCAACAGAGATAATAATATGTGTCTTTGCATTGAAAGATGACATGATTCGTGTTGTACAATTGTCACTTTTGGGTTCCATTCTGTCAAACATGCTGCTGGTCTTAGGCTGTGCTTTCTTCTTTGGAGGTCTTGTACACTCAAATGATCAGAAGTTCAATAAGGTATGCTGGTCCTAGTTGCATGTCCATATTTGACAAGGGCGCTTTTGAAGGATGAATCTATTAGCATGTGAAACATATTATGTTGCTGGTTATATGTCAGTCTTTTGTTTGTTCCTGCACATTTGTTATTCTTGCAGCATTGAGGTCTTACATCAAGGAGGTGATGGTAGGGTAAATTTTTCCAATCCTTTGTCTGATACAGGGGACTGCCCAGGTCAGCTCAGGGTTGTTATTGATGGCAGTCATGGGTCTCCTCTTCCCTGCAGTCCTTCATGCTACACATACTGAGCTGAAATATGGAGCATCTGAACTTTCATTGTCGAGGTTCAGCAGCATAATTATGCTGGCAGCATATTCAAGCTTCATTTATTTTCAGCTAAGAAGTGACAAAGAGTGCAGCAATGATGCAGATGAGGAGGTGTGTATTTTTGATAATCCTGATCAGTCTTTTGTGTTGTAACATGATTGGAGGTGTGCAACTTAAACCCTAAACCCTAAACCTCCCAGCTTGTGCAAGTTACAGTAGGTGACTGGTTCCAAGACTTTGTAGCTCAATAAAACCAAAATGAAGTGTGGCCTCTTTGGCAGTTTCTTCTAGATGTCTTGTGGAGGTGACATGACTGGGTCCATATTGAGTGGCAATGAGCTTGAGACATAAATATGAGCATGTCTGAAACTGTTATACAGAGTGAGAACCTAGTTCTCTACTCCATTCTTGCATTGTCACTTATGGAGAAGATGAAATGTACCTCTATACTTTTAATGTCTTTAATTTGGGCAACCTTTGTCATGCAGCAAGGGGATAGCGGGTTTCTGCGACCGAACTCACATGTGCTGACTTTCTGGGATTCAATCTTCTGGCTTACTGCATTGACGATATTTATATCTGTCCTCTCACAGTATCTTGTGGATGCAATAAATGTAAGTTGCCAAATCCAGTCCTTGGTATCACTGTATGAGTTTCAGATCAAGCTTTACAAGCCTGAGGATGCTTTCAGTTCAGTTCACTAGATATTCAAATGCCATGTGCTAAAGCAAATGTGGCTCCAGATACTTATCGCATATGGTTCCAGGTATACCACTGGGATGCAGAACTTGCCATATCTCTGATTCCTGGTGGTGAAAGAAAATAATGCTGTCATGTGCCTTGTACAGCCTTATATTCCTTCCCCTCTGTTGTGAGTGGGGATTCTTCCAGAGGATTTGGATTCAGATGGGTGGCTTTGCTGGAATTGAGTACCAACATTATATTTCTATCTTCTGTGTCTGAGACAATTTAAGAGTAGGAGGATTTAAAATTTTAGAACTAGAACTTTGGTCTCAAATCTTCCATGTGTGGAGGTAAGGTTAGGCTTGGGACCTGGTCAATATTAAGAGGAACATGTATATGGAGGGTAGATCACATGACAATGAGACAAGACTGTTTTATGAGCAGGGCTATCCTTCCTTAGACCTGTGGCAGCTTTCTGGAAGTAACTATTTTGAGGCATAACTGCTCAAAGTTTGTAATGGGTTTCTTTACAAACTTTGTTGCTACATGAAAAGTTTGCTCTAACAGTTGTCTTATGTGTGATAGGGTGCTTCAGCTGCATGGAATGTGCCCCTCCCTTTCATCAGTGTGATCATTTTACCAATTGTTGGAAATGCAGCAGAGCATGCAAGTGCTATCATGTTTGCCGTCAAAGATAAGCTGGTGAGCTCTGCCAAAGTCACAGACACAAGAAAAGGTTGATATTGTTTAGAGGTTTTATTCTGCTTTGAGCTCTTCAATAGCACTAGTGTTGGCTGGTGTCATACTAAAAGTCACAGTATGATAATGTGGTAATCTGCAATGGGATCAGAAGAGATTATGAAGTTGAGTGCAATTGACCTTGAGAAAGGTGCATATAAGTTGAATTCTTGGTGCTGTATGAGCAGGATATTTCCTTGGGAGTTGCCATTGGATCATCCACTCAGATCTCCATGTTTGTGGTAAGCTGTGATGCTAATTACTTTCCACATTGTTGCTTTAGATTGATGTATAGGGGTGGGGGCTCATGATAGGATTTCTTGTGGGGATTAATCAGGATATTGTGCACTTAACATCTTGTACTGTGCAGATTCCATTTTGTGTAATCATTGGGTGGCCAATGGGCACACGAATGGACCTCAACTTCCAGCTTTTTGAAACTGGCACTCTGTTCATCACAGTGCTCGTGGTTGCATTCATGCTTCAGGTGGGTTAAGTAAAGTACTTTCCTTCCTTCATCCTTTTCAGGAATAGTTTTGAACGAATGAGGTTCTCATTCATGCTAGCTTTGGCTGGTGCCATTGTTTCAGGAGGCAATGATATATATATGAACCATGTTTCTTGATTTTGTTTAAGGACTCCATCTTTCCCTTATTTAAAATGTTTGCCATTGCAATCAAATGAACAGGCTTTCTTGTTCTGGTAGCTCATTATTGATGTATCTTAAGAAGGGATATTGGCTGGGTCTAATGGAATCTATTTGGGACCACATGCTATGTGTCACAGGAGGGGACAGCAAATTATTTTAAGGGGCTAATGCTGGTGCTCTGCTACTTGATAGTAGGTGCCAGCTTCTTTGTTCACAGTGATTCTCTGGATCCCCATTGTACGTACTCTGCACACTAGCTGTTTTCACACTGGAGGGGTGTTGCTCTTTTTTCTTAAATACCTAGGGAGTTCCGGGTGTATTAGAAGATAATGTGTCTCATTTGTTTGTTGCAGCTGGGATCTGAAACTTGGGGACAGGAGGTCTTTATGGATGCAATTACCAGAGACTTTGGAGATGAGCTTGTAAGTAACCTGCCCATGTTTCTGGACCTCAGAAACCTTTGCTCTCTGTGACACCTATTTTTTCCCAACCACTGGCATGTTCTGTAACATACAGGTTGATGAGTGTGCATCTAGAGGCTAATTGTAGATAGTAGTCACACTATATACGCATTTGAACTACTTGTCTTAGCCAAAATGCAAATTTTGTATTTTTGGCTTCTACAGGGACAATTTTCTGTTTAGGATTTTCTTGGTGTCCTCTTCTGTTTCACTTTTCTCATGAAGTCTGCTTTGACCTTTGATGGTGCTAATGCGCACTTTTGCACCTAGGATTCAAAAGATGAAATATCTGCATTTTGTCCATGAATTGGGTTTATGTGATAGGTTTTGCAACTTGTTTCGCTATTCCCCACATGTTTGAATTGGGAGATACTTCTATGTGTAGTAAACCTTCATGCCTTGGTCACATGTATTCATGTATAGTCTGCAAATGGGATTCCAATCACAATTCTGAAGTATTCCTCTAGTATCCCTCTAGTATCCCTCACATTTCCCTTTTACTTTTTCCTGAAATGACCCTTGCACTTGATCTCCATGGCATGTTTTCTCTGCTATAGGGTTTTGCTGAGTCTATCTGTTACTGTAATTGTTTTAGATATATTACATATTCATCATGGAGACTTTTGTAAAAGGTTTTTGCTCATCTAGAACTCACTGCAAAGCAAGTATCCTGAAATATTTTGTGCTCATTATTAAGTTTACTTTGTCCTTGCAGTGTAAATTTGTTCTCAACTGGGTCTATCTCTTTGTTTTAGATGCTGGTTAGTCTGATTCTTGTTTTCAGTTTCCTGTCTTGAACATGGAAGCTCTACAACCATGATCTTACCTAATGCTACCTGTTCCAGTTGCATCTTGCAGCACTGCTACCTATTCCCTCAATGCTACACTTATTTGGCTGGTGTTTTCCAAACAAGATTGGTGTGTTTGACAATACCCTTGTTGCCATAGTCCTTAGACCTGGAAAACAAATCTGGTTCTAGACCTGTTAGACAGTGGATTTTTTACTGGTGAAATTTTGCCAAATGTCTCATGAAATTGGTCTGTCAAGCCTTACAAATTATCAAATGGTTAGAGAACAGGCCTACTCCTTTGCTATGCTCACCTTATTTTGCAACACTGTGCTTTGTGTATTGCCATCAGTGCAAGTGTCCAGCTGAGGTACAGAGCGGGCACCCAACCCCCAAGCCAGAATCCTTAAAGAGAACACTGCTGCTGGATTGAAATATGAATGGAGGACAATATTCAGGGATTCTGTTCTTTCCTTGGGTCCCTTTCTCTGAATCATCACAGCTGAATCAATGTAAGCTATTCTTCAGCTTGGGCAGATGTGTCTAGAGGGCTGTTAGTTTCCATCTCTTGTCAATTCAAGCTTGTGCCACAGTGCTGGGTTTTTTCCATGGATTGAGAATTTGTAAGTAATATGAAAACATCATGTGCCAGCTTCTGTGTATGTCTGGTGCATGTCTGATATCTATTACTGACCATGCCTACCCTTCACCATCAACTCCATATGGTCCACCTCAACCTGAAATATTTTACAAAACCTGATAATGTGCTTGTTGTCTGTTATGTACTAGAAACTAGGCCCTTTCGGGGCAGGTTCTGCCAGGTAAAGTCTGCTGGAGTGAACCCAGTCAGTCTTATGTCATATGTTAGGATTGGCCTGCATTGTAGCACTTGACAGGCATATATTCTTCCTCAAAATTCTGTTGATAAGGTTGTGTTCATGAATTTTTTGTGATCAATTAGGCATAAAAGCATGTATTAGTGTTCTATCCTTATTTGCTCAATTCAACTAGTTGCAAACTAGTATTGGAATGTTCCCAGGTTTGGAGTGTCAAACCCGAGGGCTTCAGGCTCTTGTGACTTGGACCTGAACCAGCACACTTTTGTTGGAATGGGCACAAGAATCAGACTGTGGAATTAGTCTTTTTGATAGAATCAAAACTGAAACCAAAAATCTCTGGGTTCAGCTTCTTTAAGTAAAGCAAGTTTGAACATTTTTGAAAAGTTGAAGTTGAATTTTATAGATCCTAATATTGAAAAATAGGTTTAATTTTACAGGTTTTAATTAGTTGTAGAACTTTGTGCCTATAGGATCCTGAATTATATTTTTGTCCTAAAACTTTGTATTTATACAATCTACCAGCCTGGGGAATGTGTAATGTGAACCTGGAACCAGACACAATTTTGCAAAGGGGCTTGAAAGATCTTGAATTTGAAAATGTGTGCCAAAACAATAAGCACAAGTTTAAAAATTTGGAAAATTGGGCTCTAAGATGTGCATCCAAAAAATCTATGCAAAAGTGGCACCAAAGGTTCTTTCAAAAAAGAAGAACAAGTGAACATTGGTACAAACCTCTATAGGTGGTACTAATATCTTGTCACATCATGACCTTTTTCATGAATTAGTGAAAAGGTCTTCGATTGAGAAATCAAGTAGTTGAATGGAAGATCATTTTCATTGGATTCATGCAAGGTCAAGAGCTATACATTTAGCTATGCAAAGTGCGAATGTTGTTTCAAGTTGTACATCAATAAATCATCATTTCTTGTTGCATGTAGAGTCGTAAACATTTTGAGCCTTGGTGTTTATCATTTACATAATTTTATTTTACTACATTATTTAACCCTTTTTATTTTAGTCTTTTGTTCAATTGATCCCAAGTTTGGTAAAATGCTAGGGCTTATACAATTACATCTCAAAATTCAATAAGTTGGTGGGGGAGGTGAGCTATGCAAGTTGGAAGTTCAAAATTCAAACCATTTAGAAGGGAAGATCTTTGAAATTTGGTTGAATGAAACCCTAATAATACAATTTCACACATCTAAGTGGTTTTTTGCAACCTTGGAGGTGGATATGTTCAAGAAATAAAAATTAAAGCAATGTCTAATGTCAAACTATATGTGAGAGACCAAATTGTCCATTACCTCATGATCATAACACCAAGAGGATGTTGGGAGATTTCAAAAATATTGATATTTCATAACAAAATTTCAAACCTTAGAAGGGGAAGACCTATCTTTAAGTTCATGTGCATGGTTCGTAATAATATCTTGATCAACTAAGTGTTAAGCTTGGAGACCTTTTGGAGGTAAGCATAATTTTAAAGCTGCAAGTTTTTGATGTTCTTCCACCAAGTTACAATAGTTTTGTCAAATTGGTGTCCAATAAAAAGGAGTTGCCAATGTTTGAAGATTGTTGGTCAACTATGTATTTGGAAGATTAGTAGGAACACAAATTGACATAAGAACCATTCAAAGAGGACACTTTGGTTTCAAAAATGAGATGCATGTTGATGGAGGCAAATCAACACCTTCTCAAGAAATCATTTAAACAATTGTGAAGGACCACAATGCTTGCTTGGTTGGGACTTGCAAGCTCCTTGTCCATGTTCCTTTTATAAGGCGAGTTTATTGATTTTGGAACTATTCTTATATCCTAATATAGGCACATCTTATATATTAATTCACTACGTCCGTCTGTCTGTCTGACGGGGGTTTTGGGGGGTGGGGGAGAGAGAGGCCGGTGAAGCAATGGGCGATTGGTGTCAGTCTGTGACGGGGGTTGGACCACCACGGTTTTCGTGTACAAATCGTCTCCACAAAGCATTGTAACCGTCCGAAGGGTAGGAATGACGGTCGGATCGCATCCCTCTCCCACCGCACCATAGGCGGATATAAAAACCTTCCCCCCCCCACTACCGAAAGAACCGGCGATTATATAGAGGAGCGTGTTTTCGGAAATTTCCAAAACTTT
>Ga0116231_10011902_pt1 | contig 13111 bp, 10 predicted proteins | sample S1TSphgellanicum_2_FD_89695 | JGI IMG/M metagenome (GOLD analysis project Ga0116231, IMG submission 89695) | Host-associated microbial communities from peat moss isolated from Minnesota, USA - S1T2_Fd - Sphagnum magellanicum MG | ecosystem: Host-associated > Plants > Peat moss > Unclassified... | reverse complement strand
TTATAACAATTTAAATTGTTTAAAATGAATAATAAATAAGAAAGTTATGAGGTTTAAAAGTAGGAGGGGTCTAAAGAAATATATGTGTGTGTGTGTGTGTGTGTGTGTGTGTTTTGTAAGTTGGAAAGTTTATTTCTCTTGTTATTTTTTCACTACTCATTTTCCTTTGCATTTCAAAGATGATTTCTAGAACTTGAAGTAGCACTCCCATAACATTTTAAATCATTCAAAATGAAACATATATGATGAAGATATAAATAATTGATGAATATGTATCCTTATTAAGTTATAAGTAATTGTTTTATTGTCCTAACATAGTTGAATAGTAGTACTTTAGTAGTGGTGCACTAGTGGCCATACTAATCGTATCAATGGGAATCATAACCGAAAACTAGTTGTAAATGTATCCGATAATAGGTGGCAGAGATGTGAACATGTGGCATAATCACATGTATCTACATTGTACACTGATTGCAACATAGTTATTGCTTTAGTGACACATTTATAATAGTTTTAAAATAGTTGCCACATGCAACTACAATGCAATTCCTTAAAAAATCAAACATGGTTGACTGCATATGTATGTATGATGTGTATAAATTACCATATAGAAGACCCATTTTTAACTCACTTGTAACTATAATACAACTAATTGATTTTTTGACATGGCAATTTATTTATTAATACACTGTATTTTTAAAGGGATAGTTGCATAATAGTTGTATATGAGTTTTTTTTAAGTTTTAGTTATAGGGGAATGTGGTTTCGATAGATGTGATTTTTCATAATGTATGTTACTTCTCCCAATGTTGCCCAATCAATTTTGTCCTCTAGTAAAGTTTGCACTCTAAATATTTTTCACTCCTATGCCCATATGCCACAAATCAACAGTTAGCATTTTGCAAAGATTTATCCTTGCAACATATTTTTGCACATGTGTCCACATTATGCCCCAATAGATGAACCCCATGTACTTGTGTACTCTAAACATATCAATGCAATTAGAGTTTAAGGACTTGATTGGATGAAAGGTTGTCCCTATTATAATAACAAAAACATCTTACTAAACTAATTTTGCTATCTCTGTCCTGAAATCTAGAAGAAGTTTAGAAAAAAAGGTTAGTCAAAGATTTTGGATCATATATAGTTTCTGGCATGTATCACTGTCGCAATTTTGATAGTGTGCTTTTTGCAACATTTATGGTTGCTTGGGCCTCCTCCACTGCTTTCCTCCTGTCACCCAAGTTATATTTAATGCCCAACAATTTGGTGGATGCAAGACCTTCATCCATCTTTAAAGACTTGATCTTGGCCTTGAAGATAATTAGGAGTTCCTTCTTTAATGCTAATATCTGATGTCCATTAATGGCTAGTCTGTTAGTGGGACCTCTTTCTGCGATTTCTCACACTTGACTTCTTTCGACATGATTGCCTTATAAAAACCCTAAAAAAACATGGTAGCTATTAGTAAAGGTAGCCATTGCTACACAAAGCTCACAATATTCATATCATTCCTAACATAGTCCTTGAATGCTTGAAATTGAGACTTATTGTTTCTTCTTTAGCAGTCCCAAATAGCTAGTACTTGTTGGCCTTTGAAAACCATTACCCTTGCTTACATACTATGAATAAGTGGTTCCCAAGCACCCTCAATGGTTGGAAATGACAAAATTATGGGAAGGTGATGACTAGATGATATGGCTAGTTATACTTGTAAAATGTTTGAGCCGCAAGTTTATACCTTTGTTTTCTTTGTTGAGACCTACACAATGCAACCCATATTTGTGTTGTGAGAACATCCTATGTGTTCCATTCCCCACACAAAGCATTTGCCAATGGTACATTGACACCCATGACCCCAAGATAATCAATTCATACATTGAATTAATGTGTTGGTTGCATGTACAAACGTAGGCATTGATTGATGAGCTCAAATAGTTCTAGAACTAGGACTTATAGTGGTTAAACCAAGCACCTAGGAGTCATTATAGGTGATGTCATCAACATGTTAATGCTTATTGAGTCTTAACCATAACTTACATTTGTTTAAATAGTCTTAAACTAGGACTTGCATTCCTAAACCAAGACTGCAAGTAGTTTTCAACCAAGACTTGTTCTCAATTAGGACATATGGTGTTTAAATAGTCATGGACCAGGACCCATAATGCTTTTTAAGCACCTTCAATGGTTTGTTAGTAGTTACATGTGTTGCCATCAACTTCTAAAGTCTTTATTCATTATTGGTTAGTGCTTCCCAAACACTCTCCTTAGTTAAAGTTAAAGAGTGGTTTCTACTTGTCCTAGTGCTAAGAAATGACATATAATTTACTTCCAAAGGACCATGAAAGTCCTATAACCAATAAGAGTGTTTATAAATGACTATCATTACTTACTAAGTAGTCTGAGGTGCTTGAAAATGATTGACTAGTGATATCTACCACTACCAAGTACTTGACAAGGACTTCTTCAACTAACAAAAGAATCCTAGTTGTGACTCTAAATGTTTGTGTAGCACTTTCACTCTTACATAAGCAATCTAATTCCTAAGGTACTTGAAAAGGACTCACTAATATTATTTAACATTGCCTTGAATACTTGACAAAAATTAGTTTTATTAACAAAATACTCTTAACAAGTTTGACAAGCACCTTTCATGACAACAATGGGCTTGGAGGTGTTCAACTTCACTTTAAGTGATACAATGATTACCAAGGACATCAAACCCATGTTTCTAATATGATTAACACATGTATTCCACAAGCTATTAAATTCATTAACTTGGTTCAATTTCAACCAAAATTAGTGAACAATTGCAAGTTTTGAGAGGAATAAATAAAACTTGTACCTTGACTTGAATCAACACCTTAAACAATCTCGTCAAGTTGCCACATGCAAGTTTGGCAAAATCTACACATCATGACAAATCACAAGATATGACAATTAGTTTGAAGGATCCCCATAGAATACATTTATTGAACATATGGTTGTACTTTGCCAATATCAACAAAAGTGCAAAGATTACAGGACAACCAAATAAAATTAATCAACTAGATATTCAAATGGCATCTTTACCTCATGGATAACCCATCATATCACAATAACTAGCAAGCACAAATTGACCTCTCCAATCGACACAAAACCTAGGTCCAAGCATATTGTATATAATTAACTTCAAGTCATTATCCCATGGTGAACATCTTGGGTAGAAATCATTGATGGATTGTAGTCCCCCCACTTCACCATAATAGGGACAATTTCATATGTGCCCAATATAAATGTCATTTTCAATTACCTCTTTGTGGACTTTCCTCACACAACAAGTGTTTTGAAAATTTAAGCTCTTGCCAAAGCTTTTCTAGCCACCTTCCAACAATCCTAAAAACTAGTGTCAATTTCATCCAATTACCAAATACTTCAAACCTTCTACAATTACAAGCTTGTTTCCATTCTTCACATTTTAAAATTGCAAAATTGCTCCAGTTATTTGTAATGCAAACTGGGCCATTCATTCAAATTGAAATACAACTTGGCATGGGACCAAATACTTGCACCCAAAAGACATGATCACTCCATCGATGCCATCATTTAAGCTCAATTTGTTCTGACTAGCTGAAGGAATAACATCAACACCTTTTTTATGTATATATCAAATCTACTCTAAACTAGATTTAAATTAAAAGCCACTATACTATAATCATGTCAATATTGACAAGAATGACAATTTTTCCGAAACATTTTGGTTATGTAATAGACAATGAGGATATGGGATTATACAAATAAAGAACATAATTACATGTGGAGAGAAATGAAAAGGTAGGGAAAAGAAAAGAGCACAAGAAGGTTGATCAATTAATGAGCCTATGTCTGAGTGTAGCTTTTGTCTACATATCCAACAATTTGTATAAGAAATTGACTACTTAATTGTGTAATTTACCATGAGTATCCTACAAAAACTACACACACACACATTGACAACTTGTTATGTTGTTAAAATGTAAGACCCATAAACCAAGATCATCAAGTAAACAATATTCTAAACCCTAAAAACTCACAAAGAACACCATTAGCAAAGGATTTTTCAAATGTCTTTGACACACCCAAACCATTTTTCAACTTTTGTAAGCATGGGGGATAAAATATGTGTGCATTTTTAGAATTGCACCTCAATTTCTTGCTCCAGACTAAATATTCCCAACTATAAGTTTCTACAATGGTTTGTATATACATACTTTTTCAAACCTCTCTTCCCATGTAAGAGATAAACTTTCAAGCTTCCACCTTGAAGTAATTTGTTTAACCTTCAACAAACATAAAATTTGTGTCAAAGATTGTATAAACAAGCTTATTCACATATATGACCCCACCAAGCATGGACAACTTTGAGGAAGTTGTGGCTGTAGATGGTGCTTTGTTATTTGCTTGAATAGGTTCCCCATAATCAACCTTTCACTTGCATGAAGCATTTCCTTAGTCAATAACTTAAAATAGATTGTATGCATTTAGTCAATAATTCAAAGAAAAACTATATACATATACTTGAAATGGGAGATTCCCAATAGAGCCATGATGTTGATATGAAGCTTGAAATTGCATTGGATAGTTGTTCATTTTTATGAACTAGAGTATTCAGATCCCCACAAGCTCAATTACTAGAACATTTGTAACACATGTTTCATGCATTTTGTAATTGAATATTTTTCAATTCAATTTTCAAGTAGTCTGGATTTGGATTCAATTGTTGTAAATGGTTGGTTTATTGTTAGATGGACCCTTGGTGTGTATGCCAAATAAATAATGCCAAATTGCAATGGACTTGGGTATTTCATATGGTTGTTCCAAGGCTCTGCTGGTTTGGAATACCAGCTGTTTAAAATACTTCTAAGTTAACTTACAATTCTGTTTTTATATATTATATAATGTAAATATCAAAGGCAAATTCCCATTTGTTCAACTTGCAATTCCACCAATGATTGCATTATGTGATGCAAATATCGACTTGCAAATTCACAATTAACTTGTAATTTTGCTCATATGTTTATGATTAAAATACCAAAGTGTAGATTGATTGACATTTACTTGAGATTTTGTGAAAATATTATGTGATGTCCAAGTACTAGAAGTGTACATTTGGGAAACATGTTGGGGCCAAGTGTTAATGTGAAGACTGTCATGGACTTATAATAATAAAATGAATAATATATTTTGGATCATAGATCATAGCATGCATAACTATGTTAGCTTTTGTAGGTGGTCCTCTCAATTAAAATGTCTATTTGGACATGATAAAATCAATGTTAATGAGTACAAAAAATTGTATTTGTTTCCCTTTGTTTAAAACTAAGGACCAAAATGGATAGACAAGCTAGTTGTCAACTACAAATGCACAAAACATGATTAGATCTAACATTAAGATGCAGAAAAAATTCGTACATAAGATTGTCAAATCACTTGGACTTTTTCACTAGTGTTTTGGCATGTGATTTTTTTTTGCCTTTGATCTTTGCCACTTGTGGCCTTTGACTTCAATTTAATTTTTGTTGTTTGTAGTGTCTTCATGACTTGATCAATGTTTTTTTAGCTTCTACCTTTCCCAAGTGTGTTAGAAGGAAGAATTGTTGCACCACCATTATGTGTAGAGGTTTTCAAGTGAGTAGGCTTAATTTGTTCCATAGTCTTACCCTTCTTTTTCACAACCTTGGTGTTTTTTTGAGGTTGCTTTACTTTTGGAGGAGGTGATTTAATAACACTTTCCTTTCATCCAAAGTCCTCACTAACACCATTTTCAATTTCTTCAATCCCATTAACATCTTCCTCACCCTCTTCCTCATGCTCATCCTTTTTGTCCTCCTCTTCATGCTCATGGTCTTCCTTTTCCTCTTCATCCTCCACAAACATGGTATCTTGATCACTGTCATCACCTTCTGCATTAGTATGGGACTATTGTTTTTTAGGTGAAGGTACATTGGGGGCTCCAAAATCCAACATTAGAGTTTTTGGTTTTAATAGAATGCTATCAAAATCTTTTTTCTCCATAATTGTTGTGTCAAATGGAGCTTTCTTCTTCCTGGATGATTTTAGTTAAGACAAAATTTTCTTGATTTGGCACTAACAAACTAGGTGTAGATTTTCCTTTAGACCCACTTTTTATTCCTTTAAATTTTGAAGTAGCACCTCCATGTCCTTGGGAGATGTTTCTTGTACCTTCAAGTTCATCACTTGTTATTTGTTTTTTTGTCAATTGCTTCATTGTCAAATTATGGCCATTTGTTGGCAATTCATTGGCAAATAAAGCATTAGGTGGATCAAGTTCTAGCTTTTGTTGGCTTCAACTTGCATTTGTATACACAAGTCTAGAAACATGTGTTTTGTTTGGCATATAGATCACCTCCAGGGTGGTTGGTGTTACCGCTTGTGCTCCACATTGGGTGGTTCCAAAGTCAAAGTCCTCAATCTAAGAATGTTGGGAAACATGATTTGTGCGTTGTGTAACCCCACCAACTTGAGTATTCACATTGGGTGAAGCAAAGTAGGAGGCAAAAGGTCTCAAATGTAAGCTCTCTAGCTCATTTGCCCTTCTATTAAAATAGTTCGCTTCTACTACTCACTTTAGTGTTTTAACATTTGTCAAAGATTTTAGGTCTTCAACATCTGCCACATGCCAATGAAGTTTCAAAATGTTCAAGATCAAGTCAATATGCATGCATTGCAAATAAGCAATCACTATTCATCTAGACAAGAAATATGAAAACAAGTATCACAAAAAAAACCATATTGATGCATCTCCATTGACAAAAATCATGTTGCTAGAAGCTTGAAAAACTTTGTCATATGACATAAGTTCCACATATGTAGCACACCTAATAGGAATTGGAAAGATATTGGTTCAAACATGTTTGCACAATTCAACTTGTCAATATTATAACATGCACAATAATGATATAACTTAGAAAATGCCTTACTCTTCTTAGCTTAAAACATACATACATTTGTGCCCTATAAGAATCATGTCAAAATGTACCTATTTTGATATCACCACTAAATTAAGTGACCCATGTTAATGATAATCATTTGGCAACATTGGTCACTATAGGGACCTAACACTGCATTCCATCAAGCAAATGTTAGAACCCATTTGTGTCACAAATAGACCAAAAATTTCCATTAGTGGGCATGCATCATTCCACTTAATTATTCTAGCTTTACATCAACCTTAAGTCATACCCATATGTTCATATCAATAATTCCAAATCAAATTAATTTAAAGATTGCCAACATAAACTCATGCATGCTTCGAATAAAACTCATTTGAACACTAATTATTTGGACATATGGCAAAGTTCCATTTGATTTTATCCTTTGTTTAATATATGTACAAGGACTTATGCTGATAGAAGATGATTTATATGCAAAGATTGGACTTGGGGTTGAACATGATTAAGCCAAAAATTGTCACAATTAGCTCAATTTTCCAACTTAAGATAAACAAAATTTTCAAAAGGAAGCCATATTTGATGTAACCTTGCCAAAAAAAAAAGCATTTTAGATATTGAATAACTATGTAGATATGGGTATTTTTATGTCTAATAAACACAAAATAGCAGAAGAATACCTTAGACTTAATGCATTAGGATTGTAATATTTACACGTATAATAACAATATAAGGCCATAACTTGAAAACTTGATTATACAACTTGAATACTTGAATACCTGGTTGTACAATTTAAATATTTGAATACCTAGTTATACAACCTAAATCTAAATACTAATAATATTCAAATATAATTGACCATTAGATTCTTTTATTAACATAGTATTAGTAGCACTAGAGTACATTACAAGTGATAAATTAATACTAATATTGTATTAAGGTATTACTTGTAATGTATTTTAATATTATTAGATTATAAAATTATTAATTCTATAAGAATAATATTTATAATATTACATGTGAAAAATAATACCCTTATTGCACAATGGACTTACATTACAATTGACTAGAAATATATTTGATGCACTTCCAAATTCTTTGAAAAACTCAAATGCAAGGCCAAAGGTGAAAACAACGAAAGAAGGAGTTGGGGTACGCTTTTAAACTTGTACCATTTTGGGGGTAAGAGGGGCGTGTTGGAGCTCTAGGGTAGGGACTAGGATGAGTGACAAGTGGGTCAATTATTCATATGGACCTGCACAAACCAAACAACAAGTTTGTTAGTGCATAGTTAGAAAACTTTTGATGCATAGACTCACCACAAGCATATGTAGACTCACAAGACTCACCACAGCTCGGACTTGAAGGAAGCCACCACCTTCCCCCTTATAGTATTCTTTGTGACTGGCCACAAGGGCTACATTCAAATGTCATTTTTCTCGGGACTCTTAAGTCGAAAGTTCCAAAATTCTTAAAATTGGGACTCCCGCCACTTTGGAGGCCCATAACTTCTTGTGCAAACCTTTGATTAAGGTGAAATCTAAAACAAAGTTATAGCCTTTGTCAATAGCTTTTCAAGGATATATGGCACGTCACCTGAATACATATAAATCAGGGTGATTCTTGGCGTTTAATGGTTAGGAATCAAATTTACACTTTGATTCTCAACTTTTTTTTAAACCATAACTTGTGTTATAAGTACTCAAATGGATCATGGAAGCCCATTTTAGATATCTACATTTCAAGAGCTTTTCAATGGTATCAGGAAGTCTTCAATCTAATGAGTTTTGGCCTTTAAACTCGCTCTCTAAAAATTCGAGACTCCATAGGGACTCTAACTCCCAAAATGGGAATCCACTTGGGGGTGTATGGGTAAATTCCTTTACACTTTCTCGCACTCCGAAAGTGTAAATGTGACTCTCGGGTTACACTTTTGGCCCACACCTTTCTATGCCTTTATTTTGGTCATGAGCCCAAGGTTAGGGTCGTGACAACATTTGAAAGTTTTTCTTTCAAACCATAATATAATACCACATACCCAACAACATTATAAACTTAAAGTATTTACAACATGGCGATATTTGAAAAAATGCTTTACATGTATTCTAAGTTATTCCAAATAATATTTCAACAAACTAGTGTTACCAACCTTAAACTTCCAAGAGATCCATTTTAGGTTGTAATACAATAGAAACAAGATTAGTATTGGAAACAAATGAATTCCATCATGATCAAATTTGATAAACTTTTACATTATCAAACTTGACGAAAATAAGGCAATGTAATGAGTAAACATAATAGAAAGTTTGACCATGTATGGAATTCACTGGCAAAAATCTATAAGGTCCCATTCTATAACTCATGAGATAGTTTGCCAATATTGTGACCACAAATTCAGAAAACATAGGACCAACAAACATAGGAACAAAAAACATAGTGTGACAAACCAAAAAATAAAGTTTTATTACTTCAATTTAGTCCCATGGTCCTTCTACTAGGATATAACTATTGCATGCATACATTGAATTTGAAGGATATCAACGATCCTAATTAGCTAATCTCTTTGGATTTTATTCCTTTCAAGATATATGACTGATTCTATTAATGGATCAACCAATTTCCAAAATCCATTTACATCACAAATAGACCCAAAAACATATAATGACTTTGAAAAATTGATGTGATTAATCATTACACTTTCACACAATGTTTTTAAATGCTACTCCTCTCAAAGTATATGACCAATTCATTCATTGGATTAACCAATTCTTATAACCCATCTATGTCACAAACCACTCCAGAATCTCCACTTCTGAACATGTAAAGTAAGACCAAATGTCCAAAAATTCCAAGTACAACACTTTGACAAGTGATCAAGTAACCCAAAGTAGGGAAAAACCATTCATTACATACTCATAAGGTGGGGTTTACACATCATGGTGTTGCTTATAAAACAACTTCCAAGATAATCATTTCATATTGTAACACAATGGACATGGAACCCTAAAACACTAAACCCTAAACTTGTTGTAGTCAACTCAATTTCTTAGTTGAAGACAGTCAGATTTTTCAAACCTGATCCATCTCACAACATTGCCATATTGAATGATTAGTTGTTAACCAAATTTCAAGGACCTTCAACCAGTATTGTTATGATGTACCAACCATATATTAAAAGTCAAGATGTCAAATCATGTTTACCATTTTAGCAAATTATCAAGGTGGGTTACACATTGTTATGACATTGCCTATCAACTTTCAAGACATCTAATTCATGCTTTAACACAATGGATAGACTTGATCATGACCAGACCACATTATATCAAATTTGATCCCCTTCTCCATATAATTGAATGGAATATTTAAGCTCATCCACACACTATTTTAAACAGGCATATGCACAACCAACACAACTAAAGCACATACACATGAAATCAATAGGATTATACAAATAATGATCAAAATTGAACTTGGGTAGTGTATTAAGTAGGCTCACTTAGACATATTGCAGTAGATCGACAATGCTCCAATCATATCTTCACTTCAACATCCAATCCCAATGCCACCTTTTTCTTTTCGTACTCCTTTTCCATGCATTTAATGCCTTTGTTATCAAACCAAAGTGGGTGTAGGAATTGCCCACATTTCTTACAAGATGTTGATTCTTGTGAGTGCATGTGAAGAAAATTAGGATGGTATTAATGGCCACATGACGTTGTTTCAATGTCCATGTAAGGGTACTAATCGCCACAAATAGCACATGGCCCCAATTCCAAACTAGTTGGTTCTTTGGATTGGAAGGCTAAATGTACTTTTTCCATTGTGAAAATGGCTTTCAAGGTCCCTTTTCCAAGGCTACTATTGTATTTTTTGAGTCTCATCTTGTTTGTTGTTTTTGTTGCAACTTTTTGCTTAGCTTTTGTGGAATTGCAATCCTAATTTTTTCAAATTCCACCTTAACACCTTCAAGCTTCTCCGTCCCAACTTGTAATTGAACATGTAGAATGTTGCAACCCTATTTTGAGAGAGTGTTAGGATGAAACTCACACTCCCGAAATGGGGACTTGGGAGTCCTCTGGGACTCCCGACATTTTAAAGTTCAATGGCAAAGAGCAAAAGACCTCGCATTGGGGTGTTCTTTATATCATTGAAAAGTTATCGAAGTGTAGATGTCGAAAATGGGCTTGCATGGGCCATTTGGACATCTACAGCACACGTTATGGCAAAGAGAAGGGTCGGGAGTCAAACTGGCAGTTTGACTCCTGACCACTAAAAGTCGGGAATCGACCCGACCCCAGTGCGTGCAGGTGGAGTGCGATATATCATTGGAAAGCTCTGGAGGAGAGCTACAAGTTTGCTTTAAACCTCATCCCAATCAGAGGTTTGAGGAAAGAGTTATGACCTCACAAAGTCTCGGGAGTCCAAACCGAGATAGTTTTGGGACTTCTCCTTAGGAATCCCAGGACAAAAAACCATTTGAATGTAGGTGTCGTGGAGAGACATAAAGAATACTATATGGGGGAAGGTGGTGGCTTCCCCTGAGTTCGGGCCGTGATGAGTCTTATGAGTCCAGAATTGCCTGTGGCTTGGCTTGTCCTAGCACTAAAGGTGCTCCAGAAAGTGAGCTAACCAACTTGTTGGTTGGTTTGATGCAGGTTCGAGTAAGTAACTAAAACTTGTCACTCTCCCTAGTCCCATCCCAGAACTTCAGCATGCCCCTCTACCCCTTCTAATGTTGAGAGCTGGGAGCATGCCTCGAGTTCCTCACCATTTCACTGTTTGAGTAACTTATACCCATCTTGGGTCTAACTAGGAACTTGGGAGCGTGTCATAGAGCCTTTGCCATGCTCTTGTTCACCTACAAGCTCTAAAATTTGGCAATCACCTTAGTTTTTATTAATTTAGTCTTTTCCTAAAAAAATTTGGTGGGGGGCAATGAGAATTTCAGTGGGATTTTCGATGGTGGATGGTAATGGATTTTCGAACTTCTTTGTTGTAGCTTTTGTTGATCTTCACCCACCATCTTTCATTTTTCTTAAGTTATTTTGTAAAGTTGCTAATTTTCATTCCAAACTTGTCATCTTTTTTGCATAAAAGTTCCCCAATTGTGACCATATTTTATAAGTCATTTTTTTTCAAGTTTTCAAAGCTCCTAACACAATTGAGTGGATGCATGATCTATTCATGATCAACATAATGGCAAAGTTGAAATTTCAAGGTCAAAATTTCCATGGTTGGAATAGAAGTAGGAAAGTTGAAACTTTAAGGTCAAAATTCCCCAGCCAAAATAAAAATAACAAAGTTGAAATGTTAAGGTCGAAAATTCCCATAACCAAAATAGAAGCAATAAACATGGGCTACTCTAACAACCTTTCCTACTTTGACAAATTGAAAAAAATGCACATTTCAAGTCTTGTTAGTTGCATCCCAAGCTCCTAACACACCTTCAATGCAATCGACCACCACTAAAGCAACAAATGTGAACTTATGTAGTATTGCAAAAAATGAAGTAAAGAATGAACAAGATCTTAAATTTTGTGACGAAATCAAAATTTCGAAAGCTAGATTTCACAAAAACAACTTGTTGTTCATAAAATCAAATTTCAACTAACTCCAAATTTTTTAAACTTGTGGTTTGTTTTTTCAAGCATACATTCCACAACTATCACTTTGGATTGTGTAGCTACAAGATCTACTTGGGCGGTCGTCTTCTTCTCACTCAAGGCTAATACATCCACATTGGTAATTTTGAGTTTGAGGTTCAGTAACTCCTTAAGGTTACACACACAAGTTATTTCTACTTCCAAATTGGGTTTTGTATAAATAACCATTGTGTCCTTGGATACACCAATCTCTCCATGCCCCCTTGCCAAAGAGCACTCCCCTTCCTTTGACATTGTTGACATTGATGCATAAATTGTAATGCCTTCACTTGGGGGAGCAAAAATCCTTCTAAATGAGTGCATGCTCAGTTTGTAATTTATTGGTGAAAGTCGTGTGGCTAGCCTAATCCACCTCTTTTTTGCACTTGACTAAAATTCCTTTCCCAAAAACACTATTAGAAATTTTGTCTTTTGCAACTTGTCTTATGCAACTAAAAAATCTCACATGCAACTATTTTGGAGTTGCATGCAACATGTGCAGTTGCATGCAACATTTTTTAGTTGCATAAGACAAGTTGC